>ERZ857922.869-NODE-869-length-41504-cov-5.071220_pt1 | contig 41504 bp, 33 predicted proteins | sample MGYA00519579_ERZ857922 | MGnify/ENA primary metagenome ERZ857922 (study PRJEB31778, sample SAMEA3449375) | human gut metagenome | biome: human gut; feature: human-associated habitat; material: faeces | place: United Kingdom | collected 2010/2012 ... | reverse complement strand
AGTGAAGGTTATGTCTTTCGGGGTAAAATTAGGGGTTAGGTTTAAATTGAATTAAAAGATCACCGATTGATCTTTAATCTATTAAAAGCGATGAAGGCCGGAAGATGATTTCCGGCCTTTTCGTTTATCTCATTATTATACAAAAGAAGATTAGAAAAGCTACCATATATTTTCTACCTTTGCATTTATCTATAACAAACCGAACAATGTTCACGAAAGCCCATAGATAAAAACTGAAAGCATTATGAATATACAACAACTCGAGTACATCCTGGCAGTAGATACATACCGCCACTTCGCAAAAGCAGCAGAACATTGCAGAGTAACACAACCTACGCTCAGTATGATGATACAAAAACTGGAAGACGAACTTGGCATTAAATTATTCGACCGGAATATGCAGCCGGTCTGCCCTACCCCCGCCGGACGTAAGGTGATCGACCAGGCTCGTACCGTTCTTTATCAGGCTTCCCTTATTAAAGACATTGTCAATGAAGAAGAACAATCGTTGAAAGGGACGTTCCGGCTGGCAGTACTTCCGACGATCGCTCCTTACCTGCTACCCCGTTTTTTCCAGCAGTTGTCTGAAAAACATCCGGAGCTGGATATTCGCATCCTTGAAATGAAAACGGCTCCCACTATGGCTGCAATCCTGAATGGCGAGATAGATGCAGCCATCATCGCCAACCAACCCACAGAAAACCAGATACAAGGCGATACATTATATTATGAGCAGTTCTTCGGATATGTGGCTAAAAATGATCCGGTATTCAAAAAAGATATGATCCGTACGGCAGATATCAGCGACGAACATCTCTGGTTGCTGGATGAAGGTCACTGTTTCCGCGACCAGTTAATGCGTTTCTGCCAGATGGAAAAGGTAAAACTGCGCCAGGCCGCTTACCGTCTGGGAAGCCTGGAAACATTTATGCGCATGGTAGAAAGCGGCAATGGCGTCACTTTCATTCCGGAACTGGCAACCCTGCAACTCAGCGAAGATCAGAAAAAACTGGTACGTCCTTTTGCCATTCCTAAACCGGCACGCGAAATCGTCTGGATCACACGGAAAGACTTTATCCGTCATACCATTGCCGGTATGTTGATCGAGAGCATCAAGAAGTCTGTACCCAAAGAGATGTTGACGCTGCAAGCCGGATTAAAAGTCGTCTGAACATTATTTTTATCGCTTAACAAAAAAAATTATTACTTTTTGCTTGTAGTTTCCAAAAAAGCGTTACTTTTGCTGCGTATTTAAAAACAAACGAGACAAATGAATCGATTTAGCTTTACATATTTCTTTTATTACTTTTACTTTAGCAGAGTGAAGGCAGGAATTTGTATGTAAAGCGTTGATGATAGAAAATATGTATCAATAAACAATATAAAGTCCTGCCGGTTTCGGTGGGACTTTTTTTGTGACAATAAATTAGAAAGATGAAAAAGAAAGTAGCAATTCAGGGAATAGCCGGTTCGTATCACGACATCGCAGCCCGTAGCTTCTATGAAGGTGAAGATATTGAAATTGTTGGATGCAATACATTCAGAGATGTTATTTCAGCCATTAAGAAAGACCCGTCTTTGTTGGGACTGATGGCCATCGAGAATACTATTGCAGGGAGCTTGCTGCAAAATCATGAACTGATTCGCGAAAGCGGACTGAGAGTGATCGGTGAATACAAACTGCGCATCTCACACTCGCTTGTTGCACTGCCGGGAACATCGATACACGATGTCACGGAAGTCAACTCCCACCCTATTGCGCTTATGCAGTGTACCGACTTCCTCGATACCTTGCCGAATGCCAAAGTGGTTGAGAAAGAAGATACGGCGATGAGTGCCCGATGGATTGCCGAGAATAACCTGGAAGGACACGCTGCTATTTGCGGGAAACTGGCCGCCCAAATCTACAAGATGGAAATACTGGCCGAAGGGATAGAAACCAATAAACGAAACTTCACCCGCTTCCTTGCCATAGCAGACCGCTGGACGGCTGAAGATCTTCTTGAAAAATCAGACATCAACAAATCTTCGTTAGTTTTCGCTCTTCCCCACACCTCCGGCAGTCTTTCCAAAGTCCTCTCCATTCTTTCTTTTTACGACATGAATCTTTCTAAAATACAATCGTTACCGATCATCGGCCGCGAATGGGAGTATTTGTTCTATATCGACCTGACATTTACTGATTATACAAGATACAGACAGGCATTGGATGCCATCACTCCATTAACAAAGGACTTAAAAATTTTAGGCGAATATGCAGAAGGAAAACAAAGTGTGTAACATCACACCCGCTGACCGTGTAGGCAGCGTACAGGAATACTACTTCTCAAAGAAACTGAAAGAAGTAGCCGAAATGAATGCCGCAGGCAAGAATGTGATCAGCCTGGGCGTAGGTAGCCCTGATCTGCCTCCTTCGGAACAGACCATCGAGACATTGTGCGAACATGCACATAATGCGAATGAGCATGGTTACCAACCGTATGTAGGTATCCCCGAATTGCGTAAAGGTTTCGCCGACTGGTATCAGACATGGTATGGAGTTGAACTGGATCCGAAAACAGAGATACAACCGTTGATCGGTTCCAAAGAAGGTATCCTGCATATCTCACTGGCATTCCTGAATCCGGGCGACGGCGTATTGGTTCCCAATCCCGGTTATCCGACTTATAGTTCTGTCAGCAAGCTGGTACAGGCAAATCTAATTCCTTATGAACTGAAAGAAGAATTAGGATGGCAGCCGGATTTCGAGGCATTGGAAAAGATGGACCTTTCCGGCGTAAAGCTGATGTGGGTCAACTATCCGAACATGCCTACCGGAGCAAACGCCAGCAGGGAACTTTTTGAAAAGCTGGTTGCTTTCGGACGTAAACACGGTATCATTATCTGTAACGACAATCCTTACAGTTTCATCCTGAACGACCAGCCGTTAAGTATCCTGAGTGTTCCGGGAGCTAAAGATATCTGTATCGAAATGAATTCGATGAGTAAGGCGCACAATATGCCGGGATGGCGTATGGCAATGCTGGCCTCGAACGCCCAGTTCGTTCAATGGATATTGAAAGTGAAGAGCAACATCGACTCCGGCCAGTTCAAACCGATGCAGCATGCAGCTGTGGAAGCATTGAAAGCGCCGAAAGAATGGTATGACAATATGAACCGTACCTATCGTAGCCGCCGCGACCTGGCCGGACAAATCATGCACGCCATCGGTTGTACCTACGACGAAAATCAGGTCGGCATGTTCCTCTGGGGAAAGATCCCGGCAGAAGCAGAAGGCAGCGAAGCCCTGGCAAACAAGGTATTGTATGAAGCCAACGTTTTCATTACCCCCGGATTTATCTTCGGAAGCTGTGGCGAACGTTACGTCCGTATCTCACTTTGCTGCAAGAACGAAGCATTACAGGAAGCACTTATGAGAATTAAAGAATTGAAAATTAAAAATTGAAAATTATACGATCATGAAAATGGAATTAGAATCAATCTTATTACCCGGTGTAGACCCACAGCGTCCTATCATCATCTCGGGCCCGTGCAGTGCCGAAACAGAAGAACAAGTAATGGACGCAGCCCATCAGCTGGCATCAAAAGGCGTTAAAATATTCCGTGCCGGAATCTGGAAACCCCGTACTAAACCGGGAGGATTCGAAGGTATCGGAGCCGAAGGCTTGCAGTGGTTGAAACGTGTAAAGAAAGAAACAGGTATGTATGTAGCTACCGAAGTAGCCACAAAAGACCATGTATTCGAAGCGTTGAAAGCCGGAATAGATATCCTGTGGATCGGTGCACGTACCACCGTTAACCCGTTCGCCGTACAGGAAATCGCAGATGCTTTGAAAGGTGTAGATATACCTGTTCTGATCAAGAATCCGGTCAACCCGGACCTGGAATTATGGATTGGTGCTTTCGAACGTCTGTATGGTGCAGGTATCCGCAGACTGGGTGCTATCCACCGCGGATTCAGTTCATACGATAAAAAAATGTACCGTAACCTGCCGTTGTGGCATATACCTATCGAACTTCGCCGCCGTATGCCGAACCTGCCGATCTTCTGTGATCCCAGCCATATCGGTGGTAAGCGCGAACTGATCGCTCCGCTGTCTCAGCAGGCAATGGACCTGAGTTTCGACGGCCTGATGATCGAATCGCATCCTTGTCCGGATTGTGCATGGAGCGACGCTTCCCAGCAGATCACTCCGGATGTACTGGATTATGTTGTCAACCTGCTGGTTATCCGTAACGAGACACAGACAACAGAAAACCTGGCAGAACTGCGCCGCCAGATCGACGGTATCGACGAGCAACTGCTCGAACTGCTGGCTAAACGTATGCGTATCTCCCGCGAAATCGGTGTGTATAAAAAGGAACATAACATGCCCATCCTCCAGTCACCGCGTTACAGCGAAATCCTGGAAAAACGTTCGGATATGGGACAGACGATGGACCTGAACACGGACTTTGTAAAAGAAATCCTGAAAGAGATCCACGAAGAGTCTGTTCGCCAGCAGATGATTATCATGAATGAGTAACAAAACTGCACACAGATTTTGCACAACGACCTTGTGACGGGCATCACAAGGGTTTTGTGACGAGCATCACAAGGTCGTTGTGACGGACACCAAAAGGGTGTTGTGACGGGCGTCACAAAGTCGTTGTGAAAGCGGAAAAACAAAAACAACCCGCCGGAAATAATTTATCAACAAAATAAGACAATGAAAATATTAATATTAGGTGCCGGAAAGATGGGTTCTTTCTTCACCGACCTGCTGAGTTTCGACCATGAAGTGGCTGTATTGGAAAACGATCCGAAACGGATGCGTTTCATCTACAACGCCCTTCGCCTGCAAAAGCCCGAAGAGGTAGCAGAGTTTGCTCCTGAATTGGTTATCAACTGTGTAACACTGAACTACACGATCGAAGCATTCAAAGCGGTTCTGCCTTATCTGCAACCCTATTGCATTATCTCAGACATAGCTTCCGTAAAAACCCACCTGAAAGAGTTTTACGAAACCTGCGGTTTCCCGTATGTCTCCACCCACCCGATGTTCGGTCCTACTTTCGCCAACCTGGGAAATCTGGAAAAAGAAAACACGATTATCATTTCCGAAGGTGACCACCTGGGTAAGATTTTCTTCAAGGATATCTATTCAAGCCTGCGCCTGAATATCCGCGAATATACATTTGAAGAACATGACAAGGTGGTTGCCTACTCTTTAGGTATTCCGTTCGCCTCAACAATGGTTTTTGCAGCCATCATGAAGCATCAGGATGCTCCGGGTACGACCTTCAAACGCCACATGAAAATTGCACGCGGCTTGCTGTCTGAAGATGATTATCTATTGACAGAAATTCTCTTCAATCCGCGCACTCCGAAACAGATTTCCCGGATACAGGAGGAATTGAATATCCTGCAAGATATCATCAAAGACAAAGACTCCGAAGCGATGAAGGGGTATCTGACTAAGATTCGTAAGAATATAGAATAATGAACCTACTTTTCCCTTGATGGAAAAGCAGACAAAAGATCAAGGCTGCACCGGCTTCACTGCTCCGGTGTAGCCTTGAACTTTTGGTTACTTTTCTTTCAAGAGAAAAGTAACACTCACCACTTACAACGTCTCCTGTTTCAACTGTTCCACAAACTGGTCGATGCGGCGTAACTCTTTTGGTATATCGATGGCTTGCGGGCAATGCTCGTTACACTGGTCGCAACCGACACAATGGTCTGCCTGGCGCAGTTTCGGCACGCTGCGGTCGTAGCCGACCAGGAAGGCACGACGGGCTTCGCGGTAGTTTTCATCCGTCCGGCTTTTCGGAACATTTCCTTCATTCACACATTTATTATAATGAAGAAGCACGGCCGGAATATCTATCGCATACGGGCACGGCATACAATATTTGCAGTCGTTGCAGGGAATTGTCGGATATTTAATCATCAGTTGCGCAGTCTCTTCCAGAAAATCCTTGTCCTCGTCCGTCAGCGGAATAAGCGGGGAATACGTGCGGATATTATCCTGCAAATGCTCCATATACGTCATGCCGCTCAAAGCCGTCAGCACCAGTTCGGGCGAACCGGCAAAACGGAAAGCCCATGAGGCGACACTATCTTCGGGGCGGCGTTGTTTCAACCGGGTAACGATATGCTGGGGCACATTCGACAGGCGGCCACCCAGTAACGGTTCCATGATAATCGCAGGGATATTCCGCTTTTCCAACTCCTGATAAAGATATTCGGCATTCACATTCCTTCCTGTCGCATGCCGCCAGTCGACATAGTTCAACTGTATCTGCACGAAATCCCAATGAACGGTATCGTGCATAGCCAGCACCTCATCGAAAACGTCCGACGTTCCGTGAAACGACCAACCCAGATGGCGGATACGCCCCGCTTCCCGCTCTTTCATAAGGAAATCCAACATTCCGTTATCGACATAGCGGTCGTTGAATGTCTTCATTCCCTGGCCGCCACCGATGGAGTGGAGCAGATAATAATCCAGATAATCGGTTTGCAACTCGCTGAATGAACGGCGGTACATCGCCATCGAGTTTTCACGCGTATAGTTCGAGAAATTCGACAATTTGGTAGCCAGATAATACGAGTCCCGGGAATGCCGGCTAAGGGCAATTCCCGTAGCCTTTTCCGACCAGCCCTGCACGTAAACGGGTGACGTATCGAAATAGTTCACCCCATGGGCGATGGCATAATCCACCAGTTCGTTGACAGCATCCTGATCAATCAAGTCACCTTTCCCGTCGGGTGAAGGGATAGTCGGCCAGCGCATACAACCGTAGCCCAGCAGGGACACTTTATCCCCCAGTCCGGGGAATGTGCGGTAAGTCATCTGGTCGGTCGGAACAGGCGAAGAGGCTTTGCTTCCGGAACCTCTCTGGTCTTTCGGGGCACAGCCATAGAGTGCCGCCGTAGTAGTTGCCGCCGTGATGCCTACGATATTCAGAAAATCGCGGCGATTGATATGTTGATTCTTCATAGGTCTATTCTTTAAAAACGGATTAAATAACTCGATGTCTTTCATGCCCTTCCACATAGATAGCCGTAAACGGACGCGACGGGCAGAGATGTTCGCAGGCACCGCAGCCGATGCAACGTTCGGTATTAATGACCGGTATCTTCAGGGATTTCGGATTATCCGCATCAGATGCAACCATTTCTATCGCATTCGTCGGACAATGCCGGGAACAGTTACCGCATTCGACACCGTCGGTCAGTGGGATACAATTCGCTTTCACCCATACGGCATGCCCTATCTGGACAGATGATTTATCAGCTTTCGTTATCGGCTTGATGGCTCCTGCCGGACAGACTTCGGAACACTTTGTACATTCGGGACGGCAATAGCCCCGCTCATAAGACATCTCCGGCTGCATCAATGTCATCAAGCCACCGGAAGGACGCAGGACATGATTCGGGCAAACAGAGATACAAAGCTGGCAGGCCGTGCAATGCTGCCTCATATTCCGTATGCTCAATGCTCCGGGAGGGACAATCGCCGTCAGTTTTTCCTGTTCTTTCCGTTCTTTGATAGGTGCCAGTCCCCCGTCTCTTTTCATGATAACCTCTTCCCCCTTTTTCTCCTGGGCTTTCAGGGCACTCCCCATCATAACCAGAGCTGTTGCCGACAAGGCCCGGCGACGGGAAAGGTTCGTTTTATCTTCCGGTTCAGGTTTCTCCGTGCCGGTTGCCTGTTTCTTCGTTTTCCATACCGGTGCGTAGGTTAGCGCATTCTTACGACAGGCGTCCAGGCAATTCATACAGGCTACGCAACGGCTGCCGTCGATTTTATGTTCCTTGCTGTTGATGCAAGCTGCTTTACACTGGCGGGCACAAAGACCGCAACTGTTACATTTATCCGTATCTATCGTGACACGATACAAAGAATAACGGGAGATAAATCCCAACACCGTACCAACCGGACAAATCGTATTGCAATAAGTACGCCCGTTACGCCAGGCCAATACGACAAGAACCACCAGCGTAGCCAAAGCCGCAAAAAACGTCGGCAGACTCTTCATCCATACATCTACCTCATAAAAAGCATAACTCTCCACCCGTGCCGCCAGATAAGCAAATAAATTATTCCCCCACATCCAAAGTGGCTGAAACAAATTATTAGCGATACGCCCATACGCACTGTAAGGAGCCAGCAAAGCAACCAGAGAGCCTACCCCCGCAACCAACGCCAGCACAAAAACGAACAATACCCCGTAACGTAACCAGGACAACGCCGGCGAATAAGAATAAGGCAACTTCTTCCCTCTCCTGCCAATCCGCGCAACAACATCCTGAAAAACGCCCAACGGACAAATCACCGAGCAGTAAACACGTCCGAAAGCCAGCGTCAGAAGGACTAAAAATAACACAACACCCACATTCAATGCCAACACGGCGGGTAAGAACTGGATTTTAGCCAGCCACCCGAACCATCCGTGCAACGTTCCTGTAAAGTCGAGGAACAGTAGAGTGATAAGCACGAAACATAAGGTAGCCGCTATCAGTCTGATTTTTCGTAACATCATGTATCCTATTATTGATTAATAATCCGGTACAAATATGCCGGATTTTTAATATAAAAGATACAGACGTCTCGTCAAAACGAAAAAAAAGGGAATAATCGCGAAATGCCGGTCAATCGTTTACCAGCCACGCTTTAAACTCGGATGCTTTATTCTTGCTGACATAGATACGTTCGGGAACCTCCACATCGAGCGTCACCAGCAGACGGCTGTCGAACCAGATAGTGATGTTGGATATACTGTCCCTGTTAATGATGAACTGTTTGTTCGCCCGGGTAAAATCAGCCGGATTAAGGGACGGCATTATCTGTTCCAATGTCCGGGAATACGGGTAACTGGTTCCGTCTTTCAGATAGATGGAGGTATTTTTGCCGGATGTGTAAAAGCAGGAAACATCCTTCAGGTTGACCGGCAAGAGCTTGTCCTTATAAGGGACCAGCAATTTATCCTTGTATTTAGGGGCAGGGGCCAGCCGGGTTAGCTGTGACAGGTATTGGAGAATGTCCTGCCGGTTCAGTTTGCCGTATTTATCCAAAGCATGCCTGATATCTTCGACCTTAATCGGTTTCAGCAGATAGTCGATGCTATTCACTTTAAAGGCTTCTATCGCATACCGGTCGTAGGCCGTCGTGAAAACGATAGGCGTTTCAAGTTCTATTTTATCAAAGATATTGAAGGCCGAACCGTCGGACAGGTGTATATCCATAAATATCAACTCCGAAGCCGGGTTCGACTGAAGCCAGTGGACGGTCTGGGTGACACTTTCGGTATTCCCGGCAATCTGTATATCCGGGGCAACCTCCATCAATATATCCACCAGGTTTTCGTAAGCTGCTGTTTCGTCTTCTACAATCAACACGTTCATACAAGTATCATTTTAAAGGGAGGCAGACGCGGAAAGTTTCTTCTGTCGATTCTATCCGTATCTGCTTATTCATTAACAAAGTAAAGCGGCTCTCCAGGTTCGCAAGTCCTGTTCCGTTGGTATCGGGAGCGGACAGCTTCGGATAGACCGGGTTCGATACGACCAGTTCGTCCTGTTCGTTCAGCACGATTGAGATTTCCATTTTATGTTCGCTGTCTATCCTGTTATGGACAACCACGTTATCCACCAAAGGTAGTAAAGACAGAACAGGCAGCATCAACAAATCTTTCCGTTCTTCTTCCACCCGGACTGAAAAGGTCAGTTTATTCGCAAAACGTACTTCCATAACATACTGGAAAGACAGCATAAACTCCAGCTCTTCCCGCAATGAGACCAACCCTTTCCGGTCACTCTGAAGGATATAGCGGAAGATATCGGACAACTGATGGACATACATCAGCGTCTTTTCGTCATCCTTTTTACGAATCAATGAAGAGATGCCGTTCAGCGAATTAAAAAAGAAATGCGGATTAATCTGGTTGGCCAGTGCATCGCAGCGGCTTTGCAGATTTTCAAAACGCAAACGCTCTATCTCCGACTCCTTCTCCCGCTGCCGGGAATACAACATGGAAATATATCCGATAAACGTACAGAGGAAGCATGTCACGAAGAACTGGAATATCAGAATACTGCCTAAAGCATCCGTATGAATACCCAAAGAAGAAACCCCGTACGATATGGAGGCATAAAGCAGGTAAGCGATAAAAGAAAACAGGAAATTACGCATCAGCCGTTGCTTGAACAGGGTAGCCGGCATCTTCTTCAGATTATAGCGTATCAGCAAGCTGATTAATCCCCAGAAGAAAAGGAAGCGATACACAAAGAAGGAAAGAAGACCGGTAACGCCAGTCCCCTCCACATATTTCAACTCCCAGGGGATACAGGCGATGTTTGGGTATATGATAAAAACCGTACTAATCAAGCTGACCAGCGGAAGTCTCCGGGCAATATAGGTATCAAACGAATCCATAGCATCTTATTTCCTGTAACAAAGAAAAACAAAATAATCGGCACTTCACAATCCCCAGGTAGGAAAACGAAAAAAAGCAGCGTGAAGACGAAAAGAAAATCACTGTCAGAATACCGGAAGAGGCGTTTTGACTAATTTCTTATTTCCCCGGGTCTGTAAATATAACAGGAACAGTATATCGACATTTCATAAAACGAGGTTGCTGATAGTAACCGACAGCCGGTTTCCAACGTGGCATAAGCCGAAGTACCCGCAAAGCCTCTTCATCAAATGCAGGAATATTGCTACCACGAACAACTTCAATATCCTCCAACTCTCCATACGTATTTATAGTAAATGTACAAGTAACCCTCACATTCTTATTCGAACCGATATATGAAGAAGGATATTGTAGATGTTTCCTGATAAACTCTAAACAGGCAGCACTACCGCCGGGAAACTCCGGCATCGATTCATAATCGACAAACAGCTGTTCTTTCTGTTTATCCCATGCTTCGCGTATTTTCTGCCGGGTATAATGATGTTGCGGACGGAACGAGACATAAACAGCGTACATACATTCCACCCGTTTGCCGGCTTTATCATAGGCCGGAAGCCAATGCGACATTGCATTTATCAGACGCTTTACCTCTTTTTCACAGGCCGGCTCACTACTGTCCAGCGTGAAAGCATCTTTTGCCATCCCCATTGTGTCTATCGTAAACTGGCAAACGGCGTAACCTCCCCTATTTGCTTTTAACATATCTACAGGATACTCCATCTTATCATAAAAATACTTTTCAATATCTGCAAAACCCGGAAATTGAGGCTCCTCACTTAACTCCACCGGATTCTTCTGTTGTAATCCCAGCTGCCAGATACCACGATAAACCGGATTACGGACTGTATCGACAGGTTCTTTTTCCAATTTCTCCAAAAGGGCGGCAGCTGCCTGCTTCGTCAAAGCCCAATCAGTCTCATTCCTGGCAATCCGGCTGTAAACGGAATCTCCCAGGTCGGTCAATTCGCGGCACAAAGAACCGGCCTCAGGTGCCCATTTCAAAGCGACGCTCACTTTTCCACAGGTATCTGTCGAAGCGAAATAACAGGTATACCCATCCAGTCCGAGGCTATACCCGTCTACATCTTCTGCCAGCAGGAGGGCACGGCGGAACAGATTCGAAAGCAGGTCGTACAACTCCCCGTCAGCCGGTGCTTCCATCGTTTTAGCAGATAATCTATCTGTAGAATAATGAAAAAGATGATGCCCCTCAATCGCTTTGAACCGATAGATATCGTCCAACCGTTCTATTTCCCAGGCTTTACAATCATCCATGCAATCCTTATTCATAAAGAAAGCCTGCGGAGCGGAAGAAAATGTCGTACGCAGGAAGTTAGTACCAACCATTTCGGCAGAAAGAGTATCGTGAGCGAGTTCAAGATACCGGTCTTTTACCTGTGCACCCAAATCGGCCAACGAAAACAGGTACACGAATAGAAATCCTATAATTCGCATAAACAGGCCCTCCAATTAGATATTATACGGTTTCCAAATATACAGAAAATCCCATGCCTTCCATCTCATTCTTGCCGGTTATTTTCTTCTTTATGGAAATCTACCGGAATGGTAAATTTTACTTTTACCGGTTTACCACGCTGCTGGCCCGGTATCCATTTCGGCATTTTCCGGACGATACGGATTGCTTCGTCATCGAGTTCTTTATACGAAGAAGAACGAATGACCTGAATATCACTTAACGAACCGTTTCTTTCCACAACAAACGAAACAACCACACGTCCTTCTTTTGTTATGTTTTTCGAGATATTATCCTCAATGAATTTTAAAAGACCGGAATGACCGCCAACCGAAAATTCCGGCATTTGTTCTACGACAGTGAATACCCGCGTTGCAAATAAATGTTCCTCCTTTTCACGATATTCCTGTTCGGATAAACCACCCAGAACCGTTTCGGGAACAGGAGTTTTGGTAGCCTGTGCCAGTTCCTGTTTGCTATCCGACAGGCGAAAATCTGCCATCATCAACAGTTTGTCACCAACGTGCATATCACCGACGGTAACCTCATAGAAAAAGCGATAACGTCCGGTATGGTTCGGATACACATCGGGATAAAGAGAAGCAGAAAACTCCCAACTATCTCCATTCTCTACCCCATAAAGGATATCGACTGCAAAATCATTGATAGGCAGTTCGCGCCAGACATCTTTATCGTCTTCATAGGTGATATAATAATGTGCACCACAACAAACAGGACCTCCGCTATGATTGTATAAGATAAATTTTACCTGCTTGGTTTCCGTTGAATAAACGGTGTATTCAGGACGAAGAGCAACGCCTTTTATATCGTTCACTCCTACTGTAGTATTTACAGGGGGCACCTCAGGACCGGTAAAACGGAAAGCCGGAGAATCCATCACTTTCTCACGAAATTCTTTCTGCTTCTCAGGAGTATTGACAATCAGGCATACCTCGATAGCATGTGTTCCAACCCCGGTACTTTTCACATTACGCATCACAGAAGTTCTTTCGAGTTGCCGCCATCGTTCAGTCAGTTTTTCGTTAATTGCTAAAAGTTCTTTTTGAGTATAGGTCAAACCTGGTTCGACAATGAACTCCTTCGACCCCAATATCTCTTCCAGTTGTTTACGGCCAGTGGCAGAGTCACCTCTGATTTGGATAACCAACGTATCCCGATCATTAATATAGACACCGCCGATAAAGTCGGGGCAATTCTTGCTCTCGACCGAAAAACCGATAACACCGGGAGGGTTATCGCCATAGAGTTCACTCAGCTTATCCAATAGCCGCATCGGAACTTCCTGGGCAGGGACTTCCCGGTCTGACATATTGTGAGCCGGAGTCTCACAAATACTGTCTTTCGGCATCGTGTCCGCCAATTTACGAGAGGTGGAGAGGTTGCAGGAGAAAGCAAACAACAGACCACCGATACATACTGATAAAAGAAGTCGATTTTCCATATCTCATCTGATTTATTGATTATCCATTACTCGCCTGCTTCTTACGGAAAATGACCGGAATGGTGTATTTCACTCTGACAGCCTTTCCACGGTATTTACCAGGTATCCATTTCGGCATTTTCCAGATGATGCGGATTGCTTCGTCATCGAGTTCTTTATACGAAGAAGAACGGATAACCCGGATATCGCTCAACGAGCCATCCTTCTCTACAGTAAATGAAACTGTTGCGCGTCCCTCCCCGGGTATATTTTCCGGAATGTTATCTGCTATAAAAGCTAACAGGGCTTTTTGTCCTCCTTCTGAAAACTCGGGCATCTGTTCTACGACTGTGAATACGGTTGTTTCCAGCATATGTTTTTCCTGTTTGCGAAATTCCTGTTCAGACAAACCACCCAGGAAACTTTCGGGCATAGGATTTTTAGTTATTTGATTTAGTTCCTCCTTATCCTCCGAAAGGCGAAATTCAGCCATCATCAGTATTTTGGTTGCAAACCCCACATCTCCGGGAAATATATGAAAGAAAAAACGGTAACGTCCTGCATGATTCTTGTGCATATCCAGGTTGAGACCGGCAGAAAACTCTGTATATTCACCACTTCCTACCCCGTTAGCAACATCTAAAAAAGCATAATGATTCCCGGATAATTGATGCCATATGCCTTCTTCATCCTCACTGGTAATAAAATAATATCCGTCACAATGAACCATATGCCTGCTACTATTATACAAGATAAACCGGATGTCTTTTGTTGCCGTTGAATAGACGGGATACTCCGGACAAAGAATAATTCCCATCGTATCACTCACCCCCATCACTGTATTTCCATCGGGAATTTCCGCCCCGGTAAAACAGAAAGCCGGAGAGTCCATGACCTGCTCACGAAACTTTTTTTGTTCCTCCGGAGCATTGACAATCAAGCATATTTCAACATCATGCGTTCTTATTTCAGTATAAGACACATTCCTGAAAAGAGGCAAATCGCCCAATGTTATTTGTCTATCGAGCAGTTGTTCTTTGAGTGCTATCAGTTCCTTCTGGGTATATATGGCATCGGTTTCAATAAGAAAGTCTTTCGAATCCAACACATCTTCCAACTGTTTGCGTGCCATAGCAGAATCGCCTTTAACCTGGACCACCAGCCTATTGGAATCGTTCACATATACACCGCAAATAAAATCAGGACAGTTCTTATTGGTGACTGAAAAGCCGGTAAATCCGGGAAGTTCATCCCCATAAAGTTCCGCCAGCTTTTCCAATAACTGCATCGGTACTTCATCCCGGCCCGTTATCTGACCGACACTGTCTGTCGGCATTAAATCCGTCTGCTTGCGGGAAGTGGAGACATTGCAGGAAGAAACAAGCCACAAGCAACTGAGACATACTAGTGAAAGATAGTAATTCTCCATACCGCTCTTTTTAATTTGTTTCCAAATATACGGAATTAAAGAAAGGATAATGCTTATCTCCGGCAAAATCATGTCCAAATAGCGGAACAAACACGCTATTCCCTGACCACAACGAGCATAAATCAACTGGAAAAAGTGTTAAAAGTCGCCGTTTTTGAGTCACAAAAGAGACATGGGAAGCCTCTTTTTGCCGTCATTGGACTGACGAACGACCAGGTAGGAACCCGCCATAAGGGATTTGGATACAATCCATCAAAGAAAGATTAACAATCTGATAGATAGCGAAATAACAAAGCATACTCTCTTAATTCTACACTCCCGTTTTAAGAATCGGGGGCAGATAGGGTCGACAAAAAGGCTTTTTGGGAAACTTCTGTATAGTGTGTTCCTTGTTCCTTCTACGACACACTCGTAAAAGGAACAAGGAACATCTTACTATAAAGTTTTCAAAAACCTCTTTTTGTCGACCCTATCTGCCCCCGAATAGATTGGCTGCGGCAGCTATTTTATTTGATTGCAGCAGCCACCGGAAACAGCTGCGGCAGCCAGTGAAAACAGTTGGGGCACCCATTTTTTTTATCCGCGCTATCCGCGTCTATTTAACTCATATTCTAAAACGGCCTCCTCTTTATTCCGTTATAAAACAACCATTTTCCACACTCCAGTCGTTGCCGAAGAAACCGGATACGCGGATTCCATGAATGCCTTCTTTCAATATATCGACATTGAATATCAGCAAATCGGGAAAACCGGTAATGCCAGAGATATAGTCGTTCGGATAAGTCGCTTTCATGCCTTCGATGCCTGTTCCGGCCACTACACCGACACTGGCTGTTGGACTGTCGGGACGCGGGTAGACGAAATAAGTTCCCAGGTCGTTGCCTTTAAGCACTTTGTCTCCCATGCGGATTTCTCCCTTCAAGACTTGTATGGGGGCGTTCTTCAGGAGCTTGTTCCAGGCTTTGTTGTTACTGGCATTTCCGTAAAGCACCACATTCCGGTCTGCATAGGCGGAAGGGATGAAATCTTTGTCGGCAATCACGTCGATAGAGCCATTGCCCCTGTACAGGAAAGTCTCCGCATCAAAGCGGGCCTTGTTCTGATACCAGGTATTTTCTTCCTTATTTCCTCCGGTAGCATATACAAACACGACACGATTATCGAATGCCTGCTTGAAGCCGCCGTAACGGGAAGGATATTTCTCCGTTACCGGAATCTCTTCTACCAAAGTCCATTTGCCGGCAACCTTCTTCAGCACAGCCGGCCGGGTTCCGTCTGCCGGGATTGTTTCGTTATCGATAGTGATGCTGGCTTCTGCCGGAAGTTTCAGAGCCGGAAAATCGAATGTAATGGCTGCCACATTGGACGTCGTGCCCGAAATACCGTTATCCGTCTGTTTGAAAGAGACAGAAGAAAAGTCATAAGCCGTATCCTGCTGGTTGATGGTTACCCAATAATCTTTGGCAGAGATAGCCGGGGAAGCGGTATGGAACTCCAGTTGTTTCACTTTGTCGACAGACGGCACACTGTGCCAACGGAAATAATCGAAGATAGGTTTCCAGTCAACGCTTTCATTACTATACCAATGGGAACCGCCCGGATATTCATAATAACAGAAGTCGGGATGGAAAGTACCCAGTATTTCACGCATACGGCGAACCTGTTCGATAGGAACGACATTGTCCGAATCGCCGTGAAGAATGTAAATGCCCGATTGCAGGAAGTTCTTTCTCAAATCGAGGACACGTCCGGCATTGGCCGCCTGGCAAATCATCGGGAAATGTTTCTCACCGACATTCGCTGCATCCGCATTCGGCCTTGAATATTTGGCAATATCCGGATAGCTGGCGCAAGGAGCGATAGCGGCAAAACGGTCGGGATAGGTTACACCCAGGAACCAGGTTCCGTGGCCACCCATCGAATGCCCGGTAAGATAAGTATGGGCGGGGTCTGTCTTAAAGACCTTTTCTGCTTCGGCAAGCACTTCCATCGCGTCGATACGTCCCCACTCTTCCCAGTTGAAACCGAATGGGCGGCGGTTGGTCGGGGCAATAATATGTCCCCAGTCCTTCGGCGCATAGGCACGGGCCTGGTTGCGGGCCTCCACGGATGCGCCGTGGACGGACAGGAACAATGCCTGGTTATCGCCCTGCGTAGTAGAAGGATTCACGCTGTAATACTGCACGCTTCCGTCCACATCGCTGATAAAGGTACGTTCGTGGATGGAAGAAGCATCTTTCTGTTGCAGGGATATCTCCGTGCGGTCAATCTCTTTGCCGGATTTGTCCTGCAAGAGAACAGTCGCCTTCGTCTCCCCCTTCTTTGAAGAGGTAGCGCCGGGGATACGGAATTTCACTTTGCGGACCATCATAGGCATGACATCGTCCGTCGTAACAGTCGCAGACTCTCCGTTTTCCAGCGTACATTGTATCTTCAGTCCGGTAAGAGCTTTCTCCTGTGCATTGACGATACGGATGGCGGCCCATTTCTCTCCTTCCCCGTTGATAATGTCGGGAAGGGTCATATCCCTCTTTGTCAGCATTACCGGCTTGGTAGGGATAATCAACTTGGCTTCTACCCTGCCGAAACGGCCGGGAGTGAATATAAACTCATTCATCCCTTTCTGCATCCGGAAAGGAATCAGCGTATAAGCAAAGTCGTAATGGTCGCCCTCATGAGGCATACCATTGATAAAGGTACGGGTATTCCCGCTTGATTCGAGCAAGGCGATCTGAGGTTTATCCGCTTTATATTCCGTAAAAACATAGGCACGGCGTAAAGCACGGTTGGCGAACTTTCCGGTAGAGTCGGCCTCGATAGGAGTCCATTGCACGGCTTCGCGGGTCCGTCCGTAATTTGTTGCCGTCAGGTCATTTGCAGAAGGAGCCTTGAACTTCCCGGTCGCGATCTCCCAGCCCAACCCATCAGAGGTCGTAAACAAATAACCGGAAGGAGCCGTCACCGGCAAGAAATAACCCTGCCGGAAAGTGTGCAATATCATACCCTCGTCGACACGTTCCACACGCTCTTTTCCAAAATACTCGACGATGTTCCCTTTTGTCTGTTGCGCCGCCAAAGGGGATAATCCCAGATACAGGCTGGCGACAGCCATTAGATAAATTTTTTTCATTTGATTACCAATAATACTGGTCCATAATCTCTTTCATCCGGGGAGTATCGGCATCGGTGTCGCCGACTTCCTGACGGAGTGTCAGCAATTCCTGTTTCATCTCTTTGATGATATCCTGATACTGCGGTTCATTGTACATATTCTTATCTTCTTTCGGGTCGACTTGCAGGTCATGAAATTCCCAGACCGGTGTTGTCGGAGTTTCTTCTGAGCCGGTTGCATTCAGACGGTCGCCGTAAAGGAACATCAGCTTATACCGTTCGTTGCGGATACCCATGTGGGCTGGGCGGATGGAATGGTGTGTCCAGTAACGGTAATACATTTCCTTACGCCAGTCGGCCGGTGTTTCACCTTTCAGGTTCTGACGGAAACTTTCTCCCTGTGATTTTTCCGGCGCCTTGATACCTGCGTAATCGGCAAGTGTGGCGGCGAAATCTACATTCAGGATAATATCCTTATTGCGTGTTCCCGCCGGAATCTCTTTCGGATAACGAATCACGAAAGGCATGTGCAACGGTTCTTCATACATCATACGTTTATCGAACATGCCATGTTCACCCAGGAAATATCCCTGGTCGGAGACATAGACGATAATTGTATTCTTGGCCAGTCCTTCTTCATCCAGCATCTTGAGCAAGCGTCCGATGTTGTCGTCGATAGTCGCGCCGCAACGCAGGTAATCTTTAATCATCTTCTGATAGATTTTCTTGCGGGCAGCCACTTTATCCATACCTTTCGTAGAGAAAGGCAGTTCCGGATATTGGCACCACCAGGCGGCAGGGTCTTTCGATGCGGTTTCCCAACGCCATCCCATATTCTCCAGCTGCTGGCCCTGGAATGCCCTCCCGGACGTTTCCGGTCCGAACTCCATCATACTTTCCGGTTCCGGAAAGACAACATCATCGTACAGATGCTTCATCCGTTCCGGAAAATCCCAGGGTTCGTGCGTTGCCTTGAAATGACAGCACATCATGAACGGTTTGTTCTTATCCCGGTTGCGTATCCAGTCGATGGTCTGGTCGGTAACGATATCGGTAGAGAAACCTTTTACCTCGGTGCCTTGCTTGCCCTTATCGTCGTCCACCCAGTTCTCGGCAGTCTTGAAGATCGGATTGACATATTCCCCCTGGTCATGGAACACATTGAAGTGGTCGAAGCCGGCCGGTTGCCTTTTCAGATGCCATTTACCGATCAGGGCGGTCTGGTAACCGCCAGCCTGCATTTGCTTGGCGATATTGTCGACTGCCGGGTCCAACCCGTCCTCCAGCGTATAGACGCCGTTGCGGTGGCTGTATGCCCCGGTCATAATAGCGGCACGGCTCGGTGCGGAGATTGAGTTCGTACAGAAACAGTTATCCAGCACGCAGCCTTCGGCGGCCAGACGGCGGATATTCTCGTTCTTCACATAGTCGGCCAGAATACCTCCATAGATACCCCATGCCTGGCCTGTATGGTCGTCAGACAGGATAAAAAGAATATTCGGACGTTCTTCCTGGCTTTTCTCTGATTTATTGGCCGAGTTACAGCCAATAAAAGGCAGGCATGTTGCCAACATACCTGCTTTTACAATTAGATTAGCGTTTCTCATTTTTATATTATTATTTCAGTTTTCCCGGTTCGCGACGTCCTGTACCCTTCACACGTGTCAGGTTATCTCCCAGATCTTTACGCATATCGTCGGCAATCTTCATCAGCTTGGCTGCTTCTTCCGGATATTGGGAAATAACGTCGTAACGTTCTCCCGGGTCACGGCGCAGGTCATACATCTCGGCTTTCTTCAATTCCAGGTTTGTCAAATCTCCCGGCTGTCCGTCGTTACCCGGCACATAAGCGCCGTAAGTGACATATTTATGCGGGAAGACCAGCTTGAACTTACCGTCCGTGACTGCTTCCAAATCATTTTTGTGATAATAATAAACGAACGATTCGCGCGGGTTGGCATCTTGCTCCCCTTTTATCAAAGACAGGATGCTGACACCGTCAATCTTACGCTGGGGCAGCGGTGCGCCGCTGATATCGGCCAATGTAGGAAGAAGGTCGATATTGGATGCCAGTTTGTTACAGGTTGTTCCCGGCTGGGTTACTCCTTTCCAGTACATCACGCAAGGGATACGGTTACCTCCGTCGAAAGTGGTAGCTTTAGCCTCACGCAATCCGCCGGCCGAACCGGCATGGTTACCGTAGTTCGCCCACGGGCCGTTATCAGACGTAAGGACAATCAGTGTATTTTCTTCCAGCCCCTGTTCGCGGAGTGCTTTCAATACTTCACCGACACTCCAGTCCAGTTCCATCATGACATCGCCATACAGTCCCTGTTCGCTCTTTCCTTTAAACTTGTCGGAAACGGCCAGCGGAACATGCGGCATGGAATGTGCCAGATAGATAAAGAACGGTTTATTCTTGTTCTTCTTGATGAAATTGACCGTACGGTTGGTATAATCCGTTGTAAACTGTGACTGGTCGGTGTTATAACCGATAATCTCATTTCCGTCATAAGTCGGCAGGTCCGGGAAATTGAACACTTCTCCCTGCTGCGGATGGAAAGGCCACATATCGTTTGAATAAGGCAATCCGTAATATTCATCGAAGCCGTTCTGCAAAGGCAGGAACTGTTTAGCATCTCCCAGATGCCATTTACCGAAAACAGCGGTACTGTATCCTTTCTGCTTCAGCAACTCTCCTATCGTCATTTCGTCCGGACTGATACCATAATCAGAACCCGGTCCCGGTGCACCGGCAAATCCGATACGGTTCGGATAGCATCCGGTCAGCAGTCCGGCACGCGAAGCGCCACTGATAGGTTGTCCGGCCAGAAAATGAGTGAAGCGGACTCCCTCAGCTGCCATACGGTCGATGTTCGGCGTTTTATATCCGTATGCGCCATTATAAGAAAAATCCCCATAACCGGCATCATCGAGGTTGATGATAATGAAGTTGGTGTAGTTCGCTGCAAGTCCCGTTACTGATAGTCCGGAGGCCGCAGCCAAAAGCATTAGCTTACTATTCATGATATCGTGTTTTTATTAGATAATGTTGTTATTATTACCGCATAAGAGCGTTAAAGATACGAATAAAATAAATTTCTTCCGAATGAAATCGTTTTTTCATTCGGAAGAAATCAGAATTACTCCCGCATCCGGACCAGGATGCGGGAAGATATGTTCAATTATTTCCAACCAGGGTTCTGTACCAGATTTTCATTTAAAAGAGTTTGTTTCAAAGGAATCGGATACAGATAGCATTTATCTTCCCAACCCGGATTCGGTTTCTCGATATAAGTAACGCAGTTTACATAGCGAGGCATTTCCGAACCTTTATACAGACTCTTTGCCAGCGCTTCGCTATTGTAATCTTCTATATTATTAATCTTGACGCCGACAGGCTGTTCATTCAGATAGTTACCTTTTTTCCAACGTTTGATATCGTCAAAACGGAAACCTGAACCCATCAATTCGGAACATCTTTCACGGCGTATCTCCCACAAAACAGGAGCGACATCCGAATCACGGAACTTGTCGAAATCCGCACCGATATTGTTTACCACCATAGCCGCAACGCCGGCACGTGCACGCAACTTGTTGACAGTAGCATCGGCAACGGACTGGTCGAAACGTCCCAGTTCAAACATTGCTTCGGCATGGTTTATCAACACCTCTCCCATACGGAAGATAGGCCCGTCGGTACCTTGTACCTCTCCTTTATCAGCTCCGGGTAACGCATTATAATATTTGTACATGAAGTAACCGGTCTGCGTATCCACACCGCTGACTTTTACTGCCGTCAAATTCGGTATATTTGCAATATAAGAAGCCTTCTTCGACAGAGGCAACATTTTCCTCTCCGGATTATTTTTAGATAACTTACCCATTAAATCCATATACTCACGTTCCACAGCGTTGCCCGTATATTCCCAATGGGATAAATCCGTAGAAACCGTCACTTTATAAGGAGGACAAATTGTATAATACAGACGTAAGTCACGATTTCTGAATTCATCATACACCGTATTGTCGCCATCATAAACGGTAGAAGTAGAAATAGGCCGTCCGTCAGCACATAAGTATTGTTCTACGAGCTTCTTTGAACCTTCATACAAACGTTCGCCAGTCGTACGCTGAGTCAAATCGTGCCCCTTTCCGCTTTCGTTTTCCAGGTACTCCCGATACAGAAGGATACTGCTTTGTCCTTTCAGGCTGGATGAGTTAAACACATCATCATAATCCGCCATCAGTCCCAGATTCTGGTCGATAAGTTTCTGGGAGGCTTTCACGCTTGCTTCCAGATATTTCGTACCGTCTACATTATCCACACTGCCATGATACTTTCTCCAGGTCCCTTCATACAGGCCGAAACGGGAAATAAAAGCACGTACTACATTCGGATTGACCGTATTGTCGCCGTCACCTTTCTCGTTTATATGCTCTTCGGCATACAACAGATTTTCCAACATGTGATTGGCAACCACCTCACGGGAATCTTGTTTTGCATACAACACATCCACATCTCCGGTCCCTACCAGATGTTCCAGCCAGGGCAAGTCACCGAACTTCTGAAGAAGTTTGAAGTATTCATGAGCACGGAAAAAATAACCGACTCCACGCCAGTGCGCTTTCTCCTTTTCCGTCATCTGTGAGTTTTCGATATTATCCAGCATCAGATTCACCCGGCGGATAAATTCAAACGTCCATGTATCCGCACTTACATTCGAAGCAGACATACGGTTGTTTGCCCAGGCGATACCACGGGCATCATTCGAATCGAACAACATATCCGATACATCTCCTGCCTGAGGATAGTTCTGATAAGCAATCAGTGTTTTATTGTACAATCCCCACGCGTACATTTTAAAATTATCATAAGTCGTAAAGACCGTGTTTTCCGTTTCTTTATCGATCGGGTATTTATCCAGGAATTCATCATTCAGGCAGGAAGTACCTCCAATAAGAAAAGCAGCCAGACATGCTGATAAATATATTTTTTTCATAAGAATCAAGTGTTATACAAATTATAAAGTAACATTAATACCAAAAGAGAATTTCTTCATGAACGGATACAAGTCATTAATACTCATCGTTTGTTCAGGGTCCATTCCTTTATACATATGATGTTTTGTCCAGAGGTCTTCACCACTAAAGAATACTTTAAAAGCCGAAATCGCTCTTGTTTTCTCAAGCCAGCTACTCGGGAATGAATAACTCAATGTGATATTTTTCAGTTTGATGTAAGAGGCATCCATCAGATATTTAGTCTGATTCCTTCTGTTGAAACCATCCGTTCCCTGGTTCACACCTGTCTGGTTTCCTAAACGGGGGTAATAAGCATTCGGATTTTCAGGAGTCCAATAATCCAGGTGATGTTTCAACACAGTAGCAGCAGCATTCGGGTTATCCGTGTTGGTGTGCGGCCATGCCAGGAAATTTGATTTACCGTCCGTACCGACAATCAGGTCACGTTTTCCAACTCCCTGGAAGAATACGGTCAGGTCAAAACCTTTCCAACCCACACCGGCATTGATTGCATACGGATAGCGTCTGGAATTATTACCGATAATCTTTCTGTCACCCGGATTTTTAGCCGTGTTGTCACCTGAGTTATCAATTTTACCATTCCCGTCTAAGTCTTTGAACAGGATATCACCTGGTCTCGGGTCACGAACATACGGGTCGATAGTAGGAACTCCTTCTTTCAGTTTATAGATACCTTTCGCCTCATCAATCGTTTCGAAATCATCTTCCGTATAGAAACGATCTGTAACAAATCCCCATATTTCCCCTATTTCCTGACCTACACGATAAGTAGACAATGATTCTGTCGGGTTATCGAACTTCGTTACTTTCGAACGTGAATCATACAGGTTCAAACCGATGTTATAACGCCAGTCTTTACCGATACGGTCTCTCCAGTTTATTGCCAACTCCCAACCTTTTGTACGCAAGTCGGCCGAGTTTTCCAACGGAGAAGAACCGCCAAGCACAGAAGGAAGTTCCTTACCCGGAGCCAACATACCTTTCGTATCGCGACGATACCAGTCAAATACCAGGTCTAAACGGTTATCGAACATACCCAAGTCGAAACCGATATCCAGCGTTTCCACCTTTTCCCAGGTAAAGCTCGAACTAACCAAAGCCGGAACTTTACGGGTTATATTCCATAAGCCATTTTCCAACCATCCGTTTTCCGTCGCCATTACGCCCAGGAATGCATAGTTTTTAATAGCTTGGTTACCTACCTGTCCGAAAGAACCTCTCAGCTTGAAGTTCGTAACATATTCCTTCGACCAATCCATAAATTTTTCTTCAGAGACTCTCCAACCCAACGAGAAAGAAGGGAAGAAACCGAAACGGTTACCTGAAGGGAATTTGGAAGAACCATCATAACGCCCGTTCGTTTCAAACAGATATTTCCCTTTATAGTTATAAGAAGCTCTGTAATACAAACCACGTAACGAATATTCGTCATATTCATCGCCGGTAGTCATGGTACCGTCCGCACCGCTCAATGAGGGATGTTCCGGATTTACCACATGCAATTTCTTTCCCCAAACTCTACGCATGTAACTGTATTCCTGGTTGAAACCTGCCATTACACTGAAAGAGTGGTCGTTTATCGTCTTATCGTAATTTCCGTAAACGTTGATTGCATTGTAGTTGATATGCTTTTCATCCAACTGGTATGAAGAGTTACCGCTATAGGAGTCCGCCACTGAGAAATAGTTGTTTTCCGCATTCACATACTTCACTGTTTTCTGGTATTCGTCCTGGTCGTAATTAGTTCTGTTGAAAGTATATTCAGCATTGATTAACAGCCCTTCCATCGGATTGAAAATAGCTTTACCGAAAAGACGGATATCTTCATTGTTCTTTGCCTGGACCGGAGAATTCATGATATTCCAGCGGGGAGTACCGATTGGATAAGTTTCTCCATTTATCTCAACGTCACCTTCCGGATAATAAGTCGGCAGCAATTGGGCCAGACGATACGGAGACCAGTTTCTCAACGTATTCATATTCGGGTTGGTCGTTTTCGACTTGGAGTATTTAATATCCGCCTGCACTTTCAACCAGGAAGTAATTTCCGTATTCACGAAAGAAGACAGGTTGTATCTGTTATAACCGTCCTTATCTGTAACCAGAATACCGTCTTCATCCAGGTATCCGAAAGATAGACGGTAAGCAGACTTGGCTGTACCACCGCTCACTGAAACATTATGTGTCTGCTGGAAACCATAATTATCCATCATACGTTCCAAGTGGTTGTTCTCTTTTAAATCGTACCGGTTACCGTTATCATCCATATAATAGCCTAACGGATATTTACCCGGATTTGCCTGGTAATCTTCCAGATAGCCCAACCATGCAGTGATATCCTGTCCGTTGTTATAACGGCCGTTCTTATATCCCATATCATTATAGAAACGGACTGTTTCCAGCGGAGACGCTTTTTCTATCAAAGACTGAGGCTTTGAGAATGCAAAGTTGTTGTTGTAATTGATAGAAACCTTTTGCTCCCTATTCGCCTGTTTGGTTGTAATCAAAATAACACCGAAAGCAGCACGTGCACCGTAGATTGCAGCAGAAGCCGCATCTTTCAATACAGTTACCGTTTCAATATCGGACGGAGAAATCATATTGATATCCATCGGAACGTTATCGACCAATACCAACGGTTCGCCTTCTCCGTATTCATCGATATTCAGACGGTTGGTACCGCGAACATTCAATGTCATACTCTTACCCGGGCTACCGGCATTGGTGGTAATTGTCAGACCCGGCATAGCTCCCTGCAACGCCTGGCTGGCGGAAACGACCGGACGGTCACCCATTACCTCTTCCATCTTCACCGTACTCACGGCACCTGTCAGATTGGCTTTTTTCTGTGTACCGAAACCTACGACAACAACTTCATCCAGCGTCTGGGTATCTTCCAGCAACTTAACTGCATATTGCGACTGCTGTCCGTCTACACGTATCTCTTTGTTCAGATAACCAATGTAAGAAATCGTCAGTGTACTGCCGGACGGGACATCCAGGCTGAATTTACCGTCGATATCCGTAATTGTGCCGTTAGTGGTACCTTTCACTACCACATTCGCACCGATAACAGCATCTCCCCTGTCGTCTGTTACTACACCTGAAATTTTCTTTTCCGGCTGTGCCTGCTGACGGGACGGAGCAGCGTTGGTTTTACGCACGCTGACTGCAATGGTATTGTTCTCCCGGTTAAAATCCAGACCAGTCTGTTTGGATATTTCATTTAAGACGTCTTTCAACGGTTTGCCATTAAAGGACAAATTGACCGTTAACTTGTTGTTGGTGACGGTCTCGCCGTAAAAGAACTTGACTCCCGTTTGCTGGGAAATCTCTTTGAGGACCTTTTCTACCGGTTGATTGTGGACCTCAACGGTCACTACTTCTGATTTTATCGTTTGGGCCATCGCCGGTTGTGCGCATACAACTGCTAAAAAAACAAAAAGTACAGCATAACAAGCCCAACAATACTTCTTAATATTAAGGAAGTTCATAAATTTGGAATGTTTTATGGTTGTTTTGAATAGTAATTTAAAACGACTCCGTAAGATTGCCTGGCCTCCACTCCGGACAATCGGTAGAGTATAAGGGAGGTCCCTGTGACCTTCCTTTTCTTTTTGTGGATAAGTTAACTGGTGTCTTTCATGTAAGTATCAATTTAGAATAAGTTAATAATCAATTCTTATATAAAACTATTTTGTCATTTTCTATCCTGTATTTTATATCTGTTGAATACTGTATCGATTTAAGTACTGCTTCCAGACTTTTATTATCATGTTCCCCGTAAATATAATCGTCATATTCCGCCCCCGGGGCAAATTCAATAGTCCGGTTATACATGCGGACCAGCTCATTGACAACGGTCCGTATGGGAGTCCTGTTAAAATAAAGACCACCTTTTATCCAGACAGTGGAAAGCCTTGCATCTTCATTCCGTTTCTGGAACTCGCCTTTCGTCTTATCCATCACGAACTGTTCGTCCGGCAACAGGCGCATCATCGCTTCCGGTAAATCGACCTGCACTTTTCCCGTCTGAACACTAACAGTCAACTGCTCGTCCATATCGAAGGCTTTCACATTGAAGGAAGTACCCAGCACCTTTACATCGGCATCTTTCGTATGGATAAGGAAAGGTTTCTCTTCATCCCGGGTTACCTCGAAAAATGCTTCTCCATTCATCTCTATCCGGCGGACATCAGTAATGAACTCCCGGGGATATCTTAAATAAGAACCGGCATTCAATGTTACGGAAGTCCCGTCCGGCAAAATAATCCGTTTATGTTCGCCGTTCTTCACATGCACTTCCGTATATGTCAATACCTTTTCCTGATTCGAACGTATCAGGCGGAACCCGCCCCAACCTATCGACAAGATGACAGCCACGATTGCCACATATCTCAGATAAGGAATAAAGGAGAAACGTTTCTCCGGTTTCCGGATGCGCGACAATAACAAACGGGCCTCTTCCCTGTATTGCTGATGCTGCAACGACGAAACCTCATCTTCCTCCATCTCTTCCCATACATTGTCCATTGCCTCGGATATTTCCGTATTGTATTTTCCGGCATGGAAATGCTTCAACAGGTCGTCGGCATCTTTACGGGTATAGAGGCCGTCGACGAATCGTTTCAATAGGTTGTTTATATACTTCAAATCTGCCATATTATCGGTGCATGTATTTATAGTACCACGAAATGGGGTACAACTGGGATATGATTAACTTTTATTATGAATTCAGGCAAAAGAGCAGTACTAGTAAATCGGCATACGTCCCGGAGTATTTCACTAAATATGAACGTATTACTTTCAAAGATGCAGAGATATGCTGCTGGACGGTATAGACTGAAATATTTAATTCTTCCGCTATTTCCTTATGAGACTTCATCTCTTTCCGGCTCATATCGAAGATACGGCGTTGCTGCGAAGTCAAATCGAGCAGGGCCTTTTCGAGCAGTTGGTTCAGGTCGTCATCCAATATTTTATCTTCCGTATCATTGGTCACATCTACCGAACCGGACAAGATGGTATTTTTAAGCTGTTGCTCTTTCTCTATCCCGGCCAGCAGATTGAGAATCCGGTTTTTCACAATTGTATAAACATAAGGTGCAAAAGGAGAATCCGGATTCAGGAAACGCCTATTTTGCCAGACGGAGGTGAAAGCATCCTGGAAAACATCTTCTGCAAATTCTTTCGATTTAAGAAACTTCATCGCAAAGAACATCAGCCTGTTCTTATACAAAGCGTATAATTCACAGAATGCAGACTCGTCATCCTGAATCAAACCTGCAATAAGTATTTTTTCCTGTTCTGAATTATTATACATTTAAACTAATAAGTGGAAACACAATCCATACTCTTTGTATCCTAAAACTTGTCAAATATAAAGATATTCTATATACCTCACAAACATGTCTGTAAAATAAGACCGGCATTCCTGCGAACTTCTTTAATTCTATCTACGATTTTATTAAGTCAACAGGAAAGCGTACATTTGTGTGATTTTTACGAAAGGATTAGATTGCAGATGAAAGTATGTATTGCTGAAAAACCGAGTGTGGCACGAGAGATTGCCGAAGTACTGGGGGCTACAAAAAGAATGAATGGGTATATTGAAGGAAACGGATATCAGGTTACCTGGACATTCGGACATCTGTGTACACTCAAGGAACCTCACGAATACACCGACGACTGGAAACGATGGAGCCTGGGAGCACTTCCTATGATTCCTCCCCGTTTCGGTATCAAGTTGATTAGTAACCCGACCTACGAACAACAGTTCAAAGTGATTGAAAGCCTGATGCAGAATGCAGAGATGGTCATCAACTGCGGTGATGCCGGCCAGGAAGGAGAACTGATTCAACGTTGGGTGATGCAGAAAGCCGGCTGTAAATGCCCGGTTTACCGTTTATGGATATCATCCCTTACCGAAGAAGCCATTCGCGAAGGTTTCCAGCATCTGAAAGAACAGACTGAATTTGCCAGATTATATGAGGCCGGATTATCCCGTGCCATAGGCGACTGGTTGCTGGGAATGAATGCAACCCGATTATATACAATCCGTTACGGACAGAACCGGCAGGTACTTTCTATCGGCCGTGTCCAGACACCGACACTGGCACTGATTGTAAACCGCCAGGCAGAGATAGATAATTTCAAGCCCGAACCTTACTGGGAGTTGAAAACCGTCTACCGGAATACGACCTTCTCCGCAACCAAGGGTAAATTCACCAAAAAGGAAGAAGGGGAAGCCTTCCTCGAAATCGTACAGCAGGAAGATTTTACCGTCACCGATATTTCCGAAAAGAAAGGGAAGGAATACGCTCCCCGCCTTTTCGACCTGACCTCGTTGCAAGTGGAATGCAATAAAAAGTTTGCATTTACCGCCGACGATACATTAAAACTGATTCAGTCATTATATGAAAAGAAAGTGACCACCTACCCCCGTGTAGATACCACTTTCCTGAGTGATGATATTTACCCGAAAGTTCCGAATACGCTGAAAGGGCTGGTAGATTATACCGAACTGACGGCTTCCCTGTTGAATGCCAAGATTCCCAAAAGCAAAAAAGTATTCGACAACTCAAAGGTAACCGACCACCACGCCATCATCCCGACCGGTGTACCCGCCCGTAATCTGACGGAGAATGAACGGAAGGTATATGACCTGGTTGCCCGTCGTTTCATCGCCGCCTTTTACCCGGACTGTGAAATCTCCACCACAACCGTACTCGGTAAAGTGGGTAAAGTTGATTTCAAAGTAACCGGAAAACAGATATTAAAACCGGGATGGCGCGTCGTATTCGGTGCGGAACAAAAGGACCCGGATGCCGAACCGACCGAGGAAGAAGGCGTATTGCCGGACTTCACCAAAGGAGAAACCGGACCGCACAAACCTTTATTAAAGGAGACCTGGACGACTCCGCCCAAGCCTTATACAGAGGCTACATTGCTCCGTGCAATGGAAACGGCCGGTAAGCTGGTCGATAATGACGATTTGCGTGATGCCTTGAAGGAAAACGGTATCGGCCGCCCTTCCACCCGTGCAGCTATCATTGAAACGCTTTTCAAACGTAACTATATCCGTAAAGAACGAAAGAACCTGTTCCCTACCGCCACCGGAAAGGAATTGATAGGTACAATACACGAAGAGTTACTGAAAAGTGCCGAACTGACCGGTTTATGGGAAAAGAAACTGCGTCAGATAGAACGTGGAACTTATGAGGCAAAAACATTCCTGGACGAACTCAAACAGATGGTCCACCAGGTAGTCATCAACGTCCTTTCCGACCAGTCCACCCGCACCATCACCATCGAGGAGGCCGCCAAAGAAGCACCGAAAGAGGAGAAAAAAGAAAAGAAACCCCGCAAGCCGCGTGCAAAAAAGGAAGAGGCTCCCAAAGAGAAAGCAGTCCCCCAACAACCGGCAAAACCGGTTTGCCCCATCTGCAAGAAAGGAAACATCCTGCGAGGCAAAACAGCCTACGGTTGTTCCGAATATAAGAATGGTTGTACATTCCGGCTGGATTATGCGACTTATGGGGAAGGGTTATCGGATGAGGAACTTATTTCTGTAATCAATCAAATTCAGAAAGAATAAATTTAAGAGTTTGAGGGTCCATACGGTTATCCCAAATAGTCAATATTTGTATTTGATTATTTTTTACCCGATAGTACATCGTATTATAATATGTTATCAGACATTGACGCACCTCTTGGCTATCTTCGAACAAAGGAAATAAATCAGGAGTTATACTTATTAACTTCAGACAACGAGTTATCTCTGAAAGAAAGTTCTTTTTGATAACTTTCCCCCATGTTATATCAAGATATTCAACAATATCATCCAAACGCTCCCGAGCGAGAGGGGTAAAATAAATATCCATGATTATTTATGGCGAGCCAATACTTCTTCCATAGGAATAAGAAAACCGTTATCAGCTTGTTCAATGCTGACACGTATATCTTCATAAATACGTTTCGGTACATTGATACGGGAATAATATTGAGCCACAGGCTCATTTAATACTGACTTTGAATGCTCTTCAGATTGTAACTCTTCTTTTTTCATATCTTCAGGTTTATAATGATTTACAAAGATAAAGTTTATCTTCAAACATTTACTATATTTGTCCGCAAATTATCGACTTATGAAAGAAGAATGGTTCCCCTTAGTCAACGAAATGGGAGAAACAATAGGTAAAGCGACCCGAAAAGAATGTCATAGCGGAAGTAAACAACTGCATCCGGTCATCCATCTGCATATCTTTAACGATGCCGGAGAACTATATCTGCAAAAACGTTCCATGACCAAAGATATCCAACCCGGTAAATGGGATACGGCTGTCGGCGGACATATCGATTATGGGGAAACGGTCGAAGAAGCTCTCCGCCGGGAAGTCCGTGAGGAGTTAGGCATTACAGCATTCACCCCCCAATTCATCACCCGTTACGTCTTTGAATCAGCTATCGAAAAAGAGCTAGTCAATACATTCCGCACAATTTACAACGGAGAAATCAAACCGGACACCGAGGAACTGGACGGCGGACGTTTCTGGTCGCTCGAAGAAATCAAGTCGAACCTGGGGCAAAATGTGTTTACTCCTAATTTTGAACAGGAATTTAAGAGGTTGTTTCTATAACATGTCGGAATCAGCAGTAAAACCGTTCACCATTCACCCATTAACAGCTAAAACACAATATAACAACACATAACCCATTCATTAACCAGGTGAATGATTATACAAAAAGGTGAACGGATATACACAAACCATTCACCTTCAGTTATTATCATTTCCTCATCAAACAATAATAATTCCCCGTCTTCGTATGTATCTTCCGTATACCCGAAGCATTCAACATCTTTCCGAAACGGCAGGCAGAAGTATTGCTGAATTTTCGTTTGGAACGTTCCGATATGATATCCAATAGTTCCACCGAAGTAAACCTCTCTTCCTTCTCCCCCTCTTCCGGCAAACGAAAATAGGAAAACAAATACTGCATCTCCAACGGTTCATCCTGAAATCCGGAATTACTCTGTGTCAACGCCCGTTCCTCTTCGCTGTTCAACCAGTAACGTTCACCCGAACGGATTGCATGAAGCGCCTGTGCATACAACTGTTCATATTCTATCGGAGCAGAAACATCGATAATACCTGTCACCTGAACACAAACATAACGTCGGCTCCCTGTCGGGTCCGTCAACAGCTCCATCGGGTTAGCCGTAGCCGCAAACGAAGCCAACCGCCTCATCTGTTGGAACGTCTTCTGATGCGGACGCCGCACCTTCACTTCCGGTTTCTGAATTAGATATTTCAAATCCGCCTGATATTTCTTGCTCAACCGGTCGAATTCGTCAATCGTTATCAATACATTCTGAGCCATCAGCAGTTCCGCCTCGCTCTTATTCTCCAGATTGATGCTTTCCGCATGATAATCCCTCAATACAGGCGGAAGAAGCAAACGGAAAAAAGTCGACTTTGAAATACCCTGCCCGCCCACTAAAACAGGAACAAGATTATTCGCATACAACCGGTCAGTCTTCTGCCAATGAGCTACCATACTGATAAACCATATATAAAAACGGTTCCTCCATTCCCCGTCTTTTGTCGGAACCGTATCCGCCAATGCACGTATCCGGTCTCTCCCATCCCATGTCGGCAAATTATATAAAAACATTTCCAACGGATTATAACTCGGCACCCTGGGCGAATAGATATACCGCCGCACATCCTTATCCCATATATCAAGCCCTTCCTCCATGGCATTCAGACAGATACCGTTCAACACCTCGGCAGTCACCAGCCGGAAACGGAAACAAAAAGAGTGCCTTTCCCGATATTCCACCTCACCGATAATCTCATTCTTCCGAAACTCATACCGCCGCTTCAAAAACTCCTCCATACGCGCCAGCAAGTTCATAGACGACGGCAAACAAGGTTTCTTCCCAAAGGCTTTACGGGAAAGATATACATTATGCACCGTCTGCCGCAACAAATTCAGGTCACGTAAATTCCACATCCGAAAATACAGCCAATGAACCACATCTTCCTCCGGAACGCCCGAATCAAAACAAAGCATACTCACAGCAGCTATAAAGTTTTTCGGTTCTTTTTCTTCCCAGTCCGGCCCCTGCTCACGATACACCTGATTCAGGCAGGTCTCAAAAAGCATTTCAATCTTTTTACGTTGTTCCGTACCCGGCAGGATACGTTCCAAAGGTTCGTCCGACTGCTTTATCTTCTCCACATATCCCGGTTCTTCAGGCATTGCCAACGGCTGCTCCATCCTGACCGGCAACGAGTCCGGATTATAAAAGCATCCCGGGTCATACGAGATGCGGCACCCCCTGTCGAGCGACGGTTCCTTATACTCCGCCTCCCATTGCAACTGTGCCTGATAATGCAACATCGCCCTGCGGTAAGCATGTGCATGGAAGCAGGCTGCCATCTCCCGGTCAGCCGGAAGCGAACCATCCGGCAATGTATAACGTACCACCACTTTCACACTCAGTCCGCTCGAACCGACAAAAGCCAGCAGAGGCTGATTATACATTACCACCTCATCGCGCAACCTTCTGGCTTCCGAAATATTTGCCAAACGGTCAAATTCCAACAAGACCAAACCGTTATAACATTTCCATTCCTGCTCCTTATAACCGGAAGCAAAGAGTATGACCGGCACCTTTTCCGCATCAGCCGCACGGCTTCCCGGCGAACAATAGGGAATCATTTCGCGCATATTCTTCACCGGCTTTGCCTTCGCCGCATCCTTCATATATTCCACGACGGTATCCAATTCCACCGGTTTACCTGAACTCAGATCTCCTTTTACCCACGTCACTTTCATACCGTCCCCTCCTTCTTCGGCAAGACATAAACAGCATTTTTAGGTCCGCCCAAACGGACAATCCGCCCTTGCTCCCGCAACTGTTTCAAATCGCCTTGTGCCAGGTAACGCGAACAGGCGTTTACTCCCATACAATCGGAACTGCTGATCTCCCCATGCCTCGACAGATAACGCAAAATCCGTTCCTGCCGCTGCTCCGGTGTATAGGCATCCGGTTTTCTGTAATCCGTAGCTCTTTCAAAATGCATGGAACTCATTTCTTTCTTCAACTCCTTACAGGCCCGGAAAGCGACTTTAGAAAAATGTATACTTTCCGCCCTGATCTCTTTGGGGTTACGTATCGGAGGACATTTCGCCGTAGGATAAAACAGGCCAATCCCCTCAATCTCCACCGGATCACCATCCTTCAGGGAGCGAACCAGTTCTTCTTTAAAAAGAGACATCATTCCTTTCACCTCTCCTTCATTAAAACTACTGCGATCGGCAATCCGCTCGCACAACTTTTCAAAACGCAGCACCTGCCCTTCCACGATCCGGGCATGCAGCACACCTTCCTCCTCTTCTTTCTGTCCAGGAGAATGGGGATTTTTATAAAACAGATACTTAGCCGGCATATACAATATTGTGTTTTTCTATCCCTTACCCTATTATATAGTAAGGGGTAAGTTTATACTATTTAAGGCAAACCCTATCACTCATTCACTTAACGACCAAGGTCGGCATGCTTACCCAGCACCATCAATAAGCTTAACGACGTAGGTCGCAAAGCTTACCGACGGTCATCCTTTGGTTTATAAGTCATGACTAAAGGTATAGTTTATTATTGGTTTAATGCTAATAAATAAGAGGAAAAGTGATAATTATTTTAAGGGCAAGCGGGGATGATAGATAAAAGGTGAAGGGTTTGTGGCAACCGTTCACCTTTTATGAGAACCGTTCACCTATAAATCACATGCTTAAACACGAATAAATCAATAGATTAGACAAGGGAAGATGAACAGTGAACGGTTTAAACACCAATTACATATGGTTAATCTTTTCTACAGAATATAATCTATTGGCAACGTCTTCAATCGTATCCACCTCTTCCAGATAATCCGTAAATTTAGGATGAATGGCTTCATACCCCAACCATGCCCCCAATATATTACCGGTCACCGCTCCTGTTGAATCACTGTCGCCACCATGATTAACTGAAGCTATCACAGCCTTTTCAAAGTCATCCGGATATTTGAGACAACAATAGATGGCAATAGCTAATGTCTCCTCAGCAACCTTGCCTTCTCCCAACAGAGAAATCGCTTCCTCATCTGTAGCAAACAAATTCTTTTCAGCCAGTTCTATAGCATGCCGGATCATTTGAAGCATATACTTGGTACGGCCATATTTCTTTCCATATAACAGATGTATCCTCTCCCAGACATAGTCTGTTACTTCACCAAGCGAACCCCACTTCCTTGTAGGATATACTATTTCATTCAATAAATAGACCATCATAGCAGCAGGAATGAACCCTAAAGAATGCCCATGGGTCAAAGCGGCAATCTCCGCCCCTAAATGAGCTTTCTCTTCAGCGGAACAATCCGGGTCGTTTATCAAAGCAACGGGAGCAACACGCATAATACCCCCACATCCCTTGCTGTCATTTACATGCCATGCCAATGAACCGGGTTTCTTCTCCCGCAAAGCATACATGCATGTCATTCCCGGTGCACGCCAGTCCTGCATCGCTTTCAAATGGCTGATATCACAAACAGGATTAATAACAACCGGTTTCGATGAAATTTGTAATGCATGCCACTCTTCATAAGCCTCCCAAACATAATGCCGGGAGAGTACCTCCGGCGATTTAATCGTTACACCGGAAGCATACCCATTGAGCAAACCACAAGCTGTGTACAAAGTCATCTGCGTATCATCCGAAATCTCTGCTATACCACGCGGCATGGTATACGTAGTGATACCGTCTTCACCAAAATCATGACGTATCCTGTCATAATCATAAAATTCAATAGGATAACCCAAAGCATCCCCTACGGCTCCACCGACCAGACTGCCTGTTATCTTATTCAAAAGTATTTTATTATTGAGATCATCCATATACTTATTCTTTTATTATTTCAACTCCCGTCTCCGTACTTCATCCACTCCTGTGATCATATTGACATGTGCTATCACATCCTGCAACTCTTTGACTGAATGGACTGAAAAGTCTATCGTACAATCTACTATTTCATCCACTGTTACAGTCGTCAGATTCACAATGGAAAGTTTTAGCTTATTCGTAATACTATCGATCAGGTCGCTAAGCAAATGATAGCGGTCTACCGCTTTTATACTGATACTTACCGGATAAAGAATATCCTTATCTTCCTCAAAGTTCACAGAAACAATAGAATCACCTTTTTGTGAAGCCAGGCAGATAGCGGAAGAGCAATCCCGTTTATGGACAGTGACGCACTTGTCAACCTCCGTAAAACCGATCACCTCATCTCCCGGCAACGGATGACAATACGGGCAACGCTTATAAGGTATTTGCTTCATCCTAGACAGACAAGAACGCAAATGTCGCTTAGCTTTATAGGTAAGCACATGGTTTATCCAGTCCGGTTGTGGATTGATATGTTCATTTACTCCGATTTCCACACAGTCCCCCCGATGTAATACAGTCTTTATCGAACATAGCTTGCCATTGACACGGGCATATTGGGCATGTTCACCGATACGGCTATGGATCTCGAAAGCAAAATCAAGGGCGGTGGCCCTCTGTGGCAAAATGATCGGACGTCCCTGAGGTGTAAACACCATAATATCGTCATTATAGAAAGAAGTCACCACACTTTCCATAAAGCTACCTTCCTGGCTATGATAAGCAATATCCTGTAATACAGCCTTGAACTTTTCAATCCAGTTGTCTATATTCTTTTCCGTACGGCCAGCCACACAGCCCAGTCGCGAATTGCGAACCATACGTTCGGAACTGATATGGATTTCCTCCCATATCCCCTGTTCGCAAAGCAGTTTGACATGAAAACTCTGATAACCGTTTTCTTTCGGTGAATCTATATAGTTAGCAATGCCTCCCGGTTTTTCTTTAAACTCATCTGTCAGCAGAGAATAGATACGGAGACTCATATTCTTTTCCGATACCTGAAGGTCATCCGGAAAAATAATATGAATAACGTGCCGATAGTCCAGATGTTTAAAGTCCCTTCCTGTTGCCTGCATTTTACGCCATATGCTATAAGGTTCTCTATACATTACCTCCAATCTGGCCCGAATGCCGTTATCCGACAACAAACGACTGATCCTGTCAGTAAAATAGTCAAGCCGGCCTCTATTATCCGCCTCATCCTTTTCTAATAGTTCTGCCAGCATCGCATATTCCCGTGGACAACGATAACGCAAACTAAGGTTCTCCAACTCAGTTTTAATATCATACAAACCTAACCTGTTAGCTAAAGGGGCATAGAAATAATCTGTTTCTCCGGCAATTTTCATTTGTTTGTCCGGACGCATGCTTTCCAATGTCCGCATATTATGCAGCCGGTCAGACAATTTGATCAGGATTGCGCGAATATCATAATGCACGGAATCGAGCATCTGCTTGAAATTATCCAATTGCTTGGACATCTCATAGTGCTCCTTTTTTCGTTTGGTAACAACACGTACCAGGAAAGCGACATCTTCTCCGAAACGTTCCTCTATATCTTCAATGGTGTAGGGAGTATCTTCCACCACATCATGCAGAAAGGCGGCTATCACCGGATTAGCTCCCAGCATCAATTCCTTACCAACAATATAGGCCACCGCTATCGGATGGATAATATAAGGTTCGCCTGTCTTGCGCTTTTGAGATTTATGCGCTTCATCAGCCAAAGCATAAGCAGCTTTAATCCGTTCCATCTCTTCCGGCGTTACACGCTGTTCCATGGCTTGGAAAAGAGTTGTTACTTGTTGTCGGATATGTTGATCGTATATTTGTTTCATAACTTTATTCCCTTTTCTATGATTATAGCTGTATAATTGAATGTCCCCCCATACCGTCACAGACAACAAAAAGTGTCCTATTGTATCCTGGAACTATTTCATTATTTCTATTCAAAAAACTTCTTTTCCACTACATATACTCGCACATTATCCCGATAACACATCCAAACCTCCAGTCCCAGGATACCGACTAAAGAGATAGTAATCATGCAGCAAATAACTTTCCCAAAGACACTCGATCGTTTCATGACTTAATCATTTATTTATATCATCATCCTTTTCCTCAAAATAATTTTCAGCCAGTGCACTGAAACGTCTTGCAATACGATCAAAGAAACGGCTTCGGGCACGGCTTTCTTTCTTGAACATTTGACGGGTACCCTGTTCCGAATAATCAAAACTCATCACATTGGTTACAGAAATAGTGGCAGCCACCTTCTCTACATCTTGATTGGTTCCGATATAGGTAAAAACCCATCCTTTCCCTTTCAATTCTTCAACCAGCGTTTTCACTCCCTGCCCGGTAAACTCGGAAGAAGAGTTTTCTACCCCATCAGTTATGATCGTAACCAGCGCTATATCTTTCTTTCCTACCGAGTACTTCAGTGCAGACAGGGAAATCCCCATTGCATCGTAAAGAGGTGTGCAACAGTTCGGCGAATATGTTTGCTCATCAAGCAATCCAATCATAGAAACGGCCACTTTATCATAAATTGTACGGATAGCCCCTGAGTTAAATGTAACCAATGAAACGAAATGTTCCTGTTCCTCGTGTTTTGCCTGTGCTGCTTTGATAGTTTGGACAGTTTCATTAAATCCGTTGATCGCCTGTCTTTTAATATTGCCCATCGAACCGCTTTCATCTAAAATGATTAGATTGTAAATTTTCCTTGTTTCCATAATTTTTATCCTAGTTATTCCAATATCAAACAATTTACATCCTTCCCTACAGCTTTATAGTATCATTAATTAGATATTATCATCTCAGAATAGATTATTTTCATGATGGGGACATAATAATTTTTCATCATCTGCATACAAGGTTGGATCAATCCCCAGATAACAGCTTCATTGATTGCCCCATCATCAACGTTAGCATAAGTCCTGACAAATAGAGTATTCCGCTCTTCATTCAAAAACATGGTACCGAACAGTTCTTTTGAATTAAATATATTGATAGCTGTCAAAATATCAATGACTTTATGTTCCGGAACATTAACAGGTATCCTTGAGAAACAACGAATAAGAGATTGTTCTTCATCATATCCCAACATCATCGTATATTCTACATTACCTTCCTGCATTGTAAAATAAAACACTTCACTCTCCTGGTCATGAACAAACCGAAAACCGGCATTCTGTAATGCTTCGTTAATCGTTAATTGAATAGTTTTCATGATATAACACAATATTAATTTGTTAATACTTCAGACTCTGTCTCCGGAAACCAACGGTCCAGAATATTATCTACTTTCCATTGTATTTCCGGAGTAATATATTTACTAACTTTTTGATAAGCTATCGTTAATGATACGATTTCATCTATCCAGCCAATAACAGGTAAACGTTTGGCTGATATTAAATCAATCGGAAGTACTAAATAAGAAAGCGCAGAAACTATCAGAAGTTTATCTGATTTCGGAGTATCCGGACTTTTCAGCACATAATATAGCAACAAAACAGGACGTGCGCTCACTCTTCCGGCTTTTCGGGTATATTCGCCGATCTTTTCCCACAACTCAGAATAATTGATTATACTTTTCTTTTCCATATTAGAACATTTTAATTGTTTCTTATATAGATGTATCTTTGGTTGCAAAACTATCATCACTATACATAAAATATAAAGAAAAACCAGAACTAGTTGTTACCCCATTAATTTAGAAAAGAAAATTCAAACAAAAAGTATACTATAAAACAAAATCGCTATAGCAACTTGAACAAGGCTATAACGATTTTGGAGGGTACTGATATTTATTGGGGATCTTACATAATTCTACACCACTATCTTCTACAATGACATTCTTTTTGTATTTTCCCGTCACCACCACATCTATCACAATAATCATAGACGATACCATCACCATTGCAAGTATAACATTTCTCCCCATCTTCTCCATGTCCATATCCACGACAATCCGGACATGTTTCTTTTGTTTTTCCACTACCATAACAGTCAGGGCAATCAATAGTTATATAGCCTACCCCATCACAATACGGACAACTTTGTTGTTCTTCAAACCATCCCATACTTCATTTTTTTAATATTCATAATCCAAACTATCTAACAATTATCAATCGTTATTACAAGTGTCACAAATTGGTATATCATATTTATGTACGCAATCCCGGCAAAGCCTTTTGTGACAGTCGAGACATTGTGCAACTGCCGGTCTCGTCGGATGGTAGTAACAATTCATTTTCTAATCTATTATTTTAGACAACACCGTACGTCCGGATACACAATTAAATTCATCCTGCACCTTCTCCATCACAATTTTATCTAATTTACTTTGTTTGATAACGCCCCAAATTTGTGGAATGACAAATGGCCACCAAATGCAAATAGTCAAAACTGTTGGAATAACTTGTTGTCCAAAGATACCCACTCCTGCTTTCACATAAACATGAGGTGCGGCTGGAGAGATAACAATTTTAAGTGCAGTTTGCAATCCTAATACCGCTTTGAATAAGGCCCCTTTCTTAATAGATATGTCCCAATCACCTGATGGCATTTTAATTCCATTGACCTCATAACCTTCATATCGCATAGAAGTCATAAGATTATTTGCAACAGTATCTGCATGTGCAGATACATTGTAAAATAGACGTGTCGATTTGAATACTCCCATATTATTATCTTTTTCTTATATACAATAGTTCGTTAAAAATTCGCCACGCCTAAGCGGCTCTGGCAGTAAATAAAATGAGTTCTTTGAAAAGTTTGTCAATAACTTGCATGTCTGGGTTAATCCCGAACACGCAAATAAATCGTTCAAGCATATAAGCATTGTGTATGAAAGACTTGCAGGAGGATATGGAATAGGTTATTCCGAGCCTCTTACATGCGGCTTTGGCCAAGTTGACAGCTGCAAGCGACGCATTGAAGTGAAAATCCAACTTTCTGAAGTCGGTTGACTGACAGTTGGTGATTCCCGCATGCTGCTTGCCATCTCTAAAGCAAAATTCCAGCTGGAACCTGGTTCTGTAATAATCCAGAACCTCACGTCCATCCATCGAATCGTCTGTAGAGAAGTAAAGTTGCCACTTGTCTGTCCTTCCGTCCATCGGATACCAGACGGATAAGGAAACATACCTTTTGAGAGCTTTTGCATATACCCTCAATCCGTATAGTTTTCCCTTGTTCACCTCGTATTCCTTGCACCGGGTCAGATCCAGATTGGCAAAGTCAATCCTGCCGTCAAACCACTTGGGATGACCACGTTTCCCTGTTTTCTTTTCCAATGTCGGATAGTACAGGATTACATCATTCCTAAAGCGGCTGATGACATGGAAATCGTTCTCACACATAGGCGTTATGAAAGTTTCCTTGGAAAAGAATGCGTCTGCAACCACCGTTCTGGATATGCTCTGTATCTTGTCTTTTTTGCTGATAAGATAGCTGCTGTACCAGTCAACGAGGTTTTTGCCCATATTATCCAAGGTCTTACAATCCGGCGTCTGAATGGAACCTAAAGTCATGC
>ERZ857922.834-NODE-834-length-43037-cov-10.437951_pt1 | contig 43037 bp, 32 predicted proteins | sample MGYA00519579_ERZ857922 | MGnify/ENA primary metagenome ERZ857922 (study PRJEB31778, sample SAMEA3449375) | human gut metagenome | biome: human gut; feature: human-associated habitat; material: faeces | place: United Kingdom | collected 2010/2012 ... | reverse complement strand
CAGCACTTGGTACTGCAGTAGGTGGACCGGGAGCGTTATTTTGGATGTGGGTAGCTGCTTTCTTTGGAATGGCAACAAAATATTCAGAAGGATTTTTAGCAGTACGCTATAGAACGATTGATGAAGAAGGTCATGTACTTGGTGGACCATTCTATTACATAGAAAATGGTATGGGACATAAATGGAAATGGCTTGCGAAGATATTTGCATTCTTTGGAGCATGTGTAGGTTTATTTGGTATCGGAACATTTACACAGGTTAACGGAATTGCATCAGCGGTCCAGTCATTCTTTGACCCTAATAAAGAAGATACAGTTAGTATTTTAGGAAATGATTATTCAATTGCTATTGTAATCACAGCTTTTGTTTTAGCTATCTGTGTAGGATTGGTTGTAATTGGTGGTATTAAGAGAATTGCTAATGTATCACAGGTAATTGTACCATTTATGGCTGTTTTATATATTGTTGCAGTATTAGTTTTAATCGTAACTAATATTACAAAATTACCTGGAGCAATAGTGACAATAGTTGAATATGCATTTGGTGCAAAAGCAGTAGCAGGTGGTGTATTTGCATCTATAGCAATTTCAATGCAAAAAGGTATAGCAAGAGGTATTTTCTCAAATGAAGCAGGTCTTGGTTCAGCACCTATCGCAGCAGCTGCAGCAAAGACAAAAGATCCTGTTCGTCAGGGACTTGTAACAATGACAGGTACTTTCATAGATACAATTATTGTTTGTACATTAACAGGTCTTTCAATTGTAATGATGGGTGCATACAAAGTTGTCGGACTTGAAGGTGTTCAGGTTACAACATATGCTTTCCAGAACGGATTAAGATTTCTCCCATCAGAAGTTTCAGCATTCATATTGATGGTATGTTTAGTATTTTTTGCATTCACAACTATTCTTGGATGGGATTACTATGGTGAAAGATGTTTGGAATATTTATCAAATAAAAGTAAAACTGCTGTAAAGGTTTATAGATGGTTATACATTTTAGCAGTATTTATCGGACCATATATGACTGTTAAGGCAGTATGGACAATTGCAGATATATTTAATGGACTTATGGCCATTCCAAATATTATTGCATTGTTTGTATTAAGTGGTATAGTTGCAAAAGAAACAAAAGATTATTTTGATGAAAAAAAGAAACAGAATAATAAATAGAGTATCTTAATAAATATTTTAGGAAGATATAAAACAATAAAAATAAGAAGGCAGTCTGAATGTTGATTATATGTACGAGAAATTTCGGATACATATAATAATGATTCAGGCTGCCTTTTAAGTATATGCATTTTGACGCAAGATATAAGTATATTCAGATTAGTTTACAAATATAATTTAAGTTATGTTCTTAACCTATTTAAATGAAAGAACACGGGGAGGTCAAACAAAAATATAGTTTGTTTAAAATGATTTCTACATTATAATTAAAAAATTTTTTGAGTAGAAAAATAATAAGAAAATCTTTTGTAAATATAGATGTTTTACAACAAAGGTATAATTGAATTTTTTTAGTAACTATGGTATTCTAGTTACAGATTTTGTATTAGTGCGCCTATTTTGTGGAATGATACAGATAAACATACGAAATAATAATAGAAAAAAGAGGAATAAACAATGAAGAGAGTGTTACTTAAACTTAGCGGTGAAGCTTTAGCCGGTGATAAGAAAACCGGATTTGATGAGGCAACTTGTGTTGCAGTTGCTAAGCAGGTTAAGCAACTTGTAGATAAGAATATAGAAGTTGGAATAGTTATAGGTGGAGGAAATTTTTGGAGAGGTCGTACAAGTGAAAAGATTGACAGACCTAAGGCAGATGGAATCGGTATGCTTGCCACAATTATGAACTGTATGTATGTGTCAGAAATATTCAGAACAGAAGGAATGGACACAGATGTATTTACACCATTTACATGCGGAACATGGACTAAATTATTTTCAAAGGATGAAGCTGTTAATGGATTAAAGGCAGGTAAGGTTTGTTTCTTCGCCGGAGGAACAGGTCATCCATATTTTTCAACAGATATGACAATGGTTTTAAGAGCCATTGAAATTGAAGCAGATTGTATTTTAGGAGCTAAAGCAATTGACGGTGTGTATGATAGTGATCCTGCTGTTAACCCGGATGCTAAGAAATATGATGAATTACCAATAAGTAAGATTGTAGATGACAGACTTGGAGTAATTGATCTTGCAGCAAGTGTTTTGGCAATGGAAAATAAAATGCCAATGCTTTTATTCGGATTGAATGAAGAAAATAGCATTATTAAGGCGGCAACAGGCGAGAAAATAGGAACAAAAATTACAGTAGAATAATTTATAGAATGAAGGAGTTTTAACATGGAAGAATTAATTATGACATATGAAGATAAGATGGAAAAGTCATTAGACAATTTATATAGTGAATACACATCTATTAGAGCAGGACGTGCGAATCCACATATTTTAGATAAGATTACAGTTGATTATTATGGTACACCAACACCACTTCAGCAGGTTGGTAATATTTCTGTACCTGAAGCAAGAATGATTGTAATTCAGCCTTGGGAAGCATCAATTTTGAAAGATATTGAAAAGGCACTTTTAATGTCTGATTTAGGATTAACACCAACTAATGATGGTAAGATGATTAGACTTGTTTTCCCTGAATTAACAGAAGAACGAAGAAAAGAACTTGTAAAGGATGTTAAGAAAAAAGGCGAAAATGCAAAGGTTGCAGTTAGAAATATAAGAAGAGATGCAATGGATGCAATTAAGAAAAAAGGAAAAGAAGACGGAATATCAGAGGATGAAATCAAGGAATATCAGGATGATGTTCAGAAATCTACAGATAAGTATGTTGCAAAGATTGATGCAGCAGTAGAAGAAAAATCAAAGGAAATATTAACAGTATAATAGCTGATGTTAATAAGTCCTTAGCAAAAACAATTTCGTATTAATAAGTGGCTTTTGCAAAGAATAAAAAATGATTCTGTGCAAAAGCCATTTTAGAATGTATACAGAAACCGGAGGAAGTATGGCAGAGAGTATAGATTTAACAGGAATGAATATACCTAACCATATTGCCATTATCATGGATGGCAATGGGAGATGGGCGAAAAAGAGATTTTTACCTAGAAATGCAGGACATATGGCAGGAGCAAAGACAGTAGAAAAAATAATAGAAGACGCATATGATTTAGGTGTTAAATATTTGACTGTATATGCATTTTCAACAGAAAACTGGAACAGACCTGATGATGAAGTTGCAGCTTTAATGAAACTTCTCAAAAATTATTTAAAAGACTGTATTAAAAGAGCAAACAGCAACAATATGAGAGTAAGAGTTATAGGTGAAAGAAGCAGATTAGAACCTGAGATTGTTGAAAAAATAGAAGAATTAGAAGAGTGTTCAAAAAATAATACAGGTATTACATTTATCATTGCACTTAATTATGGAGCAAGAGATGAAATTGTAAGAGGAATCAGAAAAATATCTAAAGAATGTGCAGAAGGCAAAATTGCTCCGGAAGATATTACAGAAGATATGTTTAACGGTTTTTTAGATACTCACGATATTCCTGACCCTGATTTATTAATCAGAACAAGTGGAGAGTTAAGATTGTCAAATTATCTTTTATGGCAGCTTGCATATACAGAATTTTATTTTACAGATGTTTTATGGCCTGATTTTAATAAAGAGGAATTAAAAAAAGCTATAGCAAAGTATAATGAAAGAGACAGAAGATTTGGAAAAGTTGAGGAGAACTAAAGATGGTAATCAGTAAATTTATGAATAAATCTTTTTATGAAAGACTTTTTAGCGGAATAATTTTGGTGATAATTGCACTTATAACCATTATTTTAGGAAATGATATTTTACTTGTTACAGTTGGAATTGTTTCCTTAATTGGTTTATATGAAATGAACAGAGTGTTTGGTATTGAAAAATATGCTACCGGAATATTATCATATATTGCAGTAATTATTTATTATGCAATGCTTCGTTTTGATATGATGACATATGTTCCATTTTTAATAGTTGCATTACTTATTGCATGCATGGCTATTTATGTTTTTGAATTTCCAAAATGCAAGACTGAACAGGTAATGGCAGCAATTTTTGGAACAATATATGTAGCAGTTATGTTATCTTTTGTTTATTTGGTAAGAATGGGTAATAATGGTGCATATAATGTATGGTTGATATTCTTATGCTCATGGGGAAGTGATACATGTGCGTATGTATTTGGTGTAGCATTTGGAAAACATAAAATGGCACCGGTGTTAAGCCCAAAGAAATCTATAGAAGGTGCTGTAGGTGGAATACTTGGAGCAGCTGTATTAGGATTTATATATGCAACAGTATTTCAGAATAATATAGAAATGAGATATTTAGACCCTAGAATAGCATATCCAATCGTATGTGCAGCAGGAAGTCTTATTGCAATGACAGGAGATTTAGCTGCATCAGCAATAAAGAGAAATCATGATATTAAGGATTATGGTACACTTATACCGGGACATGGTGGCATAATGGATAGGTTTGACAGCGTAATATTTGTTGCACCTATAGTATGGCTCTTAATAAATTTCTTCTAAAATTTTAATAAGAAAAAACTTAAATGTTAACAATTAAAACATATACGTTAGATAAAATATCATTTATGATAATTTTATGGTGCAGGTAAAATAAAAATAATTGTAGAATAGGTGGGAATGACAGTATGTCAAATATTATCAGTATTATAATAGCATTAATAATTTTCAGCGTATTAGTATTAATACATGAATTTGGACATTTCATTGTAGCAAAGAAAAATGGAATAGTAGTAAATGAATTCTCCATTGGAATGGGACCAAGAATTTGTAGTTTTGAAAAAGGTGGAACAAAGTATTCGATTAAATGTCTTCCATTTGGTGGCTCATGTGCCATGTTAGGAGAAGATGAAGATACAGTTGTAGAAGGTTCATTTAATTCAAAGTCCGTGTGGGCGAGAATGGCAGTAGTTTTTGCAGGACCATTCTTTAACTTTATTCTTGCATTTGTTTTATCTTTTATTGTTATAGCGGCAATTGGAACAGATAAATCTTATGTAACAGCAGTCGATAAGTCATCACCTGCTTATGAAGCAGGACTTAGAAAAGGAGATATAATTACTAAATATAATGGAGCCGGAGTAAGTATCGGTAGAGAAATGTATTTAGAAGATTTTGTAAATCCTTTAGGCTCAGATAGTGTAAAACTAACATTTATAAGAAACGGGAAAAAACATAAAATTTCTTACAAACCGGAAGAAGTAAAGAAATATATGGTTGGTATGTCATATAATGCCGGCGATACAGAGGCGACTATAGGAAATGTAACAGCCGGCAGTGCAATGGATGAAGCAGGAGCTCAGCCGGGAGATGTAGTGGTTGCTGTTGATGGAACAGAAATTAAATCAGGTGATGAGTTACAAAAATATATTGAAGAAAATCCATTTGGTGATAATACAGTTACAATAACGGTTAATAGAAATGGAAAGACTAAGGAACTTGAGATGACACCTCAGTATCAGACGGTTTATTCAAAAGGTTTTGATTACAATCTTGCAAGAAAGAGAATGTCATTTGGAAGAACTTTAAAATATAGTTTTGTAGAAGTAAAATACCAGATTAACACAGTATTAAAGAGTTTAAAGATGCTCGTTACAGGAAAGGTTTCAGCAAATGAAGTATCAGGACCTGTAGGTATTGTAAGTGCAATTGGTGATACTTATGAAGCAAGTAAATCGAAAGGCGCATACATGGCACTTTTAAGTCTCATCAATATGGCTATAATGTTGAGTGCAAACTTAGGTGTGATGAATCTTTTACCTTTGCCGGCATTAGATGGTGGAAGACTTGTATTTTGCATTATTGAAGTTATTAAGGGAAAACCTGTATCAAGAGATAAGGAAGGAATGGTTCATTTTATTGGATTTGCTTTATTGATGGTATTAATGGTATTCTTAATCTTTAATGATGTAAGAAAACTATTGTAAGTAACTGCAAGCAATGTGAATGAAATTTTTTATAAATTTGTATAATGCATCTTATTTGAAATAAAAATTAGGAGTCTGAATATGTATAGAGATTGTACAAAAGTGATAAAAATAGGTGATAAGGTAATTGGAGGAGGAAATCCAATCCTTATTCAGTCAATGACGAATACTAAAACAGAAGATGTAGAGGCAACTGTAAATCAGATTAAAGAGTTAACTGTTGCAGGATGCGATATTATAAGATGTGCAGTTCCAACAATGGAAGCTGCTAAGGCTTTGAAGGAAATAAAAAAACAAATATCCATTCCATTAGTTGCAGATATTCATTTTGATTATAGACTTGCAATAGCAGCAATGGAAAATGGTGCAGATAAGATAAGAATTAATCCGGGAAACATCGGCAGCTTAGATAGAGTTAAAGCTGTAGTAGATGTGGCTAAGGAAAGAAATATCCCTATCCGTGTTGGTGTTAACAGTGGCTCATTAGAAAAACATATATTAGAAAAATATGGAAGAGTTACAGCAGAAGGAATTGTGGAGAGTGCACTTGATAAAGTTAAAATAATAGAAGATTTAGGATATGATAATCTTGTTATAAGTATCAAATCATCAGATGTTTTAATGTGTGTAAAGGCGCATGAACTGATTGCTGATAAAACTAAATATCCACTACATGTTGGAATAACTGAATCAGGAACAGTTACATCAGGAAACATTAAGTCTGCAATTGGATTAGGACTTATTTTGAGTCAGGGAATAGGAGATACTATAAGAGTTTCTCTTACAGGAGATCCTGTTGAAGAGATAAGAAGTGCTAATTTAATTTTAAAGACTTTAGGATTGAAGCAGGGAGGAATTTCTGTAGTTTCATGCCCTACTTGTGGAAGAACACAGATTGACTTAATAGGACTTGCAACAAAAGTAGAAAAATTAGTGGAGAAATACCAGAATCTTGATATTAAAGTAGCTGTTATGGGATGTGTTGTAAATGGACCGGGAGAAGCTAAAGAAGCAGATTTGGGAATAGCAGGCGGAAATGGTGTCGGTATCCTTATGAAAAAAGGTGAAATAATTAAAAAGGTTCCTGAAGAAGAATTACTTAAAGCATTAGAATACGAATTGAAAAATTGGAGTGAGTAATATATGGAAAGAAAAACTTTTTTTGAAGTATTTCCAGATGTAAAACTTAATAGTGAATTAACAGAAATATTTGAACAGGTTGAAGTTACAAGAATTACTGCTAACAGAGACAGAACAAAATTGCGTATTTATATAGAAAGCAGCAGGCTTATTAATAAGCCTGCTATTTTATCTGTAGAAAATGAATTATGCAGACAATTAAAGATGGGAAAGAAAATATCCGTTCAGATAATGGAGCATTACAGTTTATCACAACAATATACTCCAAAAAATTTATTTGACATATATAAGGATAGTATTTATACAGAACTTTCCCAAAAAAGTGCGCTGATAGCGACAATGTATAAAAAGGCACAATTTCAGTTCTTGTCCGATTCAGCTTTAGAGATGGAACTTGAAACGCATCTTATGACAGAGGAACGTATGAATGTCATAAAAAATACAATCGAGAATATTTACAATATTCGTTTTAATATTCCGCTAAAAGTTGTAATTAAGAAAGTTGAAGCACAAAAGGACAAATTTAAAGAGCAGAAAGAAAAGAAACTTAGAAATGAAGTTGAAATCTTAATGAGCAGAAATAAGAGCAATAAGCCTGAAAAACAGGAAGAAAAGGCACAGGAAACACCTGAAAGACCTAAGATTGTAAAATCAACCCGCTCGGATAACCCTGATGTCGTATATGGTAGAGATTTCGAATTTGATGAAGAAACTAAAATTGCAGAATTATTTGATGACTCAGGTGAAGTAGTTATTAAGGGACAGATATTTAATATGGATGAAAGAGAAACAAGAAAAGGAAAGATTATTGTTTCTTTATCTGTAACTGATTTTACAGATAGTGTAATGGTTAAATTGTTCTTAGATAATACAGAGGTTTTGGCAGATTTTAAAAGTCGTGTAGGTAAAGGCAAATTTGTAAGAATTAAAGGTAGAGCAGCTTATGATCCATATGATAAGGAAGTAAATGTTGGACACATCTTTGGAATGAAGCTTATATCAAATTTTGTTGAAATAAGACATGACACAGCAGTTGATAAGAGAATTGAATTACACTGCCATACAAAAATGAGCGATATGGACGGTGTAAGTGATGTAAGAAAAATTGTCAGAAGGGCTTATGACTGGGGTCACAAAGCAATTGCAATTACTGACCACGGTGTTGTTCAGGGCTTCCCTGATGCATGGCATGAATATTGCGATATCAAGAGTATGTGTAAAAAGCAGGGAAAAGAATTTGACTTTAAGGTAATATATGGTGTTGAAGCATATCTTGTAGATGATTTGAAGGATATGATAACAAATCCAAGAGGACAAAGCCTTAAAGACAGATATGTAGTATTTGATATCGAAACAACCGGTTTTATTCCATCTCTTGATAAAATAATAGAAATAGGTGCCGTTAAAGTTGAAAATGGACAGATTGTGGATAGATTTAGTACATTTGTAAATCCTAAAGTGCCTATTCCATTTAGAATTGAAAAGTTAACCGGTATTAATGACAATATGGTAATTCATGCACCTGAAATTGAAGAAGTACTTCCAAAGTTCCTTGAATTTTGCGAAGGAGCAATTATGGTGGCACATAATGCGGATTTTGATATGAGTTTTATTTCAGCAAATGCAAAAAGATTAGGATTACCATGCGATTTTACAGTTGTGGATACATTATTAATGGCCAGATTCCTTATTATAGGGCTTGGACGATATAAACTTGATAATGTTGCAAAGGCATTGGGAGTTTCGCTGGAAAATCATCATAGAGCTGTTGATGATGCCGAATGTACGGCGCATATATTCTTAAGAATGTGTGATTTGCTTGAAGAAAAAGATATTCATGACTTAGATAAGGCCAATGAGGCAGGAAAAATGTCTGAAAATGCAATGAAGAAGGCAAAAGCGCATCATGCAATCATATTAGTGCAAAATAATATAGGAAGAGTAAATTTGTATAGGCTTATATCTATTTCTCATATAGATACATTTGCAAATGGTAAACCAAGAATTCATAAAAGTGACTATTTGAAATATAAAGAAGGATTGATTATTGGTAGTGCCTGTGAAGCAGGAGAATTATATCAGGCAATATTACATGAACATAGTCAGCAGGAAATTATGCGAATAGCTGATTTCTATGATTATTTTGAAGTGCAGCCTCTTGGAAATAACCAGTTTATGGTTAAGACAGGTGACCCTGAAAAGGATGATAAGAGACTTCTCAATTCAAATGAAGATTTAATTAATATAAATAAAAAGATAATTGAACTTGGAAAGAAACTCGGAAAACTTACGGTTGCTACATGTGACGTACATTTCCTTGATCCTGAAGATGAAATGTACAGAAGAATTATTCAGTATGGTAACGGATTTAAAGATGCAGATGAACAGCCACCGCTTTATTTAAGAACAACTGATGAAATGCTTAATGAATTTAGTTATCTTGACAGTGATTTAGCGGAAGAAATTGTTATAACAAATCCGGCAAAGATTAGTGATATGATTGAGGATATTTCACCAATCCATCCGGATAAATGTCCACCGGTGCTTGATAATTCAGAAGAGGAACTTAGAAATTCGTGTCATGCAAGAGCGAAAGAAATATATGGTGACCCTGTACCAAAAGTAGTTCACGACAGACTTGAAAAAGAATTGGATTCTATTATTGGTAATGGCTATGCGGTTATGTATATAATGGCAAGACGTTTGGTTTTAAAATCAAATGAAGACGGATATCTGGTAGGTTCAAGAGGTTCCGTAGGTTCATCATTTGCGGCAACTATGTCAGGAATTACGGAAGTAAATCCGCTTAAACCACATTATTACTGTCTTAACTGTCAGTATTCGGAATTTGATTCTGAAGAAATACGTTCATTAAATGGTGGTGTAGGCTGGGATTTACCGGATAAAAAATGTCCAAGATGTGGAGCACCTCTTCATAAGGATGGAATTGATACGCCATTTGAAACTTTCCTTGGATTTAACGGTGACAAGGAACCTGATATTGACTTAAACTTTTCGGGTGAATATCAGGCAAATGCCCACGCATATACAGAAGTTATGTTTGGTAAAGGACATACTTTCAGAGCAGGAACCATTACAGGTGTAGCTGATAAAACAGCATTTGGTTATGTAAAGAATTATTTTGAAGAGCATGATATACATAAGCGTTATGTTGAAATCGACAGAATAGCAAGAGGATGTACCGGTATAAGAAAGAGTACAGGACAGCATCCGGGTGGTATTGTTATTGTCCCAAGAGATAAGGAAATATATGAATTTACACCAATCCAAAAACCTGCAAATGATATGACGACAGATACGCTTACAACTCATTTTGAATATCATGCCATAGATGCTAATCTTCTTAAGCTTGATATTCTTGGACATGATGATCCGACAATGATTAGAAGACTTGAAAAGTTAACAGGAACGAATGCTGTAGAGATTCCGTTTGATGATCCGAAGCTTATGTCTTTATTTGAAAGCCCAGAAGCATTAGGAGTAACATCTGAACAGATAAGAGGATGTCCTATCGGGACGCTGGGTCTTCCTGAAATGGGAACAGATTTTGTTATTCAAATGTATGTTGATGCAAAGCCAAAAACAATAGCCGATTTGATTAGGTGTTCGGGATTGTCACATGGTACGGACGTATGGGTTGGAAATGCTCAGGAGTTAATTGCACAGGGCAAATGTACTATTTCAACAGCAATTTGTACTCGAGATGATATTATGACTTATCTTATTGACAAAGGAATTGACCCAGGTATTAGCTTTAAGATAATGGAAGCTGTAAGAAAAGGTAAGGGACTTACTCCTGAAAATGAGCAGATTATGATTGATAATGGTGTGCCTGATTGGTATATATGGTCATGTAAAAAGATTAAATACATGTTCCCGAAAGCCCATGCAGCAGCTTACGTTATGATGGCTCTTCGAGTTGCATATTATAAAGTTTATTACCCACAGGCATATTATGCAGCTTATTTTGCCATAAGAGCAAAGGCATTTAACTATGAACTAATGTGTCAGGGTAAGGAACGTTGCGAGTATTATCTGGACAATCTTATGCGTAAGAAAGAGAATAATGAAACAAGTAAAAAAGATGAAGATACAATTGGGGATTTAAAAGTAGTACAGGAAATGTATGCAAGAGGATATGAATTTGAACCAATTGACCTTTACAGAGCAAAAGCAAAAGAGTTTCAGGTTATTGATGGAAAGGTAATGCCGTCATTTAGTGCAATAGAAGGAATGGGAGATAAAGCTGCAGAAATGCTTGAAGCGGCAGCAAAAGATGGAAAATTCCTTTCAAAAGATGATTTGAGAGAAAGGGCAAAAGTAAGTAAGACAGTTGTGGAAACAATGTCAGACCTAGGTTTGCTTGATGGAATGCCTGAAGGAAATCAGTTATCTATATTTGATTTGTAAAATATGGAATAAGCATTCTTTTTATGGAAATAAAAGTGTGTATTTTTAATAAAGAAAAGAAGGAAAAAGATTATGAGAAATATTGCAATTTTAGGCTCTACAGGTTCTATAGGTACACAGACTTTAGAAATTGTAAGAGAAAATAATGATTTAAATGTAGTATCAATAGCTGCTAAATCAAGCATAAATAAACTTGAAGAACAGGTTAGGGAATTTAAACCGGATATAGTTTGTGTTTATGATGAAAAAGCAGCATCTCAATTTAAAGTTATGATTTCAGATACAAACACAAAGGTTGTTTCAGGAATGGAAGGATTGATTGAGGCAGCTACATATAAAAGTGCTGAGTTAGTGGTTACTGCATTTGTTGGAATGATAGGTATTGTGCCAACAGTTGAAGCAATCAAAGCCGGAAAAGATATAGCTCTTGCAAATAAGGAAACACTTGTTACAGCAGGACATATAGTTATGGATTTGGCTAAAAAGAATAATGTAAAAATACTTCCTGTGGACAGTGAGCACAGCGCAATTTTTCAATCTTTAAATGGTGAAAATTCAAAAGAGATTGATAAAATTCTTTTAACTGCATCCGGTGGCCCATTTAGAACAAAAACAAAAGATGATTTAAAAACAGTTACTTTAGAGGATGCCCTCAAGCATCCAAACTGGAGTATGGGACAAAAAATAACTATTGATTCAGCAACTATGGTAAATAAAGGCCTTGAAGTTTTAGAGGCAAAATGGTTATTTGATGTTGATGTAGATAATATTCAGGTTGTAGTACAGCCTCAAAGTATAATTCATTCAATGGTTCAGTTTAATGATGGTGCAGTTATTGCACAATTAGGTGTGCCTGATATGAAGTTGCCAATACAGTATGCAATTTATTATCCTGAGAGAAGATACCTTTCAGGGGATAGACTAGACTTTGGAAAGATAGGTCAGATTACTTTTGAGGATCCTGATTTTGAAAAGTTTAAGGGTCTTGAATTGGCATATGAATCAGGAAGAATTGGAGGCTCGATGCCTACGGTATTAAATGCAGCAAATGAAAAGGCTGTAGCAATGTTTTTGAATAGAAAGATTGGTTATTTAGAAATTGCGGATATAATTGAATATTGTATGAGCAAACATAACACGATTGAAAATCCTACTATAGAACAGATTTTAGAAATTGAGAATTGGGTCAATGAATTAATAGAATCTAAATGGTAGAAAGTTCGATTGTAACGAGCGCAACTCAAAGATGCTACGCATCTTTTTCGTTACGGCTGTCGCGGATGAATAAAAAAGTTCGATTGTAACGAGCCGAACTCAGAGATGCTGCGCATCTTCTTCGTTACGGCTGTCGCCGCATAAATAAAGAAAGACCAACACGAGTTTTCAAGCAAGCTTGAAACGTGGCGTTGGTCTTTTTTTATTTGCGTGGCTCGTTACAATCGAACTTTACGTATTTTTTACTTAGAGATGGTTATGGATTTTACATTGGGCATTTATGATTAAGAAGAATTAACAAATGCGCATATTTAGTTAATTATTTTTAAACTAAATAAAAGAAAATGTAAATTAGAGCGATGAAATAAATCGTCAGATTATGGAGGAATTAAGAAATGAGAAAATTAGCAGTTTTAGCACTTAGTGCAGCATTAGTTATGGGAACAATGACAGGTTGTGGTTCTACAAATTCAGACGCAAAGAATTCTGATAATGCAGGAACAAATAAAAGCGCAAGTTCAGAAACAGGATTTGATACATCTAAAGATATTTCAGTTGTTTCAAGAGAAGATGGTTCTGGTACAAGAGGAGCTTTCATTGAATTAACAGGTGTTGAAGAAAAAGATGCAGATGGAAATAAGGTTGATAACACAACATTAGATGCAAGCATTACAAACAGCACAGAAGTAATGATGACAACGGTGTCAGGAAATGATTACGCAATCGGTTATGCTTCACTTGGTTCATTAAATGACACAGTTAAGGCAGTTAAAGTAGGTGGAGTTGAAGCTACAGCAGATAACATTAATGCAGGTACATATACACTTGCAAGACCATTTAACATCGTAACAGGTGATAGCGTAAGTGAAGTAGCACAGGATTTCATTAACTATATTATGAGTGAAGATGGACAGAAAATTATTTCAGACAATGGTTATATCGAAGTAGAAAATACAGGAAGTTTTACATCATCCAAAGTAAAAGGAAGCATCGTAGTAGCCGGTTCTTCATCAGTAACTCCTGTAATGGAAAAATTAAAAGAAGCTTATGCCAAAGTTAACTCAAATGCATCAATTGAAATTCAGGAAAGTGATTCTACAACAGGTGTTAATTCAGCAATTGAAGGAACATGTGATATCGGAATGGCATCAAGAGATTTAAAGGATGAAGAAAAAGGAGTTAAGGCAACAGCAATTGCAAAAGACGGTATTGCAGTAATTGTTAATAATAACAACACAATTGATGACTTAACAGTAGATCAGATTAAAGATATTTTTACAGGTGCAGTTACAACTTGGGCAGATGTTAAATAATAACATAAAGATATAATCTGGTAAAAATCAGAAAAAGATTAAAGCCTGGCTGACAACGTATTAACTGGTAAGTCGGGCTTTAGAAATATATGAGGAAAAGAAATGCAGGAAAATAATAATGTAGGAGCAAATAAAGGTTGGAAGAAATTTAAAGAAGTATTTATGGAAATAATATTTTTAATTGCAGCCTGTGTGTCAATTGCAGCGGTAGCTTTGATTTGCATATTCTTATTTGCAAATGGAATACCGGCAATAAAAGAAATTGGATTTACTAAATTTATATTTGGTACACAATGGCGTCCGACGAATAACATATATGGTATTTTACCAATGATTGTAGGAAGTATATACGTTACAGCCGGAGCATTGATTATAGGTGTACCAATTGGACTTTTAACAGCTATATTTTTAGCAAGATTTTGCCCTAAACCTTTGTATAAGATTTTAAAACCGGGAATTGAACTCATGGCTGGAATCCCATCGGTAATATATGGTTTCTTTGGATTGGTTGTTTTGGTACCGGCAGTAAGAGAGAATTTTGGTGGTGATGGTCTTAGTATGCTAACAGCAAGCATGTTACTTGGAATGATGATTTTACCAACAATTATTTCGGTATCAGAGTCATCTATAAGGGCCGTACCTGATAAATATTATCAAGGGGCATTAGCACTGGGTGCAACACATGAAAGAAGTGTTTTCCTTACTGTTGTTCCGGCAGCAAAATCAGGAATTTTGGCAGCGATTATATTAGGAGTAGGAAGAGCAATAGGAGAAACAATGGCAGTAATTATGGTTGCAGGAAATCAGCCAAGAATGCCGGAGGGTATGTTAAAAGGTGTTAGAACGTTAACAACAAATATAGTAATGGAAATGGGATATGCTGCGGGATTACATAGAGAGGCACTTATAGCAACAGGTGTTGTTCTGTTTGTATTTATTCTTATAATCAATCTCCTGTTTTCAATTATAAAAAATAAAGAAAAACATCAATATTAAAGGAGTAAAGTAGATTATGAATAATGACAAATTATCACAAATAAAAGGAATAAATAAAGTTTCCTTTTTACAGAGATTAAAAAGTTATAAAAGAAAACCGGGCTCCTTTATATTGTTATTATTAGTTGGATTAGCAGCACTAGCAACAACATTATGCTTAGGTTTTATAGTTTGCTATATATTAATTAAAGGTATACCAAACCTTACACCTGATTTATTTGCATGGGAATATAATTCAGAAAATGTATCAATGATGCCGGCGATTATAAATACTATATCAATGACATTGTTGTCACTTCTTTTTTCAGCACCAATTGGAATATTTTCAGCAATATATCTTGTGGAATATGCAAAAAGAGGAAATAAACTTGTTGGAATTATGCGAATAACAGCAGAAACTTTAACAGGAATTCCTTCTATTGTATATGGCTTATTTGGAGCATTATTCTTTGTTTCAACTCTTAAATGGAAACTTTCATTAATGGCAGGTGCATGTACATTAGCGATTATGGTACTTCCTGTAATATTAAGAACAACAGAAGAAGCATTAATGTCTGTGCCGGATTCATATAGGGAAGGAAGTTTCGGACTTGGAGCAGGAAAGTTGAGAACAGTATTTAAGGTAGTTTTACCGTCAGCCATTCCCGGAATTTTGTCAGGAGTTATTCTTGCAATAGGTAGAATTGTAGGTGAAACAGCAGCTTTAATTTATACGGCAGGTGCAGCTGCAAAGGTAGCAGGAGGTTTATTTGAATCAGGAAGAACTTTAGCAGTTCATATGTACAGCCTTTCAAGAGAAGGATTACATACAGACCAGACATATGCTACAGCAGTAGTACTTTTAATTATGGTACTTCTTATAAATGGAGCATCAGGACTTATTGCAAAGAAATTTGAAAAGGCAAGTGGCGGAGAAAAATAAAGCTAAATAATAATAAAAAAAATGAAAAGAATTCCGAATGAATTTAAAGGAGAAAGAAATGAGTAGTAAATTTGATGTAAAAAATTTGAATTTATATTATGGCGAATATCATGCCCTAAAAAATGTAAATATGGAAATACCTGAAAAACAGATTACAGCATTCATCGGACCTTCAGGATGCGGAAAATCAACTTTCCTTAAGACATTAAACAGAATGAATGATTTAGTTGAAGGATGCAAAATAACAGGTGATATAAAGTTAGATGGTGAAGATATATATGGAAATATGGATGTAAATCTTTTGAGAAAAAGAGTAGGAATGGTATTTCAGAATCCAAATCCATTCCCAATGAGTGTGTATGACAATATAGCTTATGGACCAAGAACACATGGAATCCATTCAAAAAGTAAATTAGATGAAATAGTAGAAAAGTCATTGAGACAGGCTGCAATTTGGGATGAATTAAAAGACAGATTGAAAAAATCAGCTTTAGGATTATCTGGTGGACAGCAACAAAGATTATGTATTGCAAGGGCATTAGCAGTTGAACCGGAAGTTATTTTAATGGATGAACCTACATCAGCACTTGATCCTATTTCTACATCAAAGATTGAAGATTTAGCATTAGAGCTTAAAGATAAATATACAATTATTATGGTAACTCATAATATGCAACAGGCAACAAGAATTTCAGATAATACAGCCTTCTTTTTACTTGGAGAAGTAATTGAATATGATAATACAGAAAAACTATTCTCAATGCCTAAAAATAAAAAGACAGAAGAGTACATTACAGGAAGATTTGGCTGATTTTATAACACGTTGGTCGTTATATATCGAATATATATTAAAAGAGCAAATGTTCTACAAGGCATATGAATGTTATCAATGGAAAGAGAGGTTGGACGAAAATGAGAGATAAATATATGAAACAGTTGGAAAACTTAAACAACAATATGATTGAAATGGGGGCAATGATTGAAAAATCTATAGAGAATGCGATTTCTGCATTAGTAAGACAGGATGTTGAAACAGCAAAGAAAGCGATTGAATATGATGCTGAAATTGACGAAATGGAAAAGAATATTGAAAACATGTGCATGAAAATTTTACTAAGCCAGCAACCGGTAGCAAGTGATTTACGTACGGTTTCATCAGCTTTAAAAATGGTTACCGATATGGAAAGAATAGGTGACCATGCAGCAGATATTTCAGAAATAACAATAATGATGGCAGATAAGCCATATAGATGTAAATTAGAAAAGATTGAGAAAATGGCAAAAGAAACAATGATAATGCTTGTCCAAAGTATAGAGTCATATGTTAACAAGGATATTGAGAAAGCTAAAGCGGTAATAAATCATGATGATATAGTTGATGGATTATTTGACGAAGTAAAAAAAGCCCTGATTGTTGCCATAAAAGATGATGATGAAGATGGAGAACAAATGGCAGATTTATTAATGGTAGCAAAATATTTAGAGAGAATAGGCGACCATGCAACAAATATATCCGAATGGGTAATTTATTCAATTACAGGAAAAAGATAAAAAACATTAAATTACAGTTTAAGCCAAAGGATGAAATAGGCGGAATGGAGTGTATTATGAATAGCATTTATTTAATAGCCGAGAAAATTACAAAGGGAAAAAATATTAGTACATATAAGATGTTTTTAGTATTAAGTGTAGTGACATGGTTAATTGGAATGTCTGTTATAACAGTTCCATTTTTTATAACAGGTAAGATTTCCTGGCAGATAATGACAATTATTATAGGATATCCGACAACATTTTGCGGATTATTTGGTGGAACAATATATTTATATCGTAAAGATTGAAATTTTACATAGATTTTACATAAATATCCCTCTGACTTTACACCACTAAAATACAATGCAAATGTAAAAAGAATGTAAATAAAAACATAAGACATAAAGCCTAAGTAGTTTAACATATATAATTGGCAGTAAGGCTTTAGGAAAAGCACAGGAGGAAATTTATGGATATTTTCAATGTATTGTCCCTTATTGGAGGATTAGCGTTATTTCTTTATGGAATGAATGTTATGGGGGATGGACTTGCTAAGACAGCAGGTGGAAAATTAGAAAAAATATTGGAAAAACTTACATCAACACCTATAAAAGGCGTTATTTTAGGTGCTGCAGTAACAGGAGTAATTCAAAGTTCATCAGCTACAACTGTTATGGTGGTAGGCTTTGTTAACTCGGGAATAATGAAACTGACGCAGGCGGTTGGAATTATTATGGGTGCAAATATAGGAACAACGGTAACATCATGGATTCTTAGTTTGTCAGGAATTCAAAGTGATAATTTTTGGATTAAAATGTTGAAACCGTCATCATTTTCACCAATATTAGCTGTTATAGGTATTGTATTTTTATTATTTACAAAAAGTGAAAAGAAACATGATATTGGAACAATTCTTCTTGGATTTGCCGTTTTAATGTTTGGAATGGAAACAATGAGCGCAGCAGTAAAACCATTGGCGAATGTTCCTGAATTTACAAATATTCTTACTATGTTTTCTAATCCAATACTTGGTATGTTGGCAGGTGCAGTTCTTACAGCGGTAATTCAGAGTTCATCGGCATCAGTAGGAATTTTACAGGCATTATGTGCTACGGGATTTGTATCATATGGAGTTGCAATACCGATTATAATGGGACAGAATATAGGAACATGTGTTACAGCATTGATTTCAAGTATAGGTGCTAAGAAAAACGCAAAGAGAGCAGCTTTTGTACATTTATATTTTAATGTAATTGGAACTACAGTATTTATGATTGTATTTTACCTTGTAAATGGATTTATGCATTTCTCATTTTTAGGTGATGCAACAAATGCAGCAGGAATAGCAATAGTTCATAGTTTATTTAATGTAGGTGCAACAATATTGCTTTTACCTTTTGGTAAGGTTCTTGTTAAGCTTGCAACACTTACGGTAAGAGATGAAAAAGAATCAGAAGATATTGCAGAAGATAAAACATTAGAAATGCTTGATGCTCGTTTTCTTGAAAAACCTGCATTTGCTGTAGTACAAAGTGTAAGCGTTACAAAGAAAATGGCTTCATTGTCAAGAGATGCTTTATTTAAGGCAATGAGTCTGTTTGAAAATTATGATAAAAAAACAGCTGAAGATGTAGTAAAACTGGAAAATAAAATTGACCAGTATGAGGATCAGCTTGGAACATATTTAGTAAAATTAAGCAGTAAGCAGTTATCCTTAAATGATAGCCAGACAGTATCAATTATGCTTCATGTAATTGGGGATTTTGAAAGAATCGCAGATTATGCGATTAATATAAGTAAAAAGGCAGAAGATATGCACAGTAAAGGATTGAAATTCTCATATGTTGCCTCAAAGGAACTTCAGGTGTATGGAGATGCCCTTAAAGAGATTATGAATATGACTGTAGATGTGTTTACAGCAGATAACTTGGATGAGGCTGTAAGGGTAGAGCCACTTGAAGAAGTAATAGACAGACTTAATTCTAAGATAAAGAAAAATCATGTTAAACGATTACAAAATGGAGAATGTACAATAGATATTGGTTTAATTCTCGAAGATACAATTACTAATTACGAAAGAGTTGCAGATCATTGCTCAAATGTAGCAGTATGTATGTTGCAGGTAAGAGAAGATGAATATGGAACACATGAATATTTAGATAATGTTAAACATGATGATACACAGTTTAAAAAATTATATCAGGAATATAAAGAAAAGTACTATTTAAACTAAGAATATGATATGCTTTAGTTATGTTATGTGAATAAAAAATGAGCATAATATTAGTATGCAGATTAGACAGAAATAGTTTTATGATAAACACAAGGAGGAAGATATGGCTTTAATATATATTGTTGAAGATGATAAAAACATACAGGAAATAGAAATGTTTGCATTAAAAAACATAGATTACGCTGTAGAGGGATTTGAATGTGCCGGAGATTTTTACAAAAGGCTGTACGAGAAACTTCCGGACCTTGTGTTGTTAGATGTGATGCTTCCGGATGAAGATGGTCTTGAAATAGTAAAAAAATTAAGAAAAAGACCGGATACCATGAGAGTGCCAATCATCATGGTTACAGCTAAAACAACAGAAATAGATAAAGTAAAAGGACTTGATATGGGAGCAGATGATTATATAACCAAACCATTTGGAGTAATGGAACTTATATCAAGGGTAAAGGCACTTCTTAGAAGAAGCAGAAATCTGCAGGAAGAAAAAATGATATCTATAGGTAATGTGTTTATGGATACTGAAAAAAGAGCTGTTTATGTAAATGATGAGCCTTGTGAACTTACATACAAAGAATTTGAACTATTAAAATTACTTATGATTAATGCAGGAATTGTATTACATAGAGATACAATAATGGCAGACGTATGGGGAACAGATTACGAAGGTGAATCAAGAACATTAGACATGCATATAAAAACTTTAAGACACAAACTTAAAGAGGCAGGAAATAGAATTAAGACGGTAAGAAATGTAGGATATAGAATGGAGTAATGTAATGAAGAAAAAAATAAATACGCAATTTATTATAGTTTCATTTATTGCTATTATATTAACTATGAGTTTGTCTGTAGGAACATTTTATGAATTGTTTGTACAGGAAATGAGAAATGACATGAAAGCATACACCCATGTACTTAGAAGTGCAGGGGTGTTTAATGCGTCTAATGAGGAAAAATTAAATCTCAAAAACGAAGATTTGCGAATAACAATAATAGATGCAGATGGAACTGTTGTTTATGATAATGAAGCAAATGATATTGAAATGGATAATCATAAAGACAGACCTGAAATAGAATCGGCGCTCAAAAATGGTGAGGGCTCAGATGTTAGAAAATCTTCAACTCTTAATAAGAGCACATATTATTATGCAGTACTTTTGGATGATGGACAGGTTTTAAGAATTGCAAAAGAAGCTAGTAGTGTGTGGAATATTTTTATAAAAGTGCTTCCGCTTATTTTAGGAATCATAATATTAATGCTTTTTTCTGTTGGAATTATTACTCATTATATTACAAAAAGTATTGTAAAACCGGTAGAAGAACTTGCTAATAATATTGATGAAATAAAAGATATAAAAACATATAAAGAGATACAGCCTTTTATCGATACAATAAAGAAACAACATGAGGATATAGTAAAAAATTCTCATGTGCGGCAGGAATTTACAGCGAACGTATCGCATGAATTAAAGACTCCTCTTACATCCATTTCAGGATATTCGGAATTAATTGAAAATGGAATGGCAACACAGGAAGATACTATAAGATTTGCAGGAGAAATACACAAAAGTTCTCAAAGACTTCTAACACTTATAAATGACATCATAGAATTGTCTGAACTTGATTCGTCAGAAAGCAAAGTTGCAATGGAAACAGTAAATATATACGACATTGCAAAAAATTGTGTGGAAATGCTTAAATTTAATGCTAAAGATCATGGAGTCAATTTAAAATTTGAAGGAACACCATGTAATATAACTGCTAATAAGATGATGATGGAAGAATTAGTGTATAATCTTCTGAGTAATGCTATCAGATATAACAGAGAGGGTGGAAGTGCCACTGTACGTGTTAATAAAATATTAGATAGAGTAAATCTTGAGGTACTAGATACCGGAATAGGAATTTCAAAGGAAAATCAGAAACGAATATTTGAAAGATTTTACAGAGTTGATAAGAGCAGGTCAAAATCAACAGGTGGAACAGGACTTGGACTAGCAATAGTTAAGCATATTTTGATAAAACATAATGCACAGCTTGAACTCGAGAGTACCGAAGGAAAGGGAACTCATATAACAGTAATCTTCCAACCATCACAAAAAAAAGGCTTAATCAATAATAAAATCCGGTAGCCGGATGAACGATGGTTAGAATAAAAGTATAAAGAAATGTAAATGAAAAGGCTTATAATATAGAAGAATCGAATACTTTTGTATTATAAGCCTTTTATAAGAAAAAAAAGTATGAAAAAAATTTGAACACAAAGAAAAGTTGAAAAATGTGTTCACAAATTTAAGATAATAGTCATTTTATGCATTGCTTTCAGAAGGTTGTGTTGAACCAACAAAACTTCTGATTATGTCCTGTCTTGTTACGATGCCAATAAAATAATCTCTGTCATCTGTAACAGGAATAAAATTCTGGCTCATTGAGCGATTTAACAGCTCATCCATTTTCACATCTACGCGAACTGCCGGATTATAATTTTTCTTTATTATATCTTTAACCAAATAAGGTTTTTCACTTTTTACCTTATTGTTCATATAGTCAACAAGACTCCATAAAAAGTCACTAACGCTAACACAACCTACATATTTTTCATCCTTTGATAAAACCGGAATAGCGGTATAACCATGTTCCTTCATAGCTTCTAATCCCTGTTCAAATGTAAATGTGTCATATATGTAGGAAACCTCTGATTTATTTTTTAATAACATTAAAACGTTCATATAATTTATACTATGCAGATATTCTGCAACCCTTTCTCAATTATTCAAAAACTAAAATTGCGAAACAATTATAAAATTTCTGTTGTGATACATGTCTGGTTCGACAAAAGAACGCTCGCGCTGCTTGCCGCTCGTAGCAGTTCTAAATATTCAGCACACAGACAGACTTTGAAACCTGCGGTTTCATTCAGCCTATGCACTAAATATTTGAACCGACGGCGTCAAACCAGACATGTATCACAAACAAAATTTTGTTTAAGAGTGTTTCGATTTTATGATTTTATGATAATTGAAGAATGTGTACAAAATTAAAAGAAAGTTTGATAATTTTATGAAAGATTATTAAAGATAAAGTTAGGAAAAAGAAGAGTGTAAATAATAAAAGTGTAAATAATAAAAGTGCTTGCAAATTTGACGGTTCTTGTTATAATAGTACAGTAATATTTTTTAGGCCTGTTGGTCAAGAGGTTAAGACGCCGCCCTCTCAAGGCGGAATCACGGGTTCAATTCCCGTACAGGCTGCTTGTAGAATCACAGAATTATTTCTGTGATTTTTTTATTTATAGTAAGCGGTTGGCGTGCAAGGGGCAATTTGTGAAAAAAAACAAAAATTCATATAATATGATATAATATATAATAACGAATCTGTAAAATAATAGAATTTAAGGAGGACAGTAGAATGGTTAAAAAGATTGTTTCATGTATAATAGCCATTTCATTAACACTTTGCGGAAGCAATACCGTAAATGTTAAAGCAGAAGAACCAATTAACGTGGCAAGTGAATGTCAATGGAAAAGTTTTTCAGTTTGCACGAGAGAAGATGGAGGTGTATGGGCCAAGGCATTAGAAGATATTAGAAGTGATGCTCATCCTAATGGTTATGTTGAAGGAATAGATTTTGCAACAAAAGGATGGATAACTACAAGTAATGCAAATAGTGATTTTGATTTTTATGTTGAAAATTCAGGATGGGATGCAGAATATAACAAGTTTACAAATGAATTAGCAGGAGATAATCCATGGGGGATGACAGCAACAATGGATAATATACCGGTGGAACCTGGGATGGTTTATAAAGTTTCATTTGAAATTAAAAGCACGTTGAAAGGAAAGTATACTAATGGAGAAGAAATAACTTCTAAGCATATTTTATTTAAAATATTCGGAAAAGAATCTGGAGAGATAGGACAAGGAACAGATAATAATAATATTTCTTCTGACGGAATAATTTCCTTAGATTCAAATAATGCCCAATATACTACAGTTTCGGCTAAAATATCAATACCATATACATATAAAGAAGATACAATAGGTGCAAAATTTGCGTTAGGAGCATTTTTAATGACATACCCTAAAGAAATAGGTATGAAGGGGGAATATAAGGTAAGAAATTTTAAAATTATCAAAGAGGGTAGATTAATTCCTGATTACGCAAGTGCACCTGAGAATATTCCAACAAGAAAGGTTGGGAATAATCAGTTAGAGGTAAGTATTGAAGAAAATGAAATTCAGAAATTAATGAACCAAAAATATAATATTTATTTTGATAGTGTAAATGTTTATACAAATGTAGATGCCGGAAAATATGTCATAAATAATGTAAGAGAGGGGTATCATAAAGTTAAAATTGAAGCAATATTAAGTGATAATATATCCCATACTTCAAACGTTGAAAAAGCAGTATATTTTATGGAGAAAAATATAGATAACTCTTGGACAGGTGCAACTGAGTCGGCAAATGATTCATGGAATATAATCATGGATAGTATAGGAACTGAAGGGGCATTAAGCAAAAGTATTGTAAAAACATATCCTGTTGAAACAGATACAGATTATAAATTTAGTTGTAAGTTGTTTAGTCTTTTTAATGATAAATGGGTATATGTTGGAATTAAAGATCAAAACGGAATGTTCTTGTGGGGAAAATGGGTATACTTAATCAAGGGAAACGTGAAAGAGATTGATGAAGTTGTTAAACTTAGTAAGGCAGTTTATTTAAATAAGGCAACTGTTGTTTTTGGAACTGGAGGTGAATATGGAAATTGTACAAATGAGGAGCCCATATATGCATTTTTGGAACCAAATCAGGTACTAAATGATGTATCAAGTATATCGGAAGCAGTTATTGTATGTAAGAATATTAAATTTGAAAAAAACAATGGAGAGCAACAAACAACCGAAGGAATAACAACTACAAAAAATAATGGAGAGCAAGAGACAACTAAGCAATTAGTAACCGAAGGAACAACAACTACAAAAAATAATAATATAAAAACAGATAATGAATCCAAAAAGAATATCAAAGAAGTTAATATTAGGAAAATAAAAAATATAAAGAAATCTATTAAAGTATTATGGAATAAAGGTACAAATATTACAGGATACCAGATTCAATATTCTGACAAAAGAAACTTCAAAAAAGCAAAAATAAAAAATATTTCAAAGAGTAAAACTACAAGATGTGTAATTAAAAAATTGAAATACAAGAAGAAATATTATGTAAGAATTAGAACGTACTTATCAGAAAAAGGGAAAAAATATTATTCGAATTGGTCTAAGACAAAATGGGTAAAAATAAAATAAAAGATGGGCTGTCGTATTAGCGACAGCCCATCTTATTTTTATAATGCTTTAAACCATTGTTTACAGTAATCTAAAAATGCCTGCTCAGGCACAGAAAGTGTCCTATCCTTTGCCCATGCTATAATGAGTTTGCTGCACATGGCATTTTTTATTCTTAAAACTTTAACATCGTTAGACGGATGAATACTATAATATTTATAAGGAAGAATTGCAACACCGGCATTTTTAGAAACACGATAAATCGTTGCAAAATCTTCATGAGATTTGAATGTATAATTTGGAACAAAATGTCCAACTTCTCTGCAGAATTTGTCAGTAACAATACGTATTGGAATAGTGTCGTACAAACCTACAAAGTTTTCAGATTTAAGCATGGAAAGTTCAATTTCATCATATTGACTTAGAGGATTGTCTTTGCTTACAATTGCAATTAATTCATCTTCTAAGAGTAATTCATAATTATATTCACTTAAATCACAAATAGGTTGCATGAATGTAAAATCAAATGGTGTGCCACTTGAGTTTAGAACTTCATCAACAGAGGCATGTGAAATATGTATATTAGGATATTTGGCAGAAAAATTTGCAGCCAGATGAGAAATGAAAAAATCACCATCCTGAATATATATAATAAGTTCCTGTTGGTCTATGCCTGAAAAAATGAATTTTACATTCATCTATAGTATTTAATATGATAGATACTTTTTGATAGAAGTAAGTACCATAATCGTTTAATCTTATTTTTCGACCACAACGGTCAAATAGCTGAACAACTAATTCTTCTCCAAGTTTCTTTACTGCGTAACTTATAGAGGGGTGAGGAACCATATTTTTCTTAGCAATTAAGGAAAATTCTCAAGTTCAGCGGCATCTTTAAAATATTTTAATTGTGGTAATTCCATAAAAAAATCCACTATCTATAATTAATAATATCTGTAAGTCATAATATGCCATGCTATTTATAATTTTAATATAGGCGATAAAAAATACAATAATTCTAAAAATGAAAAATATATAAAATTCATTATAGGCATATAAAAAAGAATAAATGAAAAACTTACATCTTCTTGCCGGATGCATTAAATTTGTAAGTCTTTAGTCCGTCGTTATAATAAGTATTTGTTACTAAAGAACCATTTCCTGTTGCAAGATATTTTGCGCCTTTAACGGTAATCCAACCTGTACACATTTCTCCGGTAGAAGGGCTTAAGTAAAATTTCCTGTTATCTACAGTTAAAAAACCTGTTTTCATTTTTCCGGTAACAGTGTCAAAATAATACCATTTACCGGAGTATTTAACCCAACCGGTTACAATGTTGTTGTCGTCTGTTAAATAATATGTATCCTTACCGTCTTTTACAAATTTACCGGAAATTATTTCTTTATTTAGTCCAAAATATGAGATAATGGAATCGGCATCCTTTTCACCAAGAAGGTATCTTTTAGCTACTGTATTAAAATATTTTTTGCAGTCAGATTTATTTGTGATATATCCGTGCTCAATAATAACACTTGGAATATTGTATAAAACACCATTTCTGACAATAGAATAATAATCCATCCTAGAACCGTTTTTGTAATGCAAACCTTTGTATTTTCGCATCCAAAAACCACGTTTTTTTAATCCTAAGGAATGTAAGTTCTTTAAGGCAATTTTACCAAATGAGGTAGTTTGTAAATGAATTCTTTTATTATAACCGGAGCCATATGCTGCAAGCATTAAAGCACCGGTTTTGTTTTTATTTTCATTAGCATTGATATGAAGACTTATTAAAAAATCAGCATTAAGTCTTTTTGAATATCTGTTTCTTGCTGTAAGGCAGTCTCCAAGTCCGAGGGTAGAGAGGCAATTATTGGTTGTTCTTGTCGTATAAACTGTAATGTCACCATAATTGTCTAATTTGTTTTTGCATGCTTTAGAAATATCAAGTACAATATCTTCTTCTTTAAGTCCATATCCACGGGCACCGATATGCTTTTTGCAATGACCGGGATCAAGAACTATGACCTTAGAAGTTAAAGGCGATAAGTCAGATTTAATATAATCAGATTTATCTGAAGGTAAAGAGACGGCCTTAGTATTGTTACTTAAAGAAGTTTCTGATAAGTTGTAAGTTGTAGTGACTTCATTTGTAGTACTTTCATTTAAAGAAGTATCTGCAACAGAAGCCTTTGTATTTGTAGAAAATGTTAAAGTGCATGTAAGCATTGATAAAATTAGTGTGTGTTTTAAAATCCTTTTCATTATAATATGTACCTTCCAATGATTTTTTCCTGTATAAGTATAAATGATTATTATAAAAATTACATTACTAAATAGGTAAAAATTGTAAAATTATGCAAAATCCATGAAATAAAAAGAAGAGTATGTGGTAAAAAGCATTTAAAAATTTCTTTATGAGATAGTTTTGTGTTGCTTTTACGCTGGTTTTATGTCATTAAATTGCCATTAAAACGCCATTTTTACGCCATTTGCTTGACACAAAATAAAAGCAGAGTTATACTGTTTAACGTAAATATTGACTAGATGATAAGGAGTGGACCAGAGGTCCACTCTTTGTTATTGTTAAAAAGTCTTAAATAAAGACATAATAATAGTAGAAAGTTGAGGAGAAAGCGTGTCAAGAAGAGAAGAATACGAAGCAAAGACAGAAGCACTACTTCAGCCAATGGTTGACGAAAGAGGATTCGAATTAGTTGACGTAGAGTATGTAAAAGAAGGCAGTAACTGGTATTTGAGAGCTTTTATAGATAAGCCGGGCGGAATATCTATAGATGATATTGAACCGATAAGTAGAGAACTCAGTGAAAAGTTAGACCAGGAAGATTTTATAAGCGATGCTTATATATTAGAAGTAAGTTCTCCGGGACTTGGAAGACCATTAAAGAAAGATAAGGATTTTGTAAGAAGTATAGGTGAAGAAATTGAAATTCATTTATATAGAGCTATAAACAAACAAAAAGAATTTGTGGGAATCTTAAAGGAATTCAACAAAGAAGAGAATACTTTTACAGTTGAATTAGAAGACGGCGAAGAAACGGTGTTTAACAGAGCTGATGTTGCACTCGTAAGATTGACATTTGATTTCTAACAATTACTTTGTATCAAATAGAACAGAAAATAGTCCGATGAAGGACAACAGTATGTAGAGATAATTAGGAGGATAAAGGAAAATGAATAAAGAATTAATTGAATCATTAAATGTACTGGAAAAAGAAAAAGAGATTAGTAAAGAAGTGTTATTTGAAGCAATCGAAAATTCGCTTGTAGTTGCATATAAGAATAATTTTAATAAAGCTGACAATGTTATTGTTAATGTTGACAGAGAAACAGGAGATTTCCACATTTATTCACAGAAGGAAGTTGTTGAAGAAGTATTTGATCCTGTAATTGAAATTTCATTAGAAGATGCAAGAGCAATTAAGGGAACATACGAAATCGGAGATATGGTTAATGTAGAAATCCAGTCAAAGGACTTCGGAAGAATTGCAACACAGAGTGCTAAGAATGGTATTTTACAGAAAATCAGAGAAGAAGAAAGAAAGAGCGTATTTGAACAGTACTATGAAAAACAGAATGACATTATTACAGGTATTGTTCAAAGAATTAATGGAAAGAATATTAGCGTAAATCTTGGAAAGACAGATACTGTTTTAATGGAAAAGGAACAGGTACCAGGAGAACATTTCAGACCAACAGACAGAATTAAGTTATATATTACAGAAGTTAAAGATGGAAATAAAGGACCAAGAATCGTTGTTTCAAGAACTCATCCGGGATTAGTAAAGCGTTTATTTGAACAGGAAGTTTCAGAAATCCAGGACGGAACAGTTGAAATCAAGAGTATTTCAAGAGAAGCAGGTTCAAGAACAAAGATGGCAGTTTACTCAAACAATCCTAACGTAGATGCAGTAGGTGCATGTGTAGGTGTAAATGGAGCAAGAGTTAATGCAATCGTAGATGAACTTTGTGGTGAAAAGATTGATATTATAAATTGGGATGAAAATCCTGCGATTTTAATTGAAAATGCATTAAGCCCTGCAAAAGTTGTTTCGGTATTAGCTGATCCTGATGAAAAAGAAGCTATGGTAATCGTCCCTGATTATCAGTTATCTTTAGCAATTGGTAAAGAAGGTCAGAATGCAAGACTTGCAGCAAGACTTACAGGATTCAAGATTGATATCAAGAGTGAAACACAGGCAAAAGAAGCCGGAATTCAGTATATATTCGATGATGACGAATATTATGATGAAGATGAGTATTATGATGACGACGAATACTATGATGATGACGAATATAATGAAGAAAAAAATGAAGCTGATGATACTTTAGAAGAAAACTTCGATGAAAATGAAGCTGACAGTGAGGATGATTCAGAAGAATAAGTAAGAGAGGTCAATATGAGCCAGACAAAGAAAGTTCCATTAAGAAAATGCACCGGGTGCAATGAAGTGAAAAATAAAAAAGATATGATTCGTGTTATCCGTGATAAAGAAGGAAATATTTCTATGGATGCTACGGGTAGAAAAAATGGCAGAGGGGCATACATTTGCCCGGATGTAAAATGCCTTGAAAAAGCTATGAAGAGCAAAGGTCTTGAAAGAACACTTAAGGCAAAGGTTCCGGAAGAAGTATATGAACAGCTAAAGGCTGAGTTAGGAGAAATCAATGGATAAGGTTATATCTATGATTGGTTTAGCAACTAAAGCCGGCAAGACTGTATCAGGAGAGTTCTCAGTAGAAAAAGCGATTCAGGGAAATAAAGCCCATGCAGTTATTGTTTCTGTAGAAGCATCGGATAATACAAAGAAGATGTTTAAAAATAAATGTGAATATTACAAAATACCGTTGTTTTATTATGGAACAACACAGGACTTAGGAAAAGCTACAGGAAATAAAACCAGAATGTCATTGGCAGTAGTTGACGAAGGATTCTCAAAATCAATCATAAAAATGTTAGATAATCAAGTAAAATAATCGGAGGTTATAGAATGGCAAAAATGAGAGTACATGAATTAGCAAAAGAATTAGATATAAAAAGTGCAGATATAGTAAAAGCATTGGGAGAAAAAGGCATTGACGTAAAAGCAATGAGCTCAGTGGATGACAGTGAAGTAAAATACATAAAGGATAAATTTAGCAAGAGCAAGACATCTGAAGATAAAACAGCTGAAAAAGTGACACCTACAGAAAAAACAGAAGTCAAAGAAGAAAAGAAACATAAGAGAATTATTACAAGCAGAGGAATGGTTCGCCTTAAAGGTGATGGCGAAGAAAGACCAAGAAGACCAAGACCTGATGGTGAGAAAAAACGTCGTCCAAGACCTGAAGGTGAAAATCAGAATGCAGCCACTCAGAAAACTGAAAAAACAGAAACAGTTAAGAAAGAGAATGAACAGATAGTAAAACCTGTAGAACAGGAAAAAAATGAAAGTGCAAATAAGCCGGTAGAAAATAATGTACAGCCAAAAGAAGAAAAGGTTGAATCTGTAGTTACACCGGTTGCAAAGAATGAACCAAAGAGACCGGCTCCTACAGCAGAATCAGCAGCAAGAAAAGCAGCTGAGATAGCAGCAAAAGCAGCAGCAATTGCTGAAAGCCGTGGACAGAGCAGAAACAATGACAGAAGAAATAACAGAAATGGCCAGAATAGAAACAACAGAGATGGACAGAATAGAAATGGAAATGGAAATGGTCAGAATAGAAACAACAGGGACGGACAGAATAGAAATAACAGAGATGGTCAGAACAGAAACTTTGGAAACAGAGATGGTCAGAACAGAAACAATGATGGAAAGTCATTTAACAGAGATAATAGAAATGGCAATAACCGCAATTTCAATAATAGAAATAATGATGGTTATAATAAGGATAAAGATTTTGACAGAAATGACAACAATAATAGAAGAAATGACAGAAGAAGAGATGAACAGAAGCAGAGTGCACCTGCAGATATAATCCAGAGCAAAGATCGTAATAAGAGAGAAAACAAGTTACGCCAGGATAAGCAGGAAAGAGGAAGAAAGAATTACGAAGATGGTAATGGCGGAAGAAAAGGCAAGAATGGACGTAGAGTTGATTTGAGCAAGCCGGTATTACAGAAACCTCAGAAGAAGGAAGAAAAGAAAGAAGAAATCAAAGTTATTTCAATCCCTGAAGCACTTACAATTGGTGAATTAGCAGAAAAGATGAAAATGCAGCCATCAACAATTATTAAGAAACTTTTCTTAGAAGGTAAGATGGTTACAGTTAATACTGAAATTGATTTTGCCGGAGCAGAAGAAATAGCCCTTGAATATGAAATTATGTGTGAAAAAGAAGTTAAGGTCGATATGATTGAAGAACTTCTTAAGGAAGAAGAAGAAAATGAAGCAGACATGACAAGTCGTCCACCTGTTGTATGTGTAATGGGTCATGTAGATCATGGTAAAACATCACTTCTTGATGCAATTAGAGAAACAAATGTAATTTCAGGTGAAGCAGGTGGTATTACACAGCATATTGGTGCTTCTGTTGTTAAGATTAATGACAGAAAGATTACTTTCCTTGATACTCCGGGACATGAAGCGTTTACAGCAATGCGTATGCGTGGCGCTCAGTCAACAGATATTGCAATCTTGGTAGTAGCTGCAGATGATGGTGTAATGCCTCAGACAGTTGAAGCTATCAATCATGCAAAAGCAGCCGGAATTGAAATAATTGTAGCTATTAATAAGATTGATAAACCGGGTGCAAATATCGAAAGAGTAAAACAGGAATTAGCTGAATATGAATTATTAGCAGCTGATTGGGGTGGAAATACAGAAATGGTTCCTGTATCTGCACATACAAGAGAAGGAATTGAAGAATTATTAGAAATGGTTCTTTTACAGGCAGATGTACTTGAACTTAAGGCAAATCCTGACCGTATGGCAAGAGGTATCGTAATTGAAGCAAAACTTGATAAAGGTAAAGGACCTGTTTCAACTGTACTTGTACAGAAAGGTACACTTCATATTGGTGATCATATTGCAGCAGGAGCAAATTACGGTAAAGTAAGAGCTATGACAGATGACAGAGGAAATAGAATTACAGAAGCAGGACCTTCAACTCCAGTAGAAATTTTAGGATTGAGCGGAGTACCAAACGCAGGTGAAGTATTTGTTGCTAAGGAAACTGCAAATGAAGCAAAAGCATTTGCGGAAACATTTATTGCAGATAGCAAGGAAAAACTTCTTGAAGGAACTAAGTACAGAATTTCTCTTGATGATATTAACAGTCAGATTAAGGCAGGTAACCTTAAGGAATTAAATATCATCATAAAGGCAGACGTACAGGGTTCTGTAGAAGCTGTAAAACAGAGTATGTTAAAACTTTCAAATGAAGAAGTAGAAGTTAAAGTTATTCATGGTGGTGTAGGTGCAATTAATGAATCTGATGTTATTTTGGCTTCTGCATCAAATGCAATTATTATTGGATTTAATGTAAAACCTGATGCTCAGGCAGAAGAAATTGCTACAAGAGAAAAGGTTGATTTAAGATTATATAGCGTTATTTACAATGCAATCGAAGATATTGAAAGAGCTATGAAGGGAATGCTTGAACCAATTTACGAAGAAAAAGTTATCGGTCATGCGGAAATTCGTCAGATTTTCAAGGCTTCAGGTGTTGGAAATATCGCAGGTTCATATGTATTAGATGGTTCATTCAAGAGAGGATGCTCAGCTAGAATTACACGTGATGGAGAGCAGATATTTGACGGACCACTTGCATCACTTAAGAGATTTAAAGATGATGTTAAGGAAGTTAAAGCAGGATATGAATGCGGTCTTGTGTTTGAAAAATTCAATGATATTGCTGAAGGAGATGCTGTAGAAGCGTACATGATGGTTGAGGTACCTAGATAAGACTAGTTAACCGGAAAGGAATTATATGAGAAAGAACAGCATAAAAAATACAAGAATTAACGGAGAAGTTCAAAGAGAATTATGTAATATAATCAGAGAACTCAAGGACCCAAGAGTAGGAATAATGACAAGTGTTACCCATGTAGAGGTAACACCTGATCTTAAATATTGCAAAGCGTATGTAAGTGTGTTAGGCGATGAAGAAACAAAGGCTGATACATTAGCAGGACTTAAGAGTGCAGTTGGATTTATCAGACATCAGCTTGCAAAAACCGTAAATTTAAGAAATACTCCACAGATTACATTTATTTTAGATGATTCTATAGAGTATGGCGTAAGAATGTCAAAAATGATTGATGAGGTGACGTCAGATGACAATGAATAATCCTATACCTATAAATAAACTGATTGGCGATGCAAAAACTATTGGAATAGCAGGACATATCAGACCGGATGGCGATTGCATCGGTTCATGCATGACACTCTATAATTACATTGAGAAAAATTTTCCGGATATACAGGTAAAAGTATATCTGGAAAAAATTAAAGATAAATTTTTATTTATAAAGAACTCTGAGAAAATAGATTCAAATGGGTACGACGGAACAGAGTACGATTTATTCTTTTCACTTGATTGTGCTGATTTAGAAAGATTAGGTTTAAATAAAGAATTTTTTGAACATGCAAAGCGAACAGCATGTATTGATCATCACATCAGTAATGTAGGATATGCAGATTATAATTATATTCTTCCAAATGCAAGTTCGGCATGTGAAGTTTTATATGATTTGTTAGATGTAAGTTTATTTGATAAATCTATTGCAGAACCAATGTATACAGGAATTGCCCATGATTCAGGAGTGTTTAGATTCCAGAGCACAACTTCTAAAACAATGAATGTTGCAGGAAAAATGTTGGATTTTGGAATTAATGCAAATAAGATTCTTGAAGAAACATATTATAAAAAAACTTATGCACAGTCTCAGGTTGCAGGAAGACTTCAGCTTGAAAGTGTAAGGTTTATGGATAATAGATGCATATTTGCATACGCAACAACAAAACTTATGGATTTTTATGGCGTGACAACAAAGGATTTAGATTCAGTGGTTGCACAGCTTAGAAATATTGAAGGAATAGAAGTTGCAATATTTATGTATCAGATAGGGGAAATGAAATACAAGGTAAGCATGAGATCTCAGGATTTAGTAGATGTAAGTGTTATAGCATCATATTTTGGTGGAGGCGGTCATGTAAGAGCTGCCGGATTTGATACTGTAGGAGATGTACACGATATCATCAATAACATTTCAGAACAGATTGAAAAGCAAATGCCATAAATATAGTAATGTGACTTACCATTACAGGAGGAATGAATGATAAGTGGTGTAATAAATGTCTATAAGGAGCCGGGATATACGTCTCATGACGTAGTGGCAAAATTAAGAGGCATTTTGAAACAGAAAAAGATAGGACATATGGGAACTCTAGATCCATATGCCGTTGGAGTATTGCCGGTGTGTCTTGGAAAGGGAACAAAATTATGCGATATTTTATCAGAAAAAGATAAAACGTATAAAGCTGTTTTGTTGCTAGGACAGGAAACAGATACACAGGACAGTACAGGTAATATAATAAATAAAGCTGAAGAAGATAAATTGAATGCTTTAGACCAGACAGAAGTCTTTGCAACAATTAAAAGTTTTATAGGTGATTATGCACAGATTCCACCTATGTTTTCGGCGATAAAAATAAATGGTCAGAAACTTTATAATTTAGCAAGAAGAGGCGAAGAAGTTGAAAGACCGGCAAGACAATGCAAGATAGTTGATATAACTATAACTGATGTTGATCTTCCCAGAGTCGAAATGATTGTTACATGTTCAAAAGGTACTTATATCAGAACTTTATGTCATGACATAGGAAATAAACTTGGTGTTTATGGATGCATGGATAAATTGGAAAGAACAAGAGTCGAAAGATTTAAAGTTGAAGACAGTATTACTCTTGAACAGATAGAAAAAGCAAGAGATGATGGAAAATTAGAAGATTATATCGTTCCGGTAGATCAAATGCTTGATAAATATTCTAAATGTATTGTGTCAGAAAAATTTGACAAATTAATATATAATGGAAACAAGTTTACAGCTGGAAATACATTGCTAAGAATGAATTTTGAAGATAAACAAAAAGTAAGAGTTTATGCACAAAATGGAGATTTTATCGGTATATATGAATTTGATGCACATAAGCAGATATATAAACCAGTTAAGATATTTTTGTAAATACATACAGGAGTCGTAGGATTATGATAAACATGTCAGCAACAGACAAGATAAAATTAAGCAATACAATAGTAACTGTTGGAAAATTTGACGGGTTACATAAGGGTCATGAAAAGTTATTAAGTGAATTGACTAAAAAGGCAAATGGAAGACGTAAAGTTGTCCTGACATTTGCTGCGGAACCTAAAGATGTATTGAATAATCAGACAGTAAAAACAATTGTAACAGATGAAGAAAAAAGACTTCTATGTGAGAAACAGGGAATTGATGTTTATTGCAGTATGCCAATGACAAAAGAATTTTTGGCATTAGAACCTGATGAATTTATAAATGAATTTTTGAAAAAAAAATTAGGGGCTACAGCGATTGTGTGCGGACCGGATTTCTCTTTTGGAAATAAGGGTGCAGGAAATGTTGATTACCTAAAGAAAAACACAGAAAAATACGGATATGAGTTGTATGTAATTGAAAAAGAAAAATATCATGACAAAGATATAAGCAGTACAGGAATACGCAGTAGTATTATAGAAGGCAGGATAGAAGAAACAAATGAAATGCTTGACCATCCATACAGTGTTATTGGAAAGGTTGAGGAAGGAAAGAAAATCGGAAGAACGATAAATTTTCCTACGGCTAATATTTTGCCGGCAGCAACAAAACTATTGCCACCAAATGGTGTATATGCAACAAGAACCAACATAAATGGAAAAAGTTATCGTTCAATAACTAATGTAGGTATTAATCCGACGATTTCGGAAAATAATCCTACAAAGGTTGAAACATATGTTGCAAATTTTCATGGCAATTTATATGGAGAAGTTATTGAAGTTTCATTTTACGAATTTATGCGTGGTGAAAGAAAATTTGATGATATAGAACAACTTAAAAAACAAATAACCATGGATATAAATGACAGAATAAAAATGAAAATATAATTTAATAAAACGAATTTATTATAAAATAATATTTAATAAAAATATTAAATATTATTTTATAATTGCAAAAATTCTATTTAAGAATAATGATTAAATAGACTGATAATTATTAACAGATAAGGTTTTTGGTTATCAGTCTTATTTTTATTGCTATAAAAAACTATTTTATAAAAAGTTTAAAATGTTAATAAAATTGATAAATTTTTGATAATAAATAACAAGAAAAAATAACGCTTTTATACAAAAATCGTATTTTAACATACAAAAAAAGGGTATATAATAAACTTGTCTCAAATAAAAATTTGTATACACAAAATATGGAGGAAAGCATATGAGAAAATTTCTATCAACATTTTTAGCAGTAACGTTAACTGCAACGAGTGTATTTTGCAATGGATTTTCATTAGCTAAATCTACGGTTAGTGCAGATGAAATGCCACAGACTATGAAGATGCCGATTGTAATATACGATCATTTGAATGACGACATGTTATTTGAATATGTATTGGGTACAAAATTAAGTATGTACGACGAAAGTGATACTAGTGGTAATGCAGGAAAAGGTCTTGTCGAAACCCAGTTGGGTGAAGATGGAACTCCTGTATATAAGAAGGAAACAGTAATTCAGCTTGCTAAAGATTTAAAAGAATATCTTGAAACACAGAATCCGGGAAACCAGACTGAATTATACAAGAGACTAAGAAACCAGATAGTTGAAGAAGGTGATTCTGAAAAATTAATTGGTAAAACTCTCACAATTCAGGAAAGAGGATGGAATTTCGGAGACCTTACATACAAAACTCAAGACGGATATGGTTATTGGTATTCAGGAGATGAACTTGTATGGAAAAAGCAGGGAGATTGGTTAATTGCTTTAAAAGATGGAGCTACAGCTACATTTGATTTTGGGAAATTAGAAGCAGGTAATTATACATTTACTCCTTATCCGGGAATTACTAAAGATGTAGAGTTAAAAATCATTACTGAAAATGGGAATGAATATACTGTTAGTGGTTCATGTGATTTCGTATTAGATAGTGCACAGAATGTAAAACTTACAGTTAAGGCGACAGCTGTAGAGGGAGCATTAGTTAACCCAACTCTTTATAAAGATGGAACAGCTATAGGAAAATTCACAAATATTACGAATGAATATAATGTTCCATTTACAGAGTTGGGATGGAAAGCAGAAGATGGAAGTACATGGAAAGTATCAGGATATGGTGGAATTACATGTGATGCAGGAGAAAATACAGAAGCATATCTTGAATATGCGGTTACACCTGGAAGAACTTATAAAATATCAAGTGTATTTAATGAAAATAATAGCTTTGATTTGAAAATAAGAAATAATGGTACAGATGAAGTAATGGCAGATAATTTAAAACAGGGAGATACTTTTGATATACCTGAGGGCGTTAATAAAGTTAAAATCTGTATTGCTTCAAATAAAACTGATGCAGAACAGAATGATTATAGATTCAATGATTTGAATGTTGAAAAGAAGCCGGGTGCTAAACTTGCATCAGATAGTGATTTAGATGCAGCTTATGAAGTAAGTAAAAACAAATTTACAAGAGTTACCGGACAAAAAGCTGCAACATCACAAGATATAGAAAACTGTATGGATTATGCATATTATGTATTAAATACTTTCTGGACAGATACTAATGGAGATATTACTAAAAAGACAGATGCGTATAAGAGCATACAGTTAAATTACGTTAATGAAAAATATAGTTTTAACAATAGCAACGTTGTATATGATATAGCGAATAAAAATATATATAGAGATGAGACTAATGCTCCGGAAGGAGATGGTTTCTTCCCATTAGATGATGATGTGTTAGGTGAAGCATCTGATTTGACAGCTCCGTTTGGTAAGACAGATGAATTAGAAGGACATAACTTCCATTATGCAATGAAAGCACATTGTGAATTTATATATTCTAAAGCTAAGAATCTTTCATTTAAGTTTGAAGGTGATGATGATGTGTATTTATTCATTAATGGAAAATTAGCAATGGATATTGGTGGTGCGCATGGTAGACTTTCAGGTAATATTGATTTGAATGACGAAGATACACAGACAAAATTAGGTTTGGAAGAAGGAGAAACATATACATTTGATTTCTTCTATATGGAACGTCATACAACAGCAAGTAATATTTTGATTGAAACAAATATGTATCTTGAACAGGCAAGTGCAAAGCCATCTGTTAAATATACAGATAAAGAAGGAAATGAATTAAAGGATGGAGACAAAGTCCTTGTTGGAGAAGAAGTTGGAATTAACTATTCTGTAGTATCAGGCAGTGATGACATGAAAGATATCACATTTAAAGATACAGACCAGGGCGTTACAGTAGGAAAAGACGGAATTGATTTTGGTGACAAAGGTGTTTATGTAAAAGATAATCTTATTGTAGAAGTCCTTGATAGAGACGGAAAAGTAAAGAAGACTTATACAATTAGTAAAGAAGATTTAAAAGATGATGTTAAGAAGAGAGAGTTCCAGAATGAAATTGGAAATATTTCTCTGGATAAGAATGAAACCGTAGTAGTAAAAGGCTTAACTAAGAAAGCTGATTATGAAGGAAAACTTACTTCAACTTTAGATGTATCTATTTCAGGTCATGATAAAGGATATGATAACAATGGAAATGTTACTGATAAGTTAATCAAAGTTCCAACAGCAACAGTTGAAGTGGCAATTATTCCTAAGGCAGATATTAAAGCCGAAATGCAGGTTACATTCAAGAATCCGACAACAGGTGAGACTATTGATAATGATACAGCTATAAGTCAGGAAAAGAAAATTGGATTAGAATATACAATTACAGCAAAATCAGGTTATATGAAGAACATTTCAGTAAAAGATGATTTTGATGGAAACGAAGCATTAAGTATCAGCAGTGCAGGAATTGAACTTGGAAATCAGGTAGAAGTAAGCGATGATGGAATAAAAGTGACTGTGACAGATAAAAATGGAACAGTAAAGGAAACATATACATTAAGTAAAGCAGACTTTGAAGCAAGGAATGCTGCATATGATAATTTTATAAAGAAATTTGGAGATGGAAATGAAGCGCTTGTGATGGATATTGATGATAAAATTACAATCAGTGGATTTAACCATACAATGACTAAGGATGGTCTTAAGTCAACTCCTGTTGGAACGATTACAGGACCAAATCCTCAGTATGATGAAGAAACAGATAAAATTAATGTTGTATATGATAAGGCAGATGTAGATGCAAATGGAACATTAAATGCAATTCCTAGAGTAGGAGTTAAATATGTAGTTGACCCTGATAAGGGTACTATAGCAACAGGTGATAAGACTGATTATTCTATTGATGAAAATACGAGTACAGGAAATCAACCAACGGTTACTAATAAGACAGGATATACATTTACAGGATGGAAGATGACTGCTAATGGAGCAGAAAAAGAGTACTTAGGAGATCCTAAGGATGTACTTATTACTGAAGATACTGTATTTACAGCACAGTTTACAACTAACAAGTATAAATATACTGTTAAATATGTAGATAAGAATGGTAACCTTATACCGGGATATGATGCAATTCAAAGAGCAGCAACAGACTACAATTCTTTAGTATCTGAAGATGCAATTGAAATTCCTGGATATCATTTGGTAGCAGGTGGGCAGAATTCAAAGAATCTTACAATTACAGAAAACGAAGATGCCAATGTAATTGAATTTGTTTATGAAATTAACAAATATGACGTTAAGTTCAATATAGAAAAAGATGAATCAGGAAATAAGCATGGTACAATTAATGATGCAAAAGACGAAATAACTGATGTTGTAGAACATGGTTCAAATATAACAACTATTCCTACAGCAAAAGCTGACACAGGATATGAATTTGTAGGCTGGGCAAATGAAATAGCACCGGATACAATTTTAACTGAAGAAGAAATTAAAGCAATGGTTATAACAGGAAATGTTGGTTTTGTTGCTAAATTTGCACCTAAGACATATTCATACACAGTTAAGTATCTTGATAAAGATACAAATGAAGAAATTGCAGATATGAAGAGTGCAAGTGCGTTATTTGATTCAGAAGTAACAGAAACAGCAGTGGATGTTCCATTTTATGCAGTAGATGGTAGTCTTACAAAGAGCATCATAGTGAAAGAAAGTGGAAATGAAATAGTTTTCTTATATGAAAAGAATAAGCATAACGTTATTTTCAAAGCCGGAGACAACGGTGAAATCACAGGTGATACAAATCAGTCAGTAAAACATGACGAAAAAGTAACAAGTGTACCTACTCCAACTCCGGATAAAGGATATGAATTTGTAGGATGGGAAAAGACTGTAGAGTCAGGAACAGTAGCATCAGAGAATCCTGCAAATGAAAAGATTACAGAAAAGACAACATTTACAGCTAAATTTGCACCTTTAAAATATGATTACGTTGTAAGATATTTAGACGAAGATGGAAATGAACTCTTAACAGAAAAGAGAGTTAATGCAGTTGACTTTGGTACAAAGATTACAGAGAATGCTGAAGAAATATACGGATATACACCGGATAAGACTAAGGCAGATATTGTAATTGATGTTACAGATAATGAAAATCAGAATGTAATAACATTTGTCTACTCTAAGAAAGACTACAAAGTAACTTTCAACACAGATGGAAATGGAACAATAACAGGAAAAACAGAAGATAATGTTAAGTATAACGAAAAAGTATCAGAAGTTCCTGAAAATAATTCAAATGTAGGTTATAAATTTACAGGCTGGACAATGAAGACTGCTGATGGAAAAGAAACATTAGTAGAAAATCCTGCAAACGAAAAAATAACAGGAAATACAACATTTACAGCTCATTACGAAAAAGTAACATTAAATTATAGTGTTAAGTATGTTGATGAAAATGGTAAGGAATTATCACCATCTGAAGTTAAAAACAGTACATACGGAGAAAATGTTGAAGAAACAGCAAAACAGATTGCCGGATATACTGCAAAGGAACAGAAGAAGAGTGTTACAATGAAGTTAGAAGGAAATGAAATAGTATTTGTATATACTAAGAATCCTGAAGACAAGAATAATCAGACAGTTATAAATAATAACAACAATACGACAAAGAAAGATGACAAGAATACTAAGACAACAAAGAAGGATAACAAAAAGAATAATAAAAAGGCACAGACAACAAAGAAAAATAAATCCGGAAATGTTCTTGGTGAAGATGAGTCAAAGAATAATAAGAAGTCTGATAAAAATGTAACTGTAAATGGTGCAGATAGTAAGAGTGGTACAACAACTGAAACAGATGGAAATACAACAAATACTGCAAGTCATGTGACAAGCCCTAAGACAGGTACAGTTACAAATATCTTATTAGCAATGATGGCAATGTTTATAGTTTCTATTGTAGGAATAGGAGCATGCATTATTGGATTAAAAAAAGAAGATTAATAAGAGGTATTAGTATGTTATAGAAATATAAAAATTTTGTAACTATTAAGCCTTTAACAAAAGGTATTATAGGCACACTAACTAAAAAATAGCTGGTGTGCCTACAAAAAAATTCTTTATATTTTTGATAATTTACAAATATTTAGTTTACTTATCTTGCGATATGTGGTAACATATCAAAGTATGCGAACCTACGCTAAGTATTGGATACTCCAACCGTTACTTAAGTGTATGGCGATATTAAAATAATTAAGGAGGTTGTCGTAATGATAACAAAGGAAAAGAAAACAGCAATTATTAACGAATATGCAAGAAAACCAGGCGATACAGGTTCACCTGAAGTACAGATTGCAATTTTAACAGCAAGAATCCAGGAGTTAACAGAACATTTAAAAGTTAACCAGAAGGATCATCATTCAAGAAGAGGTCTTCTTAAGATGGTAGGTAAGAGAAGAGGTTTACTTGACTATTTAAAGAAAACAGATCTTGAAGGATACCGTGCATTAATTGTTAAACTTGGTATTAGAAAGTAATATAAGTTTTATTTAAAGACTGCATTTTAACGATAATCATATTGTTAAGATGCAGTTTTTTGATGCAAAGAGACAATTTATAGTATGAAACAGAGTCATATCATGGTAAATGTCTGGTTGCTTTTTTGTATCGTATTGTTTATAATAAAAAAGATTGCTTAGTTAATATATCCAATAGGCAAACTGAAATCCGAGACCACTGAAAAGCAGATAATTAAATGGATAATTGTCTGTTTTTCAGTAGTTTCGGTGTTTGCCGGATATGTAAGACATTCAAAAGACACATTATATGTGTCGGAAAGATGTATCAGTGAGATGGTACGAAGATAGAGAAAAGGAGACAAAAATGTACAAGAGTTTTAGTATTGAAATTGGTGGTAAAACACTTACAGTAGATGTTGGACGTGTTGCTGCCCAGGCTAACGGCGCAGCGTTAATGCATTATGGAGATACAACAGTATTATCTACAGCAACAGCATCAGAAAAGCCAAGAGAGGGAATCGATTTCTTCCCACTTTCAGTTGAATTCGAAGAAAAAATGTATGCAGTAGGTAAAATACCTGGAGGATTTAATAAGAGAGAAGGTAAGGCAAGTGAAAACTCTGTTTTAACATCACGAGTTATTGACAGACCTATGAGACCTTTATTCCCTAAGGATTATAGAAATGATGTTACATTAAATAACTTAGTATTATCAGTTGATCCTCAGTGCAGACCTGAAATTGTTGCTATGTTAGGTTCAGCTATTGCAACATGTATTTCAGATATTCCATTTGATGGTCCATGTGCAATGACACAGGTTGGTTTGGTTGATGGAGAAT
>ERZ857922.826-NODE-826-length-43195-cov-10.111173_pt1 | contig 43195 bp, 20 predicted proteins | sample MGYA00519579_ERZ857922 | MGnify/ENA primary metagenome ERZ857922 (study PRJEB31778, sample SAMEA3449375) | human gut metagenome | biome: human gut; feature: human-associated habitat; material: faeces | place: United Kingdom | collected 2010/2012 ... | reverse complement strand
AACTCCTTATACTCATCATTCATCACGAAACAAACATTCATGATCGAACGATCTTCCTCCGCTACCGTACCACGGAACAACTTATTGCGATCGATCTCATCGTATAAGATCGCCGCGTTCTCAAGATCCTTCTTCTCCATAGCGGCGATACCACCTTGTTCCTTATACCATTTCAAGGTCTGTAAAGCCGCGTAAATAGGCAATACAGGAGGTGTATTGAACATGGAATCCTTTTTAATATGGGTAGCGTAGTTCAACATGGTCGGGATCGGACGGTCTACATGTCCTAAAGCGTCCACACGAACGATAGCCAAAGTCACGCCGGCAGGAGCCAAGTTCTTTTGAGCACCCGCATAGATAATATCATATTTGGAAATATCGATCGGACGAGAGAAAATATCGGAAGACATATCGCAAACCAAACGTTGCTTCACATCCGGATCCTTACGCATCTCTGTTCCGTAAATCGTATTATTAGAAGTAAAATGGAAATAATCCGAGTCATCAGCGATCGCATAACCCTTCGGGATGTAAGTATAGTTCTTGTCTTTGGAAGAAGCGACAACATCTACCTCCCCAAACAACTTAGCTTCCTTGATAGCGTTCGAAGCCCATGTGCCGGTATCCAAATAAGAGGCTTTCTTATTCAACAGATTGTAAGGAACCATACAGAACTGCATGCTGGCGCCACCGCCCATGAATACAACCTCATAGCCTGCCGGAACATCCAGTAATTCCTTGATCAACGCACGTGCCTCGTCGTTTACGGCTACAAACTCCTTACTTCTATGAGAGATCTCAAGAAGTGATAACCCCATACCCGCAAAATTTTCTACCGCAGCGGCTGTATTCTTAATTGTATACTCGCTCAAGATAGAAGGACCTGCATAAAAATTGTGCTTCTTCATACCAATGTCTTTTTAGAATGTTATTATAAATAAAGTAACTATTTTTTCAAAAACAGGCGGCTAATGTAACTATTTTTTCTCATTTGCCGACACTTTTCGAGCATTTTTTAATTTACAATCAGAATATGTCAATTAAAAACGATCTCCCCAAAGGCGCCTCATTTGCTCAATTAGTTTGTGCTCGGCCGGATTTTCCTGTCCTTTCCACAAACGTTCGCCCAAAATTTCCTTCGGAAGATACTCCTGCTTTACAAAATGATTTTCGTAGTCGTGCGCATATTTATATTCCTTGCCATACTCCAATTCAGCCATTAATTTGGTAGGCGCGTTGCGTAGATGAAGCGGTACGGGTAAATTCCCAGTCCGGTTAACAAGTGCCAAAGCGTCGTTGATCGCCATATAGGCCGAATTACTTTTCGGGCTGCAAGCCAGATAAACGGTCGTCTCGGCCAGGATGATCCGGCCCTCCGGCCAGCCGATCTTCTTCAAGGCATCGAAACATGCGTTCGCCAGCAAAAGCGCATTCGGATTCGCCAATCCGATATCCTCAGAAGCGGAGATCACCAACCGCCGTGCGATAAACTCAGGGTCTTCTCCCCCGGCCACCATACGGGCGAGCCAGTAAATGGCGCCATCGGGATCGCTACCCCGGATCGACTTGATAAAAGCGGAGATTATATCGTAATGCATCTCCCCTCCCTTATCATACGCCGCAGGGTTCTCCTGCAACCTCTCCACTACCTTCTCATCCAGAATCTCAATATCGTCACTCTCCTCGGCAGACACCACCAGTTCCAGAATATTCAGCAACTTCCGGGCGTCTCCTCCCGAGTAACGTAACATGGCATCCGTTTCCGTCAGCCTTATGTTTTTATCCTTCAGAACGACATCCTCGGCGATCGCCTTATGCAATAGCGTAAGCAAGTCATTCTTGTCCAGCGATTTCAACACGTACACCTGACAACGGGATAACAAAGGACGGATTACCTCGAACGAGGGATTCTCCGTGGTTGCCCCAATCAGCGTCACCACGCCCGTCTCCACGGCGTTCAGCAATGAGTCTTGCTGCGACTTACTGAACCGGTGTATCTCATCAATAAACAATATCGGTGATACCGTATTGAAGAAGCGGTTGCTCTTGGCCTTCTCTATCACCTCCCGCACGTCCTTCACTCCCGAACTGATCGCGCTTAACGTATAAAAAGGCGCATCCAACTTATTCGCTATGATCTGCGCTAAGGTAGTCTTCCCGACTCCCGGCGGCCCCCACAATATAAAAGAGGGAACCCGTCCCGCATCAATCATCTTCCTCAACACGGCTCCCTGGCCTACCAGGTGCTTCTGTCCGATATAATCATCCAACGTCTTCGGACGTAATCTCTCTGCTAATGGTTGACTCATCATGGAAGCAAAAGTCGGACATTTTATTTACTTTTCAAAGGATAAGTCAAGAAATTTATCGTATAAAAAGAATGTTAAACAACAGGAAATAGTGACATAATGAAAGAGTAATCATCACAAACACACTTTTACCCATATAATATACTAACATTATGACAATAAAAATTTAACATTCCCTTAGTTCCCTATCCTTTTTATCCCATACTTTTAGCGATATCTTCTTAACACATTATACCTTCTTTCTTGAAGCATTAAATATCTATCAACTGGTGCATGATCGTCCAACAGTTGGTGCATGATCATGCAACGACTGTTAGATGATCATGCACCAATTGTTAGATGATCTATATTTCCATATAAAACCAATAAGCCTTCCAAGGAAATGGGATAAGGGAAGCTATCAAAACATGTAAGATATATAACAAAAAAAGATGCCCCTCCATAATCGGAGAGGCACCCTATACATTATATTATATATGTTAGATTAGCGAGTTCCGCCAGCCCACCATACAGGCTCTGAATATACGTATTGACCGTCGCCATAAGCGGCTTTTACTTCCGGATTTGATACCACGTCACTATTACCATAAGGCATACGAAGAGGGAATTTTTTCGTATTCGCCAATGTCACGAAATTCTCTCCTAATCCTTTCATTCTACGGATATCATTAAAAGTCTCGGTAGCCTCTCCCGATGCCCCCCACAAAGCCAGATATTTCTGGATCATGGTCTCTTTCAAAGGATTTACAGCAAACAGCGGTTTAACTTGGTTCTCGAAATATGTATTGGCCGTCTCCTCTGTCATTTTTTCTGAATTCACGACCATTTTGCTACCCATATAAGTGATAGCAGAAGAGACACTTCTTTCAGCATTTGCGATTCCGGCAGCTACCGCCTCTTTCAACGCTTTCTCGGCGTCAGACGTACGGTTTAAGCGACATAACGCCTCAGCTTGCAAGAATTTCAACTCATGATAACTCATCAACATCGTAGGAGCCGTGTTTGAATATACAAAGGCGGAAACACCATATTTCTGCATATTCTGCTCAGGAGTACCATTCGGGGCCGGAACTAAGTTCTTATCAGCAGAGCCTGTAACCTGTACGCGTTTCTTGTCAGCCGTAGTAGGAGAAAGCATCACTCTTTCCAATCGAGGATCTTTACGCTCAATCAACTTGTCCGTCAAGCTCTGGCTATTGGCAAAACCAGCGCGAGAATCGAAGTAACCAAAGAATGGGTTGATATTATTCGCATCATAGACAGCGTATGCAGCCTCGTCATCCGCAGAAGTAAAAGATTTTGATACATAGTCCAAAACCTTATTCAAGTCAGCTTGCTTATCCGTGGAACGATTGATCAGACGCATCGTATAACGAGCCTTCAAACCATAAGCGAATTTAATCCATTTCTCGGCATCTCCATTATACAAATAATCATACGTACCAACCGGTGAACGATCAGACTGATTCAAATCCTCGATCGCCTTGTCCAAGGAGGCCATTATAGAGACATAAATCTCCTCTTGCTTATCTATTTTAGGATTCATATTCACCGGTGAGCCATTCTCATCCAATAAAGAAGCTTCACTATAAGGTGTATCTCCAAATATATCCGCCAATAGAGCGCCATTGTAAGCTTCCATGACCTCAGCGATACCTCTCGTCACTAAATTTCCCTCATCACGCTTACCTTCTTGACATTGACCGATAATAACACGAGCGTTCTTCAAGCTTGTATAAACATTTCCCCACGTATTCTCAAACGTAGAAGAGGCAGAAGGCTCATTCAAACGAATTTCCGCGTTATATAACTGGTTTTCGATACCCACTTCATATTCCACGTAGGAAGATGAATAGGTATTGAAGTCTCCGCTAACGTTGGAAAATGCAGTAGAAGTAATCAAGTCGGCCAAGATAAATTTGCCATCCACGCTATTTGTATGGCTCGTATCTTGGTTAATCCGATCCATTACATCCTCGGAACATCCAGCCAATGCCAAGGATACGGCCGACATAACAGCCAACCCTTTAAATGATTTTATTATTGTATTCATATATATCTGTCTTCTTTATAAATTAGAAATTTACGTTGACACCAAAACCGTAGCTAGATGTACCCGGTAAGGAGAAACGCTCGAAAGCGCCAGCCATATTGTTATTTCCTTGAGTAGCCTCCGGATCGAAGCCTTTTATCTCAGACCATACAATGATATTACGGGCGAAAACATTCACGTTTACATTCAAGTTATCTTTCTTATATACAGGATATGACAATGAAAGTTCACGCAATTTCAAGAACGAGTTGTCATAGACATAGGCTTCGTCAATGCCCCTCACGCTTTTGAAATACTCCTCTGCATCTGATCCTTTCACTCCACCCGTATAGGGAACATAGATAGGTTTACCATCCGCATCTACGCCCTTCTGTTCAACAGCAGCATAGTCAAAATGATATTTATCACTCTTACGAACCTCTCCAGATAACTTACTTGTACCGTAGAAGTTCGTCTCACCAGCCGTACCACTATACATTTGTCCACCTTGCTTCCAGTCAAATACAGCAGCCAAACGGAATTTATACAACTCGATATTCGTATTGAAACCCAAACGGAAATCAGGAGAAACCTTACCGATTACTTGGGTCTCACCAGCCTCTGGTATACCTTTTTCGTTTACTACAATTCGTCCTTCGCCATCACGTTTGTAACCAACACCATAGATTACCGGGAATTTATCGCCGATACCTGCACGTACTTGAGGAGTCACGAAACCACCCAACATAATGCTCTCTACGCCCGGAGCCAACTCGTCTACATAATTGTCGATCTTTGAGAAGTTAAAAGCGAAGTCCAGCTTGAAATTCTTCGTATCAACCGGAGAGATACCTAATGTAATCTCATGTACGTTTGAGTGCATCTTTCCACCATTCATCATCATACTGGAAGCACCTGTGGAACCAGCCAAAGGCACCTCGAAGATTTGGTCTTTCACGTTCTGACGAGAATACGTATAATTCAATGAAACTAAACCGTTCAAGAAAGTCAAGTCAGCACCAAGCTCATAAGACTTCGTGTTCTGAGGCTTCAAGTTCGGATCATAAACCACGAAATAAGGAATATACGCCATATTTCCATTAATCGGATACATAATAGGTGTTCCCTGGAAGAAACCACCACCATAACCTGGCGTATAATAATAAGACGGCACATATTCTCCTGCCATACCTACCTCTGCGTAAGAGCCACGGATCTTACCAAATGTCAAGATATCATTCTTCAAGGCTTCCACTTCCGTGAATACCCATCCAAGGGATACGGAAGGATAAAAGAACGAACGGTTATCTCTCGGCATAGAAGACACGATATCGTTACGTCCCGTAACATTCAAATAAAGCATATTCTTCCAAGCCAAAGATAAGCTAGCGAAGTTACCTACCGTACGTTTTCTCTTATACTCATGAGAGCTGTTAAATACAGAAGCGTTGTTCAAATGGTTCCAGCCCGGGAAGTTGAAGCTATATCCCACGGCTTGAGTATTACTGATTCGCTTATCTACAAGCTCATTACCCAACAAAGCATCGAATACGAAGTCCTCATTGATATTCCAGTTATACGTAAACGTCAACAATGAGTTCATCTCATTTACCGTAAAACCGTATTCGCTAGCATAACCATTCGTATAACCAGTTGTACCGTAGCCGTAAATATCAGAGTAATTGGTCGTATAAGCGTCATCACCAATTTGGTATTTCACATCCAATTTATGATTGTCCGTACCAAATTTAGTAGAATACTTCAAGAACGCATTCCCGAAGAAACGTTGAGATCTCTCCGTAAAGCTATTATTGTCGCACGCCCAGTTTCCATCATCGATCCAGTTCTCACGGAACGTATTCTGAGTATAAGGATCACCTTCGATATGGGAAGGTATGCCCGCCATAGTATAACTGATAGGAGCCGTATAAACCGTAGCGGTAACACCGTCATTAGCGGTTCCTTGCTTCTTGATCTTTGATGTCACGAAGTTTCCGTTAAAACCAGTCGTCCAGTTATCATGCAATTGTGCCTCACCCGACAGCTTCACGTTATAACGATCCATTCCCGTAGAACGAACGATACCATCAGAAGTCGTATTACCCAAAGAGAATGAATAGTTTCCTTTATCGAAAGACTGAGCGACATTTACAGAGTTACTCCAAGTAACGCCAGTCTGGAAGAAATCTTTCGCATTATTATAAGCTTGGGGAGTAGCCCATGGATCCAATCCTGCCGCAGCACGCTGAGGCACATAGTATTGTCCATTATGCAATCCACCCTTCGTATATTCATTTTGTACATTACCGCCATATACAGGATCATTCGCCAAGTCAGAGATAGACGGTCCCCAGCTAAATCCCGAATATGGGTTATAAGCACCTTCATTACCTTGTCCATATTCAGTTTGTAACTCAGGCAATGTAGAAACCTTATCAAACGCAAGATTCGTGTTGAATGAGATCTGAGGTTTTCCTTTACGAGCACCTTTTCCGCTCTTTGTAGTAATAACGATCACACCATTAGAAGCACGCATACCATACAACGCGGAAGCGGCTTGTCCTTTCAAGATGTTGATACTCTCGATATCGTTCGGATCTAAGTCTACGGCACGGTTCGCATAGTCAGCTCCACTAACACTACCATTATTCATCGTATCCGTATTAACATCCGCCGTAGATGCGATCGGCATACCATCGATCACATACAAAGGAGAGTTATCCCCTGTAAATGAACGGGCTCCACGGATCATGATCTTGGAAGATGCGCCTGGCATACCCGATGAGGAAGCGATATCGATACCGGATACTTTACCTTGCAAAGCCCCAGACAAACTAGTGTTAGCACCTTGTGTTAACTCATCCGATTTTACATCTTGCACGGCATAACCTAAAGCTTTCTTTTCCTTTGAGATACCCATAGCCGTAACCACGACCTCATCCAAGTTTTGGGTATCAGACATCAATGTTACATTTACATTGGGAGACACAACTACCTCCTTGGATTTCATACCGATGTATGAAATAACTAATTGCTTACCATCACTAGGAACATCCAAAGTAAAATTACCGTCAAAATCCGTAACTGTTCCCACAGTCGTTCCTTTTACGATAATGGACGCACCGATCACCGGCTCACCATCTTCTCCGACTACCTTACCGGTAACCTTCGAGGTCTGTGCCGAAACTACTCCTACGCTCATCGCAAGAAATAGTAGCACAGAAGTCAACTTTTTCTTCATAGACACATTCTTTTTATTTAAACTAAACTAGAAATTCAATTAAGCTTTCGTGGACTATAGTTCATACAGAACTACCAATTTTCAATTTTTTATTTAGTGTAGTCATATGAAAAAAAAATTATCATATAAGTTTATATCTATTAAAATTCTGTAATAAATATATTGGATTTGAGAGATATTGTTTATCAGCCATATTGGGAGGATAAGAAAAGCCAGCCGTTTTTCACAAATATCTACATAAAATAAAGTTGTAAATATTTTTAGTGATAAGCTATATGCTATAAAATATCCAGAATAAGTTGATATCAAGTCCAATATCATGCCTATAAAGAGTAAGCTCACTATTTGTCACGATAAAATTAAGATAAAAATAATTTTTTTATTTGTCAAAAAGAAACTATCGGCAGCGATAACTCATTGATTTGTGATACGATCATGTCACCTGAGTCGATTTAGGCAGTGGTTATATTGCAAATTGACAGATTTAACAATTAAGAAAACAAAGGAAATATATCACAATAATAATAATTTGTTGTTTTTTTCAGGTATAATTTATAGTTTTGCAACCGTTTTTCATTTAATAGGTATGTCGTAAAACATAAAATGGAGTAGTTCTGTATGAACTTAGTTAATCAACCATTAAAATGCAGAGAAAACATTTTTAAGTATATAGTTAATAAATAAGTGTGTTTATGAAGAAAAAGTTGACTTCTGTGATACTATTTCTTGCATTGAGTGCAGGTGTGGTTTCAGCACAGACCTCGAAGGTTACCGGTAAGGTAATTGGGGAAGATGGAGAGCCGGTGATCGGTGCCTCTATTATCGTAAAAGGGACAACCGTGGGAACAGTCACGGATTTTGATGGAAACTTTGAACTAGAAGTACCTGCGAATGGTAAACAATTGGTTATTTCATACATCGGTATGAAATCTCAAGAAGTTGCGGCCACTTCTAATGTAAATGTAAAACTATTAGCCGATACCCAGAACTTGGATGAGGTCGTGGTTACGGCTATGGGTATCTCAAAGGAAAAGAAAGCTTTAGGTTATGCGGTTCAAGATGTGAAAGCGGATGAGTTGACGAAAGGAGCTAATACTAGTTTGTCTGGCGCATTACAAGGTAAGGTTTCTGGAGTGGAGATCTCTCCTTCTTCCGGTATGCCGGGTGCCTCTTCTAAGATCACGATTCGTGGTTCCAGATCTTTTACAGGGGATAATACTCCTTTGTATGTGATTGACGGTATGCCTGTCGCTTCAACGGCTGATGTGGACACCGGTAGTTCTGTTTCCGGTACGGACTTTGCATCTCGTGCGGTGGATATCGATCCAAACGATATTGAAAGCATTAATATATTAAAGGGACAGGCCGCATCTGCCTTGTATGGTATGCGTGCAACAAATGGAGTAATTGTCATTACGACCAAAAGTGGAAAGGGAGCCCGTAAAGGTAAACCTCAGGTCGCTTTTAATACCAGCTTATCTTTTGATAAGGTTTCAACGATGCCTGAATACCAAAAAGTGTATGCGCAGGGTACAAATGGCAAGTATAGCCCGTATGCTTCAACTTCTTGGGGACCACTAATCAGCGAATTGCCTAACGATCCGACTTATGGAGGAAATACGGATAATGAGTTTACCAAGCAATATGGTAAGCATGAAGGTATGTATTATGTACCTCAGCGGGCCGCTGCGGGATTAGACCCTTGGGCTCAACCACAAGCTTACGACAATATCAAGGATTTCTTCAACGTGGGTACGACATGGAGTAACTCCGTGAATGTAGCTCAAGCTTTTGATAAAGGTAACTATTCCTTCTCGATCGGTAATACTACGCAAGATGGTATTATTCCAAATACAGGCATGGACCGATACAACGCAAAAATGAGTGCCGAAGCTCAATTACACAAGAACTGGTCTACTGGATTTAACGGTACCTATGTAAATTCGAAGATCAGCAAGCAGTCTAGTGCCAATAATGGAATCTTAGCTACTGTTTACGGAGCTCCTTCTAGCTACGATTTAGCCGGTATCCCAAGTCATGTTGAGGGTGACCCGTATACACAAAATACATTCCGTAGCACATCAGGTTTTGACGGAGCTTATTGGGCGGTAGATAACAACGAGTTCTTGGAACGTTCACAACGTTTCTTTGGAAATACTTATTTGAAATATTCTACGAAGTTCAATACCGATAATCACAAATTAGATGTCAAGTATCAATTGGGTGTGGACTCTTATACGACTAATTATACGGATTCTTGGGGTTATGGACATGCAAATGGTTATGGAGAGATTGATCACTATGGATATTCAATCACGGAGTTGAACTCTTTGTTGACCGCTGCATATACTTGGAATATCAACGAAGATTGGTTGTTCGATGCCCTTGTTGGTAATGAATTGGTAGAGAATCAGCGGAAATTTTACGAGTCTTATGGAGCGAACTATAACTTCCCGGGTTGGAATCATATAGATAATGCTACAACTATGGTAGCATCCGAGTCATTACGCCGGAAACGCACAGTTGGTAACTTTGCTAGCATTTCATTGTCTTACGCTAACATGGTTTACTTCAACGCAACTGTTCGTAACGATATCGTATCTAATATGCCTCGTAACAACCGCTCATTCACTTATCCATCTGTTTCCTTGGGCTGGATTTTCACAGAATTAGAACCATTGAAGAATAATGTCTTGACTTATGGTAAATTACGTGCTTCTTACGCCGAAGTAGGACAGGCTGGAGATTATTATGATTCTTATTATACTACACCTGTTTACGGTGGTGGTTTTTATGGTTCTACGCCTATACAATATCCTATGAGTGGAATTACGGCGTTCACTCCATATGCTCGTGTGTATGATCCGAATTTGAAACCTCAGAACACGAAGTCTTATGAGTTAGGTGTGGATTTGGCCTTCTTGAATGGTCTTTTCTCATTGAACTATACCTTCTCTCGGCAGAATGTGAAAGATCAGATATTTGAGGTTCCTTTGGCTGGTTCTACAGGCTCTGCAGAATTAGTAACCAATGGTGGCGCTATCCATACGAACGCTCATGAGATTACGTTGGGAATCAATCCGATCAATACGAAGAATTTTAAATGGGATATGGCATTTAACTTCTCTAAGATCGATAACTACGTAGATGAGTTGGCTCCGGGTGTAGAGAGTATTTTCTTGGGAGGTTTCGTTGATCCGCAGGTACGTGCGAATATTGGCGATAAATTCCCTGTAATCTATGGTACGACTTTCTTGCGTAATGACAACGGTGATATTGTCGTAGACGAAGATGGCTTGCCTCAGATCGGTAGTGAGGGTGTGATCGGTAAGGTTTCCCCGGATTTCCTCTTGGGTTTTAATACTAATTTTGAGATTTACAAATTCCGTATCGGCGCTACGTTCGATTGGAAATGTGGTGGACAGATGTATAGCGGTACATTGAACACGTTGAACTATTATGGTACAAGTATGGAGTCTGTTGAAAGTCGTACGGCCGAGACTTTCCGTTTTAGTCATCCGGCTGTAAAGCAGTTGGAAGATGGTTCCTATGTAGCTAATGACATAGATATCAAAGGCGAAGACGCTTTATCATATTATGACCGCATGACGCTTATTTCCGAAGCTGGTATCTATGACAGTGGTTTCTTGAAACTACGTGAGTTGTCCGTTAGTTATCCGGTATGGGATAAGAATGGAATCAACGTGAACTTAAATGTTTTTGCCAGAAATATCATTCTTTGGTCTGAGTTGAAAGGTTTGGATCCTGAGGCTTCTCAAGGTAATAATAATATGGGCGGTGGCTTCGAGCGCTTTTCTATGCCGGGTGCTTCGAGCTATGGCTTCGGTTTAAATGTGAAATTCTAATAAAGGAAACAAAAGATGAAACTTCAAAATATCTCAAAAAAATTATTGACGGGAGTTGTTTTCACCGCAGCCTTGGTCTCTTGCTCTGAGGATAAGATGGATGAGATCAACAAAGATCATAATCATACCACAGCAGTTCCCGCAAAGATGATCCTTACGGATGTCATGACTTCGACTGCGTTTAGCGTGGTTAGCGGCGATTTCAATTTATATGGTGGTATGTATGTGGAACATGAGACAGGTTCGCATAATCAATTCTACTATGCGGAAACCCGTTCTTCTTGTACATCGGCTTCTACCTTTAATAACTCATGGGGGGGAACCTATTCGACACTGAAAGATGCTTTGAACTCAGTCAAAATCGCAGAAGAAGAGCAGAACTTCATAACAAAAGGCATTGCGGAACTTTTCGTAGCTTACAATTTGGCGATCTTGACAGATATGTATGGTGATACACCTTGGAAAGAGGCTTGTGACTATACAGTATCTATGACTCCCGCTATCGATAAACAAGAGGAGATTTATAAGGATATCATGGCCTATGTGGATGCCGCAATTGAAGATCTTCAGAAATCAGATCTGACGAGCCTGTCTAATCAAGATTTGATTTATAAAGGTGACGCTTCGGCTTGGCTAAAGACAGCTTATGGCTTGAAGGCTCGTTATACGATGCGCTTGGTGGGACGTAGTGCTGATGTTAAGGGCGATATGGAAAAGGTGTTGGATTATGTTTCCAAGTCGTACACCTCGGCAGCCGAGCAATGTAGCTATGCTATGTATGGTGTGGGTGTTAATATCAACCCATTTTTCGGAGTATTCTATTCTCGTTTAGGTGAGGTAGCCAGCCGAAGTATGTTTGATAAATTGAATGAGCGTAATGATCCGCGTATCAGACGTTGCTATGTGGAGGCTAACAGCCAAACGATGATTGCTTCTAAAGATGATCCATTATTGAATCTTGCTCATAATGGTGATTTAGTGCAAAGTCAGTTAGAATATACTGTTTCCATGTTCTGTGCAGCTCAAACCGCTCCGACTCACATCTTAAGTTATCATGAGGTATTGTTCTTGAAGGCAGAGGCTTTGTGTCGTTTAAATCGTAAGGATGAGGCAAAAGCAGTGTTGAAAGAGGCTGTTGTCGCAGGTATGGCTAATATGGAGGTTAATATCAAGTCTGCCCTCGCTTCTGATTATTGGGGAGGTTTCTTGAATGTAACAAACGAGGTGACACCGGAGGAGGCCGCTTCTTACTTTGATGAGAATGTCGCTCCCTTATTCGATGCTAATCCTTTGAAAGAGACGATGATTCAGAAATATATTTCTTTCTGGAACGCAGATGGAGAGTCTACCGAGTGCTATAATGATGTACGTCGTTTGAAGAGCTTGGGTGAGGATATTTATGGCTTGCAGAATCCGGGTAAGTTCCCGTTAAGATGTCCGTATGGTAATGATGATACTACGACTAATCCTAATATACAAGCTGCTTATGGTGATGGTCAGTATGTGTTTACCGAAAACGTATGGTGGGCTGGCGGAACTCGCTAATCAATATATAAAAGCATAACGAGTGACAACATTCAAAAAAGGGGAAGAATATCTTAATGATATTTTTCTCCTTTCTTATAAATCCACATTCTAGCCGAACTTCAATCGTGTCTCAATCTTCTCAAGATCACGGACAATTGTCATATCCATGATATTACTATATATCTCGGTAGTACGAACGCTTTTATGCCCTAACAACTTTTGTACCGTAGTTATATTCGCTCCATTATATAATAATAAGGTAGCATTTGTATGCCGAGCCGTATGAAAAGATACCTTCTTATCAATACTTGCCAATTGGCTGATTCGGCGTAATTGCTTATTCACGTTTGAATTAGAGGATAAGGGAACACCAAACAGGGTTCTCGGCGCATTCTTATATCGCTCATAGATAGGTAAAGATTTACCCTCGAACAAGAGGAATAGCGGCAAACGGACACTCACATCTGTCTTCACCGATGAATAAACCAGCCAAACCTTATCATCAATAATCAAAAAGTTCTCTTTCGTTATACTTACTATGTCTGAGAAACGTAATCCCGTGTAGCAACTAAATAAAAACATATCCAGACACCGGCGCAATGTACGCTGCCCATCCAGCTTTAAGTTTTCCAAACGACCTAACTCCTCAGGCGTTAAATGAGTACGCTTGCTCTCTTGATATTTAATCTTATATTTCCGAAACGGATATTTGTGCAACTCGAACAACTCCTTATTAATCGCCAAGTTGATATATCGTTTCAAATGCTTCATATGTTTAGCGATCGTATTTCGATGATACTCCTGCTTCAATAAAAAATATTCAAAATCGCATAAGAAATTGAAATTAATATCCTTAAACAGAACGTCCTTCTTATATAAGCATAGAACATGCAAAGTGGACAAATGGTTTTTTAATGTCGATTCTTTTAAATTACTATGTAAAATCTCCTCACGCATGAAAACAAGAAAAGAGGAAGACGTAGATATCGAAGAGGTCTCCTCACGCAGATCCTTCAACGAAAAACCGTTATTCGCTTGTCTCTTCTCCAGCTCATCTCTCTCCAACTCCATAACATAGTTCTGAAGATACAGGTTTAACGCATCCATATTCGGATGATTCTTTATGGAACGTCTCTTGTTGTCCCATTGACAAGGTTTGACATAAACCTTCGTTGAAAAATACCTCTTTTGCCTATTCAAATAGGCCTCTACTTGAATCAAAGCTTTTCCTTCCGCATTCAATTGCTTTTTTTGATTAAACACTAAGTTGTAAATTACTTTTTCCATGATACATTTATATATTATCTGATTGTAAACACGAAGGAACAATAATAAGTTCTTTGTAGCACAATCTACAAACTAAAAGTTTGTTATCACGGATTACTCAAGTCCTAAAAAACACTCGACCAGTAGAAATCGGCACAAGTCTATCTAACGAAGTTTATCAATCTCTTTTGCTAAAACCTTCAAATGTATATACAATTCATTGAAACCAGCTAATATGTCATCATCAGATTCTTCCTTATCGAAAGTTCTTTTCAACTGCGTGATAATACCCTGTATATTACGCCATTCATTTAGCAGACTACGTTTAGTGAAAATTACATTTATTTGCTGACAACTCAGCTCTAACGCCAATATCAAGAAATAATAATGAGGGGTAGAGCATTTTTCTACATGATCACCTAAATAAGTACACACCTCCTTTAATCCCTTACACATATTTTCCATTGCTTGGTGAATCGCCTCCACTTTGTCTGGTACGGAAAAAGCTCCAGGCGAGTAATTATTCAAATCCTTCACAATAGTCAATAAAGTTATAATAGGCAATATCGCATGTATATCCCCCATATTTTTCTTTATTCCTATCAACCCCCTATCCTTTTCTATCTCATTTTTCACTCGCTGAGGCAATCGTTTACTAAAATCACTAAACATTCCAATCATATCTTCTTTCTGCAGCTTGACACTTTCTGTAGCTTCTTCTAACTCCTCCCGCAGTTTAGCCTCCTCCCTCGACCATTTTCTCCGCTCCAGAGAGCCTAAAACAAGAGGGAATAATACTCCTGCCAAACCAATTAAACCAACCCAAATCGTAACCCATAGATTCATGTAATTCATCTCTCTGGAAAAACGCGCATCTGAAGAACTTATCACTTGGTCTATTCTCGCAGCATATTTACCATCCATATATCTCAATAAATCATCAATAAAATCTCTCTTTGCATGACTATCCAAATACATGGAATCTGGTATATAGACCATAATCTTATTGGGGATATGAGATAATGAGTCTAAAGTAGTCTGATAACGGTTCGTTACTTCCATAACCTTATTGTTATAATGACATGTTAAAAAAATAGCCATCACTATCAAAGCCACAAGAGCAATATATAGAATTAATCGTATTGAGCATGTATTATCCTTTCCGTCAAGATTTTTCTTATTATTTTTCGCCATCATCGTTCTGCAAATTAAAATTAAACATTAAATCACGCATCTGTAAATATTCATTTTCCTCGGCTTCTTGGTAAGGAAGCAGGGTGTAGAACAAGAAATCGTATTTACATCTCAAAGAATCTACTTCCTCTCCTTCTCCCGAGCTGTTAAGACTTCCAATCATCTCCCATATCCCCTTAAAGATCATTTCGTCATGCGTGAAAATGATTAGCTGAAGAGGTTTGTTAGGTATCTCTTTGTCATCATTAAATATAGTCTCATAAGAGATCAAGATTGTTTTTATGAAGTTCTTGATTTTATTCCGGTTGGAGAAATCAGACGCATAAAATATATCATCCAAGACTACCGGCATACGTACATCCAGCTTCCTCATAATAGAAAAAGAGAGAGCGATATTCAATATTGTATTGAACAAGTGGTAACGAAAGGTATTAAAATACTTTTTCACGGACATTTCCGTATTTAATCTCGTATTCTTGATCTTACAAGATAAATACTGAGGGGGTGACCCTACCATTGGCAGTCCTTCATTATCGGCCACAATATCCCATTTATCCCAAGTCCAAGTAAGCATCACATCCTCCTCATCCAGAAATTCATGCATCACTTTCTGAATAACTTTTTCATTAACATCTTCTACCTCCTTCTTGAAATAACCACTAATTTCCGTATGCACTAGCTGATAAATTTGGTAGGCTTCCTGACGGATACATTGAATTACTTTACTAGCTTCACATTGGATTAAATATTGAGCTTGTTTATATTCTAAATCCACTATTTTTTGCTGTAAACGTTCGTTCTCATTTATCTTATTGCGCAATTGGTTAAAACTGTAGTTCTTATGAAAATCTTCTATTTCATCCTGAAATTCCAACCATCCAAATTGAGTTTGACGCTCTTCTTGGGCCTTCTCTATAATAGAGATCTTACTTCTGATCTGTTTTACAAATTCTGTCACTAACTCTTGTAGCTCAATTAGGTCCTGTGTCTCTATCAAATCCTTTCTCATATCGGAGAAAGCCTCCCTAAAAGGATCAGTGATTATCGGGCTCAAAGCGTTAAGCAAAGACCCATTTTCCATGCTAAGAGAGCGTAACATCACAATCCCTTTTATCTGCTCATTTTCCTTATCGACTTCCTCACAAAAATTCTCAAGTTTCTTCAAACCTTCCAAAATCTCTTTACCATTTTTCAGTAATCTCTCTATAGACTTCTTGCTAGGCGCATCATGCGAAAATCGCTCTTGTAAGATAGCGGTAAGAGCTATCACTATATTTTGAATTATTTCAGATATCTTATATTCGCTAATCGTCTTAAACCTCCTCAAAAAATCCGACAAGAAGTGCGTCCTATCTTCCGTAGACATATCCAAGCCTACTAATATCTCAACTTGACCAAAATATTTTTTGTTCTCTTCTATTTTTAAACGGCACTCTTCTATCCTCTCCTTGTAATAGGAAGGGTCAACCGGAATCTCCTTTTTCTCTAAGATACTTAATTTGAACAGTAAACGATCCAGCCAAGCCAAATCACCAAAATCTAAGGCCTTAGCCAATTGCATACGCAATGAATTGCGACCACCATGTTCGAATTTCATCTGACCGTAGCGTATAATCTCATATTCAGAGATAAAAAAACAATTTTCCAGACACCCTGTTAGGGCCTCATTCTGAAGTTTCAGAGGAGCATTCAGATTTATTCTATTAATCTTCTCATCTCCCACTACCTCCATCTCTACCTTGAGATCTTCCTTCCTATGATTCCAATTGGTCAAGTAACGAGTATGGGCTAATTCCGCACTATCCTCCCAACGTCCATAATCACGTAAATGGGCTTCCCCAATATCCTTCCGATACAGATATTCTATACTTTCATATATAGAGCTTTTGCCTACCCCATTCGAGCCAAGAATAACAGCAGAACAAGGCTGAGACTTCGCATTCATAAATGAAACACCAAAAGGGAAACTTCCTTTATCGTCTTTTGGCGCAGCTGGAAATTTCCTAAAATTCTCTAATATGATTTTCTTTATCCGATAATCTTTCTTGATAACGGCCGGTTTCAATACCGCTTTCCAGTCAATGCTTTCTGTCGCTACAGAATCATTGAAATCGCAATCTTCCGGATTATAAATCATATCCTCCATAGAAGTATTCTGCTTCCATGCGGATGAAACATTCGTATGTGCTAAAGAATCCAGAACACTACTGATCAATTGGTCCGCATTTTGCTGTCCACGTAACGAAAACTTAATATCCAAATATTTAACCAACCTATTGTTCGGCAATATCCGTTTTAGTTCATCCAATAGTATTCTATAATTAGAATGTACCATTTTAGTATTAATATTTAAGGTAATGCTTTAGTTAAAAATCAAAATAGCCTAAAAATATTCATCAAATATTTCATCACACATCATTTTCAACTTAGTCTTATTTTTATCTATTAGCTTATCCTTATAAGATTCCCACAACAATTTTATTCTCGCATCTGGATTTTCCGATACTTTTTCACTTGGTTTTATAGTGGAGAACTTAAGTTCCAACAAACTATAGATCGCAGAAATTAAACTCGCTATCTGAAACTTATTATCTATATCCTCATCAAACACCCAAAGAGACATTTCCTCTTTTTCTCTTTTCCCTCTTTTTAGATATACCCAATAAGAATTATCATCCTTTAAAACATCCATTTCCTTGAATAATCTATTATTCTCATCACGATAATAAGTATAATATGTATCAATATATTGATATGATAGCGCCAAGTCTGCCTCTTTTTTTAATATATCCTCTTTTTTCGATACATTTTCTTTCGCCAACCAAGTTTTAAAACTATCTTTCCATAAATTCAGCACTTGAACTTGGATGAATTTCACTCGCACAGGGTCAAGTCCTGCAAGTGATATCTTAAAGATATAGTTCTTCACATTATAGTAAGTATCAATCAAACGGGCAAAAGCATCACTCATATTCTTATAAACATCATCTAGAATAGTTTTATATGGATATATCTGAGAATGAAAATCTTCAATAATCTCATAGCTACTGATAGAACTTCGTACAATTCCTTTAGCTTCTAACCATTCTGTCACACACATTTTTTTATTTCCATCCATTGGCAATGCTACACAATAAAGCGGCAATCCATCCACTTTCGCTTTTTCTAATGCAAAAGGATAATCACCAACACAATTGAGGTCCGTCTTTCGTATCGTATTTTTCAATGTTTGCAATAAGAAAACTTCCAGAACCGTTTTAGGAATCAATGCTGCCGCTAATTTTTCCTTTATTTGCTGAAGTAGATGGAATATAAGAGATTTCATCTCTATACTTTTAGAAATTCTCTCCCCTGAACGAAACATACGAACCCACACTGGCTTTTCGCCTCCGGTTAACTTGATATATTTTGGTACAATACTTCCTTCATCGATTTGCGCATCTACAACCTTATGCATTTCCAACTCAAAATGAGGAACATTATTGTATATTAAAATATGATTGTATAAGCCCCGATAAGTTATACCAAAACGCAAACGGGTGTATTTATCTACTTCTTTTCTCCTGCTTATTTCATCAATATATTTATGTTGACAATAAAAATGAGATGAGATCACATCATTTACAGAATCGGCCAGAGTATATGCTTTTACCATCTCACTCTTAAATGTCTGTATATAAGGAACCGGGACCTGTATTTCCTCAAACTGGTTGAAATAAATGGGTGAATAGTCAATGATCAATGGATGCATCAGTTCCTTACTTTCAATCCAATCTTCCAGTAGTGACAGAAAAAGTTGAGCCAAATCACTTCCTAGCAAATATTGTAAATCTTTTTTCTCAATATGCCATTCCTTGATTCCTAAATCTTGAAAGAGTGACTCATGCTCCTTCCATACCCTCAAGAACATATTGATAGACAAGAGATAATTCCCCCAAATCACCAAACTTCTCTGGGTTTGGTAAACCATATATTCTTCATCTCCATTTTGGGGAGTATATGAAAGATAGTTCTTCACTCTTTCATATGCCTCCGCAAATAAAGCCTGATATTTAACGGGAAAAAAGGATGCTAAGCGATTCAATATATCATCAGGAATAGGATACGGACAGAAAGGGACTATTTTTAGTTCATTTTTCGCTTCATTCAAAAACAATCGAATCTTACTGAACTCAGGATCCGTTGAATTGATATTTCGTTCATTAACAGCTCTAAAAAGAATAGTCCAGCTTTTCCTCACAATAGGTTCCTCGCCTTCAAGTAATATGGGTTCTTCTTGCGAAAATAAGCTATTCTCATCGCGAAAGATTTCTTTCAATCTCTCGTCAAGGCTATCGCTATTAAAGTCGCCTGTACAATAAATAACAGGAAATTCAATGTCATAAGGAGCACCCTTCAAAAAAGAGGACATTTCATAATTAATAAATGTAGTTGCCTCTAGTTCATCACCATTCCTAAAGCTAACTACATCATCCAGATTCAAAGAAGTGACACCAGTAAGCCTGAAAAGTGTACTTTTTTTTATGTTGATGGAAACAGAAGCATCCGGCATTTGTTGATTGGACAGACGAGCATAAGTCAGTAAAAGTCTCTCTACCTTCCTATATGTACTCCCATACAAAATACTATCATCACATAAATGATATTTATTCCATATAGGTTGCGATGCAAAATGAAAAGGCAAAGCGTGTTCTGTGATCACTCTATCCAGTACAGAAACCGGGAAAAAGTGACTTTCACGAATCAAAGTTTCTAACAGCCGAGGACATTTCCTGGCGATTGCTATAATATAAGAATCATCCTCTCTTGCAATATATTCAGCCAATTTTTTCGCTTCGTGGCCATATCTTCCTATAAATGCGGAAACTGCCATTTTAATATGTTTTTTTAAAACTTACATCTTTGAAATTTTCAAAGTTACAATAAAGAATTGAATATCTAAATTTTTTGCGTTTTTTTCATACAACCTCATTAAAAAATTATGTTTTCCGCTGACTACCTTCATCACCTCACGATAAATGGCCCATTAGCCTTCGCTAACGAGCCATTCTCATTTAAGTCGTAAGAAGATTAATAATCTTCACCAGCCCAGCCTGTTTTACGAAAACCTTTAACCACCATTGTCTGTCCGGGATATTTAGAACTTGTCAAGGTAAATTCAATAGCGTCAGCCTTATACCCCGTCTTTGTATCATATCCATCCAATGTTACTTTTCCACCCGAAATCGTGAATGTCGTTTCAGAAGTAGTCCCATCAGCAGAATCCACCAAATTAGGTACATTGTCGCCGCTAAAATCCAATCCCTGTACATTACAATTTACTTTTCCGAGAATTCCCCAAGTTGTACTTGCCGTACTCATTTTCACCCACATCTTATCGGCTACATTATCCGCCGTATTATAGGTATTGCAAGTATACCCCTCGGCATCTGGCAATAACTGACCGTTCGCATCATAAATATTGACAATCCATTCTCCGCTTAGAGGATAAATAGGAGAATATTCTACATCATAGTCACCATAAGTTTCACAAGAGGAAAATGTAACTATGGCCAATAACACCGCTAGTAATTTATATATTTTCTTCATATTCAATCACTTTACTTGATTTACTTATTCATTATATACTATTTATGCCACCATTGTTTTTCTGCCAAAGGGATCACCTCCGGAGTGTTTGGATTATTATCCGAAGAAGTTTTCGGATAAAGCAATCTGCGCGGAAATTCACCGGCACCTAGAGCACTACCGATACAAGGAGTTAACTGTCCAAAAACATAACCATCTTCATCCACATGTTTTGAGCCCAACGCAGGTATTCCCGTACGGTTAAAATCAAACCATGCGTCCCAAGCTTGGCAACGAGTGGAAGCGATCCATTTTTGTGTAAGGATACAAGTCAACATTGAATTTAAATCTTTGCTATCAAATGCGTAAGCCCCACCATCAGCAATGAATGTACTAGCATCTTTATTCCAACGCTCAAACGCTTTTGTCACGGCATCATTATAGGCTTCCTTCGCCTTCGCTACGTTACCCAAGCGAGCGTAAGCCTCCGCTTTCAAGAAGGCTACTTCCGCAGCGGACATGAAATAAACAGGATCCACCGGAGATAATATGGCTATAGACACCGCGGATATAGGCAATGTCGCACTAGACGGACGATCACCATATTTCAAACCCGTAATTCCGCTACCATCCGGATTCTGGTTAAAGAACTCTGTCAAACGAGGATCATCATACTTTTTTAGATAATCACACAAGGTAACGCAAGCATTCAAGTTATTCGGAGTATTTAACTTACGACGGTCGTTCTCATACAAAGGATTCGACTTGTTCTCCAAATCTTGGAATACATCCATCTTGGCATCTACGGTAAGCAATTCATCATTCAATAGCGCTTCGATAGACGATTTATTGGCATTAAAATCGCGCATAAGCAATTTCAGCTTCAAGCTCTTCGCAAAAGCGACCCATTTAGTCATATCCGTATTCTTCGACGAGCCGAAAACATAGTCCTGAATAGATATAACGGGTAAACCCGGGGCGCTCAACTCTCCTGATTTCGCGATAACCTCATCCAACATCGCGATGATACCCGGATAGACAACGGTTTTACTGTCATCAAATTTAGGGGCATATATACCGTCATCCGCTTTCAGCGCTTCCGTAAACGGAATAGATCCATAAGAATCTACCAGTACATGATACATAAAGGCCGTCATGACCTTAGCGATCGCCCAATAATTCCATTCTCCGGAAGCCTCTCCTTTTTTAATAACCAAATCCAAGTCAGGCAGAGCGTTAGCATACGGAATACTCCACATCCTGCTGTCGGATGCGTTACTAATACTATATGTACACAATGAGTTATACTGGTTCGTCACATGATTCTGGGTATAATGCTGCATCCATAATCCCCCATATAACTGATAGTGATTTCCTACTTCGGCAGCGACTCCCGCAATGCCGGAAGGCAATAGCGTATTAGGTTCCACATTTGAAGGGTAATTAGGATTATCGTTGATATCCAGATAATCACTACAAGCAGTGAATGCTAAAAGCAGACAACTGACCAATCCTGTGTATATCAAATTTATTCTTTTCATTATTTCTCAGTTTTAATCATTTAATTAGAACGTCACCTTAATACCACCACCAAAGGTTCTCGTTGTTGGAGAAGATGCATACTCACCAAAATCAGACTTAACATCATTACCATAGTTCGTTGACTCCGGATCCACGTAATTATTTCTTTTAGGAGTCCACATAAACAAATTTCTACCGATCAAGCTCACTTGCAATGCGGTTAAAGGTGTTTTCGATAGCAAGCTCTTCGGGAATGAATAAGAAAGTGTCAGCTCTTTCAACTTCATATAATCCTTCGGCAACACCCAATTTCTATATTGATCGGCATTCGATGAATTATTATAATAATTATAGGTATTGGAACGGGTGATAGGAATATTGTTTTCCACATATTGTCCGTTGACTAACCTTACGGAGTTTGGAACGACAAAAGACTGTCTATCATTAAATACCGTATAAGTAGCATTTCCCGCAAAAGCCAATGTAGAAGCCGTATGTGAATAGAAGTATCCACCATTTCTCCAGTCAAACACAGCGGATAATGTAAATCCTTTCCAAGACAAGCGTGTATTGATGCCCATCAAGAAGTTCGGGGTAGAGCTTCCTATTGTTTCTTTCTTGCTACCATCTACCGTAGGTATACCCGCACCATTTACGATGGTTTTCCCATCTTCTGTCTTTGCCATCTGCGGCACCTTAAAAACACCTAACGGTTGACCAACCTCGGCAACAAAATCTACAGAGCCAGCACCCATATTGATACCCGTCAATACATACTCATTCGCACCATCCCAAAGCTCTTTCACCTCGCTCCAGTTCTTTGAGAAAGTCATGCCAACTTCCCATTCCCAATCCTTTGTCTGTACCGGTATCACACTAAACATAGCCTCTATACCTCGATTCGAGATCTTACCCACGTTACGCGTCATACTGGTATAACGTGTCTCCGGTGATAAATTAGCGCTAATTATCTGATCCTTTGTAATCTTATCATAATAAGCGACATCCACATTAATACGATTGTTCCACAAATGGGAAGTAATACCCAACTCCCACTCCGTCGTGATCTCCGGTTTCAAATTCGTATTCGGTAATCGATTATATTCTGTCATACCCATAGCTCCATTCAGAGGCAGATACAAATCGCCAAATCCCATACTTATTTGAGTAGGAATGTAATAAGCCGAAGTCGCATAAGGATCGGCGTCATTACCCGTCTTACCCCAAGCCGCACGGACTTTCAAGAAATTAAGAGCATCAGACTTCAAATCCTCAAATAAATCGGTAATAATCAAAGACGTATTTACGCCACCATAAAAGAAACTGTTCTTACCTTTCGGCAAGGTAGACGACCAGTCATTACGCAGGGAAGCGTTTACGAACCAGAAATTCTTATACCCGAATTCCGCTTGCGCGAACATGCCAACCAAACGACGAGCTTTACGATACGATTTTGTTTGTGGCTTATCGGCACCATTATCAAGGCTAAACCATCCTACCTGCTGCAAACCATACAAATAAGAATCCAGATAAGAAGAAGTACGTTGATTTAAGTTCCAGCCGGCGATACCCGATAAAGCAATGTCCTCGCCGATCTTATAATCAGCGGACAAGAAAGCCGTTGCGTCAATCTGCCCTAAATTATCGGTTCTTTCTCTATAGGTACCCACTTGAGGTGTCTTACCCCAAATAGCGCTCCATGATCCGGGAGTAAGTATAACTTTCTCATTCCAACGAGTTTGGCGTGAATTCGTAAAGTCACCACCCAATCGGCCTACAGCCTTTAAACCGTCCATGATATCGAAAGCCATCTCAATCTTACCATATACACGATCGTCTTGGTATACGTTTTTATTATTATCGAGAATCCAATAAGGATTGCTAGCCCAAGGCGTATAATAATTATCTTGGGAGTAATAAGGGTTCGTATAATCCGCCGCAGACGAAATATCGATATCAACTCCATGCTGTATGATATCATTAAAGATACTAGCACCATCCTTACCTTGACCGGTAGAAGGGGTCGTTATATCTTTGCGTACATAATTTATATTAATCTCAGAGTAGAATCGTTTGTATTTCAAGTTTCCTCTTAAGGAAAAAGTATTACGTTGATATTTATCCGCATTATTAGGTAAAACACCATTAGAGGTCATATTGCCATAAGAAGCGACCAAGCCTAATTTATCATTACCCATTCTTAACGAGATGTTGTTATTCGTCTCGAATCCAGTATCAAAGAAATTACGTAGATTATTATCCACGTAAGAATATTTTTTCGTCATTGGCTCTAAGTCACCGGGAGTCCCGTCGGAGAAAGCGCCCCAAGCATGTTCACGTCCATCCAAGGCAGGTCCCCACGAACCGTTTTCACTCGGACTCCAATCCGGCCAACCTTGGCCAAAACGGTCTTGTGTTTGAGGAACACGCAATACATTGGATGCCATAAAAGAACCATCATAAGTTACGCTTAACTTTTCAGCGCCAGCCCGTTTTGTCGTAATCATAATTACACCGTTCGCCGCACGAGAGCCATAAAGAGCTGTAGCGGAAGCACCTTTCAATACCGTAACTGATTCTACATCTTCCGGATTAATGTCATTCGCCTGGTTACCGAAGTCCACAGCGTTATTCATATCTCCTACACCTTGGAAATCGTTCTGGATAGGCACGCCATCCACAACATACAGAGGTTGATTACTACTGAATGAAGAAAGACCACGTACGATTACTTTCTGAGAAGAACCTGTACCTCCCGAGCTAGTGATATTAATACCAGCCACTTTACCCGTCAAACCAGACATCACAGATCCAGACTTCGCCGCATTCAAATCTTCACTCTTCACAGTAGAGGCTGCATAGCCCAACGCCTTTTCCTGCTTTTTCATACCAATCGCAGTTACGACAACCTCCTCAAGATTTTGGGTACCAGACTGAAGGACTACCCTCAACACATCTTGTACCGGAACCTCACGAGCAATCATACCCACATAAGAAATTACCAGAGTCTTCGCGGAACTTGGTACATCCAAACTGAACGCACCATCAAAATCCGTTACTGTTCCTGTAGTAGTACCCTTGACTATTACAGACGCACCAATAATCGGTTCACTGTCTTCGGCGGAAATAACAGTACCTGTCACTTTCCTCGTCTGAGCTGTGGCCAATCCAATGCCTAAAACTAGGCAAAGTAAAAGATAAGTCAACTTCTTCATAGACACACTCTTTTTTTGTTTAACTTACATATAATTAATTCGCAATAGATTTATAGCAACATGGAAATTAAGGTTCGGACAAATGCAAATGTAACAATAAATTTATTATAACAAATAAATAATTAAAAAATTTCAATAAAATAATAAGAAAAGATAAACGGGGTAGAAAATTTGGAGACTTTTTTAGCCCCTAATTTAAATATTATAATATATACACAAGAGATTACGGCTTACATCAAGTATAAAGAATTACATATTTAACACTTTGAGAGATAAAAATATACATAAAACAACAGCGAACGATTCCTGCGTACATCATGATTTTCAGACTATAACGAGGTTCCGCGAAAACTAAGTAATAATAAAAAATAACATATTGTTCATAGGTTCCGCGAAGACTCTGGTATTCTCTTATGTGGGAATGGTGGCGAAAGAAGTTCCTATCGAGCCTGTAATGAAAGTGGAGCTACAATCAGGGGCACAGAACCTAAGTGAAGTCGTTATTACAGCCATGGGTATCTCCAAAGAGAAAAAAGCTTTAGGTTATGCGGTACAAGATATAAAGTCTGATGAGTTAACGCAAGCGGCAAACTCCAGCCTATCGGGAGCCTTACAAGGAAAAGTCTCCGGATTAGAGATTAAACCATCTAGCGGTATGCCCGGTGCTTCTTCTCAGATAACGATTCGTGGAGCCCGTTCATTTACAGGGGATAACTCTCCTCTATATGTTGTAGATGGCATGCCTATTTCTTCTGCCGCAGACATGAGTACTTACGATAGCGTTAGCGGAGCAGATTATGCGAACCGAGCAGTCGATATCGATCCTAACGATATCGAGAGCATTAACATCCTGAAAGGACAAGCAGCTTCCGCCTTGTATGGTATCCGTGCCTCTAATGGTGTAATCGTTATTACAACAAAAAGTGGTAAAGGGGCAAAAAAAGGGAAACCACAAGTATCGTTTTCTTCTAACTTGAGTTTTGACAAGATTTCCAGAAAACCTCATCTTCAGAACATATACGCTCAAGGTAGTAACGGTAAATTCAATCCTAACGCTTCAACTAGCTGGGGACCTAAAATCTCAGAATTACCCAATGATCCTACCTACGGAGGAAATACAGATAATACATACACCAAGCAATCGGGCAAACATGAAGGTATGTATTACGTTCCTCAACGTGCCAATGCAGGAATGGATCCATGGACTACTCCACAAATTTATGATAATATAGGAGAGTTCTTTGATTTAGGTACGACTTGGAACAATTCATTAAATGTCGCACAAGCATTGGATAGAGGCTCTTATTCCTTTTCTTTGGGTAGTACTACCCAAGATGGTATAGTCCCTACTACAGGTATGGATCGTTACAATGTAAAATTAACAGCGGAATCCCGATTGGAAGAGCATTGGACTACCGGTTTTTCCGGAAACTTCGTGAATTCAAAAATCCAAAAATCTACCGGAGCTAATGACGGTATCGTGGCGACCGTATATCCCGCACCCGCTCATTATGATTTAGCAGGTATACCATCCCATTATGCCAATAATTTATACCAACAAAATACGTATCGCGGCACAGGAGGATTCGACGCAGCCTATTGGTCTGTCAACAACAATGAATTTACAGAAAAGACCAATCGTTTCTTTGGTAACGCATATGTAAACTTCGGTACTAAATTCAATACCGAAAATCATAAGTTAGATGTAAAATATCAAATGGGTGTAGATGCTTATACTACCCATTATCAAGATATTTGGGGATATGGACATGCGAACGGAAAAGGACAGATAGAAAACTCGGGATGGACAACAACAACGTTCAACTCTCTATTAACCGCGACTTACGCATGGAAGATCTCCGAAGCTTGGGACTTTGATGCCTTACTAGGTAATGAGATCGTACAAGACAATAATAAATATTACTGGCAATATGGTGGTACATATAATTTCCCGGGATGGAATCACATCAATAACACCGTAACTAAAGATAATGAAGAAAAACAGAGCAGCCAACGTACAGTAGGTTTCTTTGGCAGTCTTTCTGCTTCGTATAAGAATATGTTATATTTAAATGTTACGGGCCGTAATGACTATGTATCTACAATGCCGGCAGGCAACCGCTCATTTTTCTACCCTTCCGTATCGGTAGGCTGGATATTGACAGAATTAGAACCTTTAAAGAACGAAATCGTAAATTACGCAAAAATCCGTGCTTCGTACGCTGAGGTTGGACAAGCCGGGAAATACTATCAGAACTACTATACGACTCCTTCTTTTGGTGGAGGATTTTATAGCGGGACACCTTTGATGTATCCTATCGATAGTCAAAATGCTTTCACAGAATATGGGATCGTGTATGACCCCAATTTGAAACCTCAAAATACTCGTTCTTATGAACTAGGAGCGGATATTAGTTTCTTCAACAATTTGGTATCGATTAATTACACTTACTCTCGCCAAAATGTAAAAGATCAAATTTTCGAAGTGCCATTAGCTTCTTCCACGGGATCAAGCAGTTTTATGACAAATGGAGGAAAGATTCACACGAACGCTCATGAGTTAACGGTGAATATCAATCCAATCCGTTTGAAGAATGTAGATTGGAATATCGGAATCAACTGGAGTAAGATCGATAATTATGTAGATGAATTGGCTCCCGGAGTAGAAAGTATCTTCTTAGGCGGATTTACGACTCCTCAAGTACGTGCGGGTATTGGTGATAAATTCCCGGTAATATACGGAGTCTCTTACGCAAGAGACGATAACGGTAACTTGATTGTCGACGAGGATGGAGTTCCCATGGCTGGTAAAGATGATGTAATCGGTAAAGTCTCTCCTGATTTCATCCTTGGTTTCAATACAAATTTACGTTTGTGGAAATTCAACATTAGCGCTGTATTCGACTGGAAGCAAGGAGGACAGATTTATTGTGGAACAAATGGTCTTCTTGACATGTATGGTGTAAGTAAAAACACTGAAAATCGGGAAGGATCATTCATTGTTGAAGGAGTTAAGGAAGACGGCTCCAAAAACACGACACCTATATCCGGAGCGAACGAGATGCAACATTATTATGAGACGATCAATAATATCAACGAATCTTCCGTATATAATAGCTCGTTTATTAAGTTAAGAGAATTAGCTGTTAGTTATCCTGTATTCCAGAAAAAATGGTTAGAAGTCAACTTGAATGTTTTCGCAAGAAATATCTTGGTTTGGTCCGAACTTGCTAACATAGACCCGGAATCCACTCAAGGAAACACGAATATGGCTGGTTCTTTTGAACGTTTCTCATTACCAACAACTTCTAGTTACGGTTTTGGTCTAAATGTTAAATTCTAAAATGATTACTCATATGAATAAATATAAGTTAACGCAGGGATTATTGGCTCTGGCATTGCTGGCAGTTCCTATGATTTCTTGTACAGATAGCGTAATGGACGATATTAATGTAGACAAAAATCACGCACAGGATGTACAAGCCAAATTTATTGTAACAGACTTAATCACTTCTACCGCATTCAGCACCGTAGGAGGCGATTTCTCTACTTATGCTTCTGTATATATTGAGCAAGAAGCAGGTATTCATAATCAGTTATTCAATGCCGAGACTCGAAATGGAGAACCATCTTCAACAAATACTTATAACAATGTATGGTCTTCTACCTATACCAACCTAAAGAACGCTAAAACAGTAATAGCTAAGTGTTCCGGAGAAGGAGAAGAAGCAGGTAACCAAATCACGCTAGGAATCGGACAGTTTTTCGCCGCCTATAACCTAGCGGTACTTACCGATTTATTTGGAGATGTGCCTTGGACAGAAGCTTGCGATATGAATATTAGCATGCAGCCTAAAATAGACTCTCAAGAATCTATTTACAACGACATCTTTAAATTAATAGATGACGCTATCAGTAATTTCGATGGTACAGATGCCATGGGAGCGGTAGGAACAAATGATCTGGCTTATGGGGGCAACGGAGGTAAATGGAAAAAAGCGGCTTACGCCTTAAAAGCCCGATTAACAATGCATCTCTTAAATAGAGCATCGGACAAGACCGCTTCATTGAACACTGTCCTAGATTGCATATCTAAATCGTTTGAATCTTCAAGCGAAGAGTTAAAATTTAATTTCTATGATGGTGTCACCAATATCAATCCTCTATTTGGGTTCTGCTTTACTCGTGATGCTCTAGCCGCTAGCCAAAGTATAGTGGAAAAGTTTGTAGAACGTAACGATCCGAGGGGAACACGTGCCTTTATGGACCCGGACTGGGTACAACGTGAAGATCCTTCAGAGGTTAACGCCGCACCAAACGGGAAGCCTGAACAAGTGCAATTCACATACGACACTTCCATATTTTATGGCTCTTCTTTAGCTCCGACAATGATGCTAAGTTATCATGAATTATTATTCCTGAAAGCAGAAGCTCTTTGTCGATTGAATAAAAAAGACGAGGCTGAACCAATACTAAAAGAGGCGATACAAGTAGCATTTAATAACATGAATCGTTCTATCCAAGCAACGATCAATTGCCCGGATTTATTAAATTATGGAGGGGCTACAGCAAAAGCCGATCTAACAGAAGAGGTTGCCGCTGAATATTTTGATAAGAACGTAAAACCGTTATTCGAGGCTAACCCGCTGAAAGAAACCATGATCCAGAAATATCTTGCTTTCTTTGGCGCATCAGGTGAGGCTGTCGAGGCTTATAACGATTATCGTAGATTAAAAGCGGCGGGTGAAGACTTTATCACATTAAAAAATAAAGGTAAATTCCCATTACGCTTCATTTATGGCTCTGGTGACGCAACAGCAAATAACAATATCAAGGAAGCTGTTGGCGATGGCCAATATGTATACAGCGAACCGGTCTGGTGGGCGGGTGGTAGCCGTTAAATGACCTTATAAATTCATAGTTATGATTTTTTCAATTCATACTTATCTTTTGAAAAATCATAACTATGTTTTTTTCAAGTCCTTATAAGGATAATTTACGCATGCTTCACTAGCTCGAACCGCTTGTTTACGCAAGCAGGTAATTCATGCGGGTAATGGGTTACGTAAATCAAGGTTTTCCCCGAGCGATCGCAGAATTGCTCAATAATAGCAGCCGCCTTTTTCTTATTGCTCACATCCAGACCGTGGAGAGGCTCATCTAATATGATTAAATCGGGATCTTTCACGAAAGCTCTCGCTAATAAAGCCAAACGTTGTTCTCCCGATGATAAGGTCAAGAATAAACGGTCTTTCAAATGTTCGATGCCAAAAACTTTCATCCACTCCAAGGCTACCGTTTCTTGCTCCGCATTACACTTACGAAACAAGCCGATCGAATCGAAAAAGCCGGAACCGACAATATTCAAGGTAGGGACATTCTCTTTATAATATAAGTGCATCTCCGGCGATACATATCCGATACGCTTCTTGATATCCCAAATACTTTCCCCGGAACCTCTCTTTCTATCAAACAAATACAACGTATTCGCATACGACTGGGGATTATCCGCGTAAACCAAACTCAGCAAGGTAGATTTACCAGCGCCATTCGGACCGAATAACGCCCACTTCTCCCCGTTCTTGATTTCCCAATCCAAATCTTTCAAGATCGTACGGCTACCATAGCGTATTTTCACATGTTCCATGCGTAAAGTCACCTCATGTAAAGAGGCTATCTTATTCATATCCACAGGTAAACGAACCTTACCAACTTCCTCGCATGCATGAATGCCTTCCGTTGGAAAAAGACGGGCGATTAATTCCGTATCCGACATAAACTCCTCTCGAGTCAGCGGAGGCAAGCAAGTACAATCATGGATAGGCAATACATGCGTGATCATTGCCGGTATGTCATTGGGGTTAGATAATAACAAGACAACTTGAACACCATTCAATTTTGTCATTTGCCCTAGCATCTCTACCAATAAATCCCGGGAAGGAGCGTCTAAGCCGATAAAAGGATTATCCAAGATCAAGACACGAGGACGGCTAAGCAACGTCCGGACAATCAAGAATTTTCGTAATTCACCACTTGATAAGAAGATCAACCGCTTAGGCAATAAATCCTCTATACCGAAAAGAGTCAATATCTTCGCTAAATTATCAGAGCCGGCATATTCCTTCAACAATTCCTCGACAGTAGGCATCTCCTCCGTCTCTGTCGAATGCCAACGCTGTTGGTAATAAGAATTCCGGCAATCCGCCAACGAATAAATATCCTTAAACGCTATACTCTTGATAAAGTCACTCACCTTACCATCCCCGGAGAACACGACCTCACCTTCCTTAAAAGCGAATTTACGCTGCATAATATCCGCTATCAAGGTTTTACCAGCACCATTCGGACCGACCACAGCCCATTGCTGCCCTTCATCAATTCTCCAATTCACGGGTGCCGTAAACCGCAATTCCGGCAAACGAGTAACGATATTCTTAATATCGACCACCATCATTCCTTCTTTTTCCATCTTTTTTCTAAATAAGCCGGACAAAGGTACATAGTTTATTTAAAAATGACAGCATAATGACAAAAAAAGGGGCCACTCATCACGAGCAGCCCCTCTATAGTATACAGGCACTTGGTATGTCTATGTTAACTAGTAGTTAATGAACGCCTGTACGTGTATCCCACCACATTTGTTTACCCCACAAATTATCCACGACTTCCGCATCGAACGGAGCGCAATTCGCATTGTTCAAATTACGTTCCTTATCAGGATACGGAGAGCGGAACGGGGGTACGTTATGATTAGAATAGTTTGCCGGACGGCCCGGAGCCGGATACAAGTTGTCTGGCACGCCTGTACGGCGATACAATGACCAACCTTCCATTCCTTGCTTGAACATGGCAACCCATTCCTCATAATAAATCTGTTTCTTATCATTCGTAAACTTACCCGCGTTCGCAAGGTAATCCGCTATATCTTCGGCAGATACGCTATTCTCTTCCATGGAATAGGTAACAGCCTTATTGTATGCGTCCTCTGCGGAGATTCCGGTATTCCATCCCAACATAGATGCCTCAGCGACACAGAACCAAGGCTCAGCGACACGCATATAAGGAGAAAAACCAGCCAAGTCCGTGAAGAAACGTGCTCCCCAAATGGAATATTTAGAAGCTACCGCATTCGCTTTCGCCCCGATCGTATAACCTACATACTTAGGCTCACCGGCCTCCACACTTTCTTTTGTGGGTTGGAAATAAGATGAGCGACGAGGGTCCTCACGTGTATTCATATGATCCACTATCACGTCTGCGGCACAATACTCCGTCTTACGTGTACGATAACCGTCTGCCATCGGTTCGTAATAGTTGGGGTCTGTTCCGATCCACCAGAAGAAAGCATTATCATCGTTGCTTTCCATGATCGGATACTTAGTGGGATTACCCATGACTTCCTCTACGGTCTCCTTAGCCAACGCCGGGGAAACCTCTGAGATACGCATCGCTAAACGAAGACGCATAGAATTACAATATCTCTGCCACTTCTCGATATCACCACCGAATAACAAGTCTCCCTCGCCTAAGTCTTCACTACCACCATCGGCAAAGCCATCCGCTGCTTCCTTCAACGTAGCCAATAAGCCCGGATAAATATCCTCTTGCTTATCGTATTTCGGCTGCAAGATTCCATCCGTCATCTTAGCGGCATCCGTATAAGGGACATCACGCCAACGATCCGTGGCCACCTGCATCAAATGAACCTGCATAACCTTCGATACGTTCAGCATATTAGGAGTCTCATTAAACGTGGCACGCTTCTCGATATCTTTTAGGTTATTCAATATACGATACAAATACTCCCAGTTCGTATCCTGTACACCCGTACGGAAATTATAGCGGGACTCGTCGATATAAGTCATCTTCGAAGCATATCCGCAAAAAGTCATCGGCTCATCCATTGCGAACCACCGATCATACAGACGATAGGATGTGTAATATAAAGAATACGCCAGAAGATTCGTCGTAGGCACATCCGTAGGGCTATCTGGGTCTGTATTGACCTCCTCAAACGAATCGGTACACGAGCTACCGAATACAGTAGCGCCGACCATCATAGCCATCATGAAATTCTTGATATATCTTTTCATATTAAATTCCTCAGATTAATGTTGATTAAAATGTTACACCTAACTTAAGACCAAAACTACGAGAAGGAGGATAAGAGTTGGACTCAAAACCTACACCAGAGTTGAATCCTCTGCTTGTAGCCGCAGTCTCGGGATCATCACCACCGGTACTTGTTGATTCCGGATCAATATGAGCGATATTTGACTTATGCACCCAAAGCAACGCCAAGTTCGTACCAACCAATGATACATGAGCGGCCTTGATACATTTAGTCTTCTCTAGAATTGATTTCGGGAAATTATATGTCAGGTGAGCCTCACGCAATTTCAAGTAAGAACCATCGAATACCGACATCTCACAAATCGTATAATAATTATAGAAGAAGTCCTCCGCGTTGACAGCGACATCATTAATCTTACCATCAGCGGTCTTGAAGACCTTGTCCGTCATATAATTCTGGCCAAGTACGACGCCATTCTCACGCAAATCGCCTTCTGCCGTGTGTTTCAAGATACCCGTCTGAGAACCGAATGCTTGTGTAACAGAATATATGTCACCGCCCAAACGGAAATCCAATAAGAAACCGAAGCTCCAATCCTTATAAGAGAACTCATTGCTGAAACCAGCCAACCACTTCGGCGTAACATCACCGATCTCTTTTCCGGCCTCGTAGACAGGAATACCATCCTCTACCAAGATCGAGCCATCCTCATTATATACGTAACCAGTACCTACCAAAGTACCCCAGCTCTTGCCGACCATCGCATAGTTCTTCACGCTCCAGCTACTACCGATTTGGTAAGCGTCCAAAGGCTGTCCGGTAACGGGATCTGTATAAAGCTCATCGATTCGGCTCTTATCCTTCGCCCAGTTCAACGTAGCCGTCCAGTTGAATCCCTTCGGATTCTTGATGATATCACCGGATACCTGCAACTCGACACCCTCGTTGCTGATCTTTCCAGCGTTGATATACATAGAGGTATAACCGGTAGAGGTAGCCACATTCGCATTCATGATCTGATCGCTCGTCACCTTATTATAATATGCGGCATCAATATGCAAACGATTGTTGAACAAATTAGCCTCAACACCAACTTCCCAAGTCTTTACGCTCTCCGGACGAAGATTTGTAGGAGGAAGGATTGTCGGATTATAGAACAATGTAGTACCATTGAACGAAGAACTGATCAATGAATAATAAGCGTTCGAACGATACGGGTCCGTTGCGGAACCGATCTTTGCCCAACCACCACGCAATTTCAAGAAATTCAAATAATCGCCATTTTGCAATCCGGGGAATGTCTCGGTCAAGATCCAGCTACCACTGAAAGAAGGATAGAAGAAAGCGTCCTTGATCGTAGAGTCCCAGTCATTACGGACACTTACCTCGGCATAAGCCATATTCTTGTAGCCGATAGAGGCATTAGCGTATACAGAGTTTGAACGACGTTTCTCATGGTCGTTCAAGGTGTACGGGGTTCCATGAGCGTTCGCTACGGTAAACAATCCCTCCGCGGTCAATTCGTCCGCACCTGTCCCCATGATAGCTGTTTGATAATCACGATAGTTGGCTCCTGCCAAACCATTCAAGGCCCAATCACCGAAGTTCTTGTTCACGTAGGCGATAAAGTCCGCGTTAAACTCAGTCATCGAACGGTCGAAGCTACGGAAATATCCATTCGGATAGTCGATATTCCATAAAATACGAGAGAACTGATTAGAATCGTAATGATCCAAGCCCATACGACCTTCAAACTTTAACCAATCGGTCGGTTTGATATACAAAGAGGTCTTGCCATAGAAACGATTACGATCATAACTATTGGTATTCTTATTCAATGTCCAATACGGATTCGCATGGAAAGACTGTATCCAGTTATAATGCGTATATTTTCCATACTCATCCACTTGGTCCCAATTATTCTTCAAATCCTTCAAATCAACTTGACGACCAAACCACTGCATGATAGACTGCAAAGCATTCGTACTGTTATATCCCGTACCCGGCAAGTTTGCGCTTTTCGTGCGAATATAATTCGCGGACAAGTCGAAATCAATATACTTATTAAACGTCATTTTCGTGTTCACCGCCATAGCATAGCGCTTCTGATCAGTGTTCGGGGTCGTACCGCCTTGATCACGGAAAGATAAAGACGCGCGTGTAGACGTTTTATCCGTAGAGGCAGACAAAGCCACCGTATGATTCATAGAATAACCCGTTTGGAAGAAATTCTTGATATTGTCCGGGCTGGAAACCCAAGGAGTAGCCTGACGCACGCCATCGATCACCGGGCTATTGTATTGCGGCAAATTCAATCCGATATCCAAGCGAGGTCCCCAAGACTCATCCGCGTTATCGTTGATACCACTACCCATACCATCTACATAATTGTAACCATTCTCCAAGGCAAAAGCTTGATAATCGCCAGAATATCCCCCCGCTTGCGCTTCCTTCCAATCATACTCGGAAGCGTAATAGCCTTGTCCATACTTATTCTGCAATCTAGGCAAATTATAAACCCGGTCAATCGTGATATCACCCTCATAAGAGATAGATACACCCTTGTCTTTCTTACCGGATTTAGTAGTAACCAAGATAACGCCATTACCGGCACGCATACCATACAAAGCGGCAGATCCACCCTTTAACACAGAGATAGACTCTATATCCTCCGGATTAATATCATTCAAGCCGGAACCCAAGTTTACAGTGGCACCTTTCGCGTTATCATTAGCGATAGGCACACCATCCACAACGATCAACGGTTGGTTATTACCAAAAGAGGAATTACCGCGAACCACGATATTCTGCGACGCACCAACCTGTCCACCTTGAGAAGTAATCTGCACACCGGCGATCTTACCGGAAAGTGAGGTCGCCAAGCTCTGTTGGCCAGCTTTTGTCAACTCATCAGATTTCACCTCTTGCAGGGCATAACCCAAGGCTTTCTTCTCACGAGTCAAACCCATAGCGGTTACAACCACCTCATCCAACGCTTTTGAATCCGAGTCCAAAACAACGTTGATCACGGATGCCACAGGTACTTCCTTCGTTTTCAATCCTACATAAGAAATAAAGATCATCTTAGCGTCTCTCGGTACATCTAAACTAAAGTTTCCCTCAAAGTCCGTAACCGTACCAATCGTAGTGCCTTTCACAACGACAGCCGCACCGATCACGGGTTGCTGATCTTCCGATGATATAACATTACCTGTTATCTTCATCGTCTGTGCCGTTGCGACTCCTATGCCTATAAACAAGCATAATAACAAAAAAGTCAACCTTCTCATAAACACACTTTTAATTTAACAATTAATTATTTAAATCAAAATTCACACATAACTTACCATAGTTTACGAAGAACGATTTTATTTACAAGTGAAAGCGAAATAGGTTGAAATGCTATGATTCTTAAGGAAATCTTCTTTTTTTATCAAAAATCAAATAGTTTGTTAAAATGATATTAAAATCTTGCATAATCTTTATTGTTGTAAAATAGATTAACTGAAAATTACCTATTGCTTGATTGGTTTTGTGTTATTATGATATTGCTTGTATATCAAAATATGCATTTAATAGGTCTAAAAATGACGTTGTGAAATATATTTGACCGTTTTAATGACATAAAACTATTATATTATTTGTTTTTAACAGAAAATATTCTTTATATTTGCGGTGTGAAGATTAGGTATATGTATGATTGTATGTAAAAGTAAAGTGAATATTTTAATGTAATTTTAAATATATGCATGTATAATCCTGCTGTTTTAAACTAAGTTCTTCGTAGACTATGTTTCTTCCAAAATAAATGAATACATTTGCCTCACGTAAATCTTTAAAACTAATAGCATGAAACATTTTCTTTTAGCCATGGCTACTTTATGGTGTGTGGCAGGTACATTCTCCTCATTCGCGGCGGATAACAATAAATGGAAGCCTCTCTTCGGTAAAAATCTGGAAAACGCCAACTACAATCCGGAAGTTTGGAGCGAGACTGATGGTGTGTTAGGTGCCGTGAAGGACGAGTCTATCTGGACAAAGGATGAATATGAGAACTTCGAGCTGGATCTTGATTTTAAGACCGACGTGGGCACGAACAGCGGAGTAGTCGTTTACTGTACGGACACGAAGGATTGGATACCCAACTCGGTAGAAATACAGATAGCGGATGACCATTGTAAAAAATGGGGAAACGGCAAGCCGTATGAGAAATGCGGAGCCATTTACGGACATCTAGGCGCCGTGCAAGACAAGGTAGTCAAAAAACCCGGGGAGTGGAATCATATGCGTATCAAATGCGCCGGACAACATATCATGGTTATCCTCAACGGAAAGAAAGTTACCGAAATGGATATGAGCAAATGGACTTCCGGCACCAAGAACCCGGATGGAAGCGATATCCCAAGCTGGCTGCCCAAACCTTTCGCCGAATTACCGACAAAAGGATTTATCGGATTACAAGGAAAACATGGGGACTCATTAATCTGGTTCCGTAATATCAAGATTCGGAGTCTTTGATAGACCTATTATATAATGTACGTGAGGGGCCATAAACAGCCCCTCATTTATTTAAAAGACTCTCGTCCCTTTTCCTTGGTGAATCTCCGAGGCTTGCGTAATAATCACCTGCTTCACCCCGGCGTCTATCGCTTGGTAAGCGTTTTCCAGCTTCGGGATCATGCCCCCTTGGATAATTCCTTGTTCTACATATCCCTTAAACGCTATACGATCGATTTCCGGTATCACGCTCTCATCATCGTTCTCGTCCAACAAAACGCCTTTTTTCTCGAAACAGAACATCAATGTCACCTCAAAATGTTTCGCCAACGCTTTAGCGGCTTCTCCCGCTATCGTATCAGCGTTCGTATTCAACATATGGCCTTGCTTATCATGTGTAAGAGGAGCCAGTACCGGCACGATACCTTGATGGATAAGAGAGGCTAGCAAATCGGCATTCACCTCTTTCACGTCGCCTACGAAACCATAGTCTACATCCTTCACGGGACGTTTATCCGAACGCATCAAGTTCATGTCCGCACCGGTCAAGCCTAAAGCGTTCACGCCCAACGCCTGCAAGCCCGCTACGATGTTTTTATTCACCAACCCGCCATAGACCATTGTCACGACCTTCAAGGTCTCGGCATCCGTAATACGGCGACCGTTCACCATCTTGCTCTCGATCCCTAATTGGGCTGCAAGCTTGGTAGCCGAGCGTCCTCCCCCATGCACCAAGACCTTATATCCCTCGATAGCAGCGAAATCGTTCAATAATTGACGAAGCGTTTCTTCTTCCTCAACGATCTTCCCTCCTACCTTTATCAAGACTAGTTTTTCCATACTTAATTCTTTTTTATAAAATTTTCTCGCCAAAGTTACTAAAAAAAGAAAGATTTGTATACATTTGCACTCGCAATGCGGTAGTAGCTCAGTTGGTAGAGCATCAGCTTCCCAAGCTGAGGGTCACGAGTTCGAGCCTCGCCTACCGCTCTATCAGGCATTAGGCGATTATCCAAATAAGGATGGTCGCCTAATTTTGTTTTATCTCCTCAATGCTCCTTCTAAAAGCAACGTCCGTTTCTCTAGCTAGAAACTAGAGTTTTGTGCAAGGGAAACTTCTGTTTCCTCATAGGAAAACTTTTGTTTTCCTTAGAAGAAACTAAAGTTTCTTAAAAAAAATCCACAAAAAACTGCAACACTCTTATAATCAAAGATATAACCAAGTCTCCTTTTCCCTTTATAATAAAAACAAAGTTATCTCTTTTCTCGACATAAAGCCATATGTTATGCTTAAACGATCTATACTGTTTAAGAAAAATAATCTACCTTTGCGTCAAATAATTAAGAAGAGAATGACAAAAAGCATATTTCTATTCCTGCTGGGGATTCTTTCCCTATCGGCGATGGCGCAACCCAAACTGAGCGAGGAAGCCCGTATCAGTCTGATGACCAGCGCACCGTACGATGAAGAGGTATTCACCGTGTACGGGCATGCCGCTCTACGCATATACGATCCCAAGCAAAATATAGATTATATATTCAATTACGGTATATTTGATTTCTCCAAACCTAATTTTATCTACCGATTCGCTAAAGGAGAGACGGATTATAAACTGGGAGTAGCCGATTTCCAAGACTACGTGATCGAGTACCAAATGCGGGGCAGCGATATCACGGAGCAAGTATTGAACCTCACCCAAGAAGAGAAAGAGCATATATGGGATGCCCTGCTTATCAATTACAGGCCGGAGAACAGGGTATATCGTTATAACTTCTTCTTCGATAATTGCGCTACCCGCCCTGCCGCGATCTTGGAAAAGGAGATCGACGGGAACGTCGATTATCAGTATCCCTATCAATCCCAGACCTTCCGGGATCTTATTAATTATTGTACCCGAAACCATCCGTGGCTCACATTCGGATGCGACCTAGCGCTAGGCAGCCCCACCGACCGGGAGGCCACCCAGCACGAGATGCTCTTCCTCCCCCCTTATCTAAAAGAAGCGTTCGCTAAAGCCACCATCACGGGCCCGGACGGGACAATCCGCCCATTGGTGAGCGAGACCCACGTGATCGGAGCCGGGGAAGCCGACGAGCCGGAAAAAGATATCTGGGATTTATTCACCCCTTTAGTCTGCGCTTGGCTTCTGTTCGGAATCGTTTTAGGGTTTACTTGGATCGAATGGCGCAAAAAAAAATACTTCTTGTGGGTGGATTGTGTCCTTTTCTCGGTAGCCGGAGCCGGAGGTGTAATCCTCTTCTTTCTTAGCTTCATATCCGTCCATCCCTGCACGTGGCCGAACTGGTCTTTGGTATGGTTACAGCCGCTCGATTTGATCGCTGTTATTTTGTTTTGCGTAAAAAAGCTGAAGAAGGCTGCATATTACTATCATTTTATTAACTTTGCGGCGCTTACGCTGATGTTACTGGGATGGTATTTCATTCCGCAACATCTAAACAGTGCCTTTATTCCGCTTGTAGCCTCGATTTGGGTTCGTTCGGGTTGGGGTGTTTACAGAAAGATATGGAGAATCGGATGAGAAAAATTATAACGTCACTTATCGCTATCCTCGTGGTAACAAACCTTGAGGCGCAGCAACGTACCCCCAAATTGGTGGTATGTATTACTGTGGATCAGCTAAGGGGCGACTATATAGAATACTTTTATAATACATTTGGCGAACGTGGCTTCAAGCGTTTGATGAACGAGGGGTTGGTGTACAACAATATCCGCTTCGAGTTCTCGGACATAGACCAAGCCAGCGCGTTCGCGACTCTTTTTACCGGAAGCAACCCTTGCTTCAGCGGTATCGCGGGGGAGAAGACGTTTGATTTCGAGAAAGAGAAAGAGGTCTCGATCTTAAATGATCCCGAATATCTGGGTAATTACACGAAAGAGAATTATTCGCCCAAGAATTTATTCAGTTCCACGATCGGCGACGAGTTGAAAATCGCCTCTCAAGGAAGAAGCGACGTATATTCCATCGCCCCGGATGCCGAGAGCGCCATCCTTTCCGCCGGACATGCGGCCAACGGAGCTTTCTGGATGGATAACACCAACGGGAAATGGGCTACCACGACGTACTATAAGGGTATCCCTTGGTATGTAGACCGCTATAATAACGGCCCGGAATCCTTGGCGTCACGCTTAGAAACCATGGTATGGACTCCTACCCTTCCGATGGAGAAATACGATGCCTTTCCTTACGTATTGGATGATCTTCCTTTCCGCTATACGTTCAGCGAGAAGTTCGCGAACTGCTATCCGAACCTGAAGACCTCTCCGTTCATCAATAAGGAGATCAATCGCTTGGCCCTCCAGTTCCTAGAGTACGGAGGGTTTGGTACACGTAGTTGCCCGGATATGTTGTCTATCACGTACTACGCAGGCAATTACCGGGGTACGATGAGCAAGGAATACACCCGGGAGATTCAAGATACGTATTATCAACTCGATCAAGATATCGAGAAGCTACTAGATACGATCGACAAGAAAGTGGGCTTGGCCAATACATTGGTAGTCTTCACCGGTTCCGGTTATTATAAAAGCGAGGAGTCTTATCCGGACGGCCTGATGGTGAACGGTGGCGAGTTCCACCCGAAACGTTGTCTGGCCCTGCTTAATATGTACTTGATGGCCATTTACGGCCAACATACCAGTTGGGTACAAGGATACTACAACAACCAGATCTACTTGAACCGCAAGGCGATAGAAGACGCCAAGCTGGATTTGACGACTTTACAGAACAAGGCCGCCGAATTCATACAGGAATTTAGTGGCGTACAACTCGTCACCACGGGCAGAAGCTTGCTTACGGGCGACTGGAACGAGGGAACCGCCAAATTCCGTCAAGGTACGCACCATTTGAGACGGGGCGATCTGATCATCGAGTTGCAACCCGGTTGGAAAGTAAACCTCGACAATCCGAAAGAAAAAGTCAAGATTATACGCAATAATGCTGTTATCACCCCGCTGGTATTTATGGGCAACGGGTTGAAACCCCAACATATCTACCGCGAAGTCAAGGCCACTGAGGTAGCCCCCACGGTAACCCATGTGCTAAGAATCAGGCCACCAAACGCTACTCAAAGCCTACCGCTTTGGGAATTGAAAATTGGTAATTGAGAATTGAAAATTATCATAGAAGGGAAAGGTAGGTGGTTCTCCCCTAAGTATTTTATCTGAATTCAAATAACAAAGTAATAACAGACGATGATTGCTCATTGACAATCGGAAGTTGAACTCTCAATTTTCAATTATCAATTATCAATTATCAATTAACATAAGAATCATGGGATTTAATGAGTTTATGACGAAGCTGTTCGGCAATAAGTCGCAGCGTGACCTTAAAGAAATCACACCTTACGTAGATAAGGTAAAGGCCGTATATCCGTCAATCAAGGCACTCTCGAACGACGAGTTGCGTGCGAAAACAGATGAGATCAAACAACGTATCCAGGACTACGTAGCCGAGGAGAAAGCGCAAGTGGAAGAGCTTCGCAAAGGCATCGAGGATAAGGAACTGGAAGAACGTGAGGCGATCTGGGCCGAGGTAGATAAAATCGAGAAAGCCATTACGGACAAGATGGAAGTGGTACTGGAGCAATCCTTGCCCGAGGTATTCGCCATCATGAAAGATACGGCCCGCCGTTTCGCCGAGAATGAGGAAGTGGTAGTTACCGCTAACCAATTCGACCGGGATCTGGCCGCTCGTTTCGACTTTGTCCGCATCGAGGACGATAAGGCGATTTACGCCAATCACTGGAAAGCCGGTGGAAACGAGATCACATGGGATATGATCCATTACGACGTTCAGCTATTTGGTGGCGTCGTTCTTCATAAAGGTAAAATCGCCGAGATGGCGACCGGTGAAGGTAAGACCTT
>ERZ857922.805-NODE-805-length-43882-cov-15.283935_pt1 | contig 43882 bp, 57 predicted proteins | sample MGYA00519579_ERZ857922 | MGnify/ENA primary metagenome ERZ857922 (study PRJEB31778, sample SAMEA3449375) | human gut metagenome | biome: human gut; feature: human-associated habitat; material: faeces | place: United Kingdom | collected 2010/2012 ... | reverse complement strand
CATATTCATCAGATATAAAGACGAGAATCCTGGTGTATCCATCAGAAACGTATCTTCTCCAACCGGAATCACCTGTGAATGTCTGGTCGTATGCCGGCCTCTCTTCAGCTTACGGCTGATCTCGCCGGTCTCCATCTGTACTTCTCCCTGCAAAAGATTCGTTAGGGAAGACTTACCGACTCCGGAAGGTCCTGCAACAACTGTTGTCTTTCCCTTCAGGATCCTGTGTATCTCATCCAGTCCCTCTTTTTCAAGTGCACTGGAAAGGATCACCTGATAACCGCAGTTTCTGTAAGTTTCACATAATATCCGGGTTTCTTCTTCCGATGCAAGATCTTTTTTATTAAAGCAGATCACTGCCGGAACCTCTGCCTGTTCCATCATGATCAGGAAGCGGTCCAGCAGCATAAAATTAGGTTTGGGATTTTCAAGTGCAAAGATCACAAACGCCTGGTCAACATTTGCAACTGCCGGACGAATCAATGAATTCTTGCGTGGAAGGATTCGGATCAGATTGCCCGTTTGTTCCTGCTGGTCAAGTATTGTGATTTCCACATTATCACCTACCAGCGGTTTCTGATTATCTTTGCGGAAGATTCCCTTGGCTTTACATTCATAGAGCACTTCATCTTCTCCGTATACATAATAGAATCCCGCTATTCCTTTGATGATCTTACCCTGCATGTATTACTCTGCTTTCTTGAAAGTAAGTGGATACTGTCCCAGCTGCTGGATCGTACCATCCACTACTTCTGACACATATAATGTACCTTCGCTGACTCCCGGAGCTCCGGTAACATCCAGTGTATATGGGAATGTTATCTGTTTGCAGTCCACAATGATCGAAGACTGTGTTTCTCCGTTCACATCCTGAAGAAGTTCCAGTCGAACCTGTCCTCCCTGATATCCGGTCGGTGTATTCAGTGTCTGTGTACATTTCCATACTTCACCATTTGCAGCAGCTGCACTCTGCTGTGTGCTATCTGTGCTCTGTGCTGATGCAGTATTATCTGTTGCTGATGTATCTTCTGTATCAGAAGCCGGAGCTTCATTTCCACTGCTTACTACAATTTCAATCGGCTGATCCGGATCTGCTGTTTCATCTGCTGCCGGATTCTGAGAAATAACTTCCCCAGATGCCACATCGCTGCTCTGCTGCTCTGTTACCTTAATGTCAGTCCATTTTCCAAGTGTTGTGATTGCATCATTCTTTGTCATACCGACAACACTTGGCACTGAAACACTATCGCCATAATCCAGACCACGGCTGACAACCAGTGTAACCTCGTCACCTGCAGAAACGCTGCTTCCAGCTGCCGGTGTAACAGAATCCACATATCCTGGATTTACCATCGGATAGCCAGTTCCATCATCTTCACTGTACTCTTTCTGTACCGTTACATTCAGTCCCAGATCTTCCAGTGTCTGCTGTGCATCTATACCGGTCTCTCCGGAAAGATCAGGCATAACAACTTCCTGCTGACCTTTACTGAGATAATATTTCAGAGTTGTATACTGTTCTACTTTTGTTCCGGCCGGAATATCCTGTGAAGAAATTCTGCCTTTTTCCTGAGTAGAATTTTCTTCTCCCATCATCTGTTTGCCAAGCTTTTCTTCTTCAAGCAGAGCCGCTGCTTCATCTTCTGTCTTGCCAACCAGATTCGGTACTATAACCATTCCGTCTTCATCTGTACCTGTTGTATCTGCGTCCTGTTCCTGCTGGTTATCTGTCGGTGTTTCACCACCGATGATGCCTGCCGCCTTACCGATAAAGAAAATTGCGATTACAAGGATCACTGCCCCTGCAACGAGAGACAGGATTGTCAGTGCACTGTTCGGTGCTTTATGTTTCTTTTTATTTCTGGATTTCTTTTCTTCACGTCTGCGGCGATATTCGTCCTCGTAATCATCATCGTCGTCATCATAATCATCATCCAGTACTTCATCTTCCAGCTCAGCCACATCCTGCTTACGCTGTGAAGTACGGTTTTTCGGTGTATGCTTGATCTCGCCAAGCTCTTCATCAGAGATCACAACTGTTTTCGCTTCATTGTCAACAGAAGATAATTTCACAAAATTCCCCTGCGGATCGATCAGAGAATGTTTCAGATCGGCAATTACATCCTCCATCTTTTCATATCGACGATTTACACTCTTCTGTGTACATTTCAGGATGATCTGCTCCAGACTGTACGGAAGTTCTTCTGTATATACACTCGGAGGTACCATTTCTTCCTGCAGATGTTTGATTGCGATCGCAACAGTTGTATCTCCGTCAAACGGTACACGTCCCGTTACCATCTCATACAATGTAATACCCAGTGAATAGATATCACTCTTTTCATCACTGTAACCGCCGCGGACCTGTTCCGGAGAACTGTAATGTACAGAACCCATCACATTGGAACTGATAGTATTTGAAGAAGCAGCTCTTGCGATACCAAAATCTGTTACTTTTACTTTACCGTCTGTTGAAATAATAATATTCTGCGGCTTTACATCTCGGTGAACGATTCCGTGATTATGTGCTGCCTCCAGCCCCATAGATACCTGAATCGCAATACTTGTTGCTTCTTTGATCGAAAGTTTACCCTTTTTGGCAATATACTCTTTCAGTGTAATGCCCTCGATCAGCTCCATAACGATGTAATATACACCTTCATCATCACCCACATCAAAAACATTGACAATATTCGGATGTGTCAGTCCTGCTGCCGCCTGGGCCTCACTGCGGAACTTGCGGATAAAAGTTGTATCCTCTCTGAATTCCGGCTTCAATACTTTTACTGCCACAAAGCGGTTCAGCTTGTGATCCTTTGCCTTATATACATCGGCCATTCCGCCGGTGCCTATTTTACTTAAGATTTCATAGCGTTCTGCTATGATCATTCCCGTCTTTAACATTTTTCCACCTCATTTGTGAATGGTTCTACCAGTATGACTGCTATGTTGTCCTTACCACCGTTCTGGTTTGCTTCTTTCAGAAGTTTCTCGCCCTTCTTCGGCAGTTCCTCTGTCTGGTCCAGTATGATTTCCTCTAATTTACTGTCCTCTACCATATTGCTCAGACCATCGGAACACATAAGAATCGTACTGTCCGGTTCCAATTTCAGGTCAAAAAAGTCAATATCTACGGTTCTCTCTGCACCAAGCGCCCTGGTAATGATATTTTTATCCGGATGATTTCTTGCCTCCTCCGGTTTGATCTCACCCATACGGACCATTTCCTGTACCAGTGAATGATCTTTTGTCACCTGATGAATTTCTCCCTGGATCACGTATAAACGACTGTCTCCTACATTGGCCACATATGCATAGTGACCGACAACTGTGCAGACCACGATCGTTGTTCCCATTCCCCTCAGATGTTCTTCTCTGCGGGAGCGTTCCAGAATCTCCGTATTTGCAGTCTCAATGGCATGACGAATCACCTTGATTGGGTTGAAATCTGCATCCTTTTGAATCTCTTCTACCAAAGTCTGAACTGCATGCGAAGATGCATAATCTCCGGCATTGTGTCCACCCATACCATCAGCAACGACAAACAGATTCGGAAGATTTCCAACCGGGTTTTCGGAAACGAACACATAGTCCTGGTTCATCTTCCTCTTCTGCCCTACATCCGTAGCTGAATATACCCTCATGTCACTTCTCACTTTCTGTTTTTTCCATATATCTTTTTCTTAACTGACCACAGGCACCGTCAATATCTCTGCCCATTTCCCTTCTAATAGTAACATTTATTCCACATTTTTCAAGATTAATTTTGAAATTCTCCACCGCCTCACGTGTGGAACGTACAAAGGAACGCTCTCTTACCGGGTTGACCGGAATCAGATTCACATGACAGTTAAGCCCTTTCAGACGGCCTGCAAGTTCCTGCGCATTTTCTTTACTGTCATTCACTCCTGCCACCAGACTGTATTCAAATGTGATTCTGCGTCCTGTCTTGTCAAAATAATTGTGGCAGGCTGCCAGTAATTCATCAATGGAATATTTATTGGCGATTGGCATTAACTCCCGCCGTTTTTCATCGTTCGGTGCATGAAGAGACACAGCCAGTGTCATCTGAAGTTTTTCTTCTGCCAGCTCATAAATTCTCGGAACCAGGCCACAGGTAGAAACAGTAAGATTTCGCTGGCTGATATGGATTCCTCCGTCTTCCGTAAGAATATGAATAAAACGCAGCAGATTGTCATAATTATCCAGTGGCTCACCGGTCCCCATTACCACTACATTGGAGATACGTTCTCCGATAGATGTCTGAATGCGGTAAATCTGATCCAGCATCTCTGACGGAAGAAGGTTTCTGGTCAGGCCGCCAATCGTAGATGCACAGAAACGGCATCCCATACGGCATCCGACCTGTGAGGATATACATACTGAATTACCATGATGATATTTCATGAGTACACTTTCAACATAATTACCATCCGTTAATCTGAACAGATATTTTTCTGTTCCATCAAGCTTGGAACGCTGTACCCTGACAGGCTCTAAGCATACATATTCTGATGTTTCCTTTAACTTCTGCCTTAATGCATTGGAAAGGTTGGTGCATTCATCAAAGCTGTCTGCCAGCTTTTCATGCATCCACTGATATAGCTGCGAAGCCCTGAACTTCTTCTCACCAAGTCCAGCCATATATGTTACAAGTTCGTCATAATTAAGTGACTTAATATCTGTCATGTCTATTCTCTCCTAAGTTTTGCAACAAAGAATCCATCTGTTCCGCCATTCTTTCCCGGCAGAATCTGTCTGTATTCTATCTTCTTAAAGCCATATTCTTTACATAACCAGTCAGCATTGGCTTCATTCTCTTCTGAATTAATTGTACATGTACTGTACATCATTATACCACCCTGCTTAACATATGCCTGTACTACAGAAAGTATGCTCTGCTGCAGCTCTTTTAATGAAATCAGCTTGTCCCCTGTTATATTATATCTGATATCAGGCTTTCTTCCCATAACACCGAGTCCTGAGCATGGAAGGTCTGCTATAACAACATCTGCCTTCTCTCTCATAGATTCATCCATTACGAGTGCATCTTTTACCTGGACTTCTATATTATTAAGTCCGAGCCTTGATACATTTTCTTCAATAAGCCCTGCCTTATAGTCTGATACATCCCTTGAATATACTTTACCATCAGCGCCAACGCTTATTGCAGCATTAATGCTCTTTCCTCCCGGTGCTGCACACACATCAATTACTGTATCCCCTGCCTTAAATCCAGTCATATATCCTGCTGTCATGGAGCTTATATCCTGTATCTGGTACAGACCGTCCCTGAAACTGTTAAGTCCGGCTATGTAATCATAGTCCTTAATCTCTAAAGCATATGGTATACCTTCAACATCTGCCACAGATACGTTTTCCTGTGAAAGAATCTTCTTTATCTCTTCAACCGGTGCCTTTGCTGTGTTACATCTTACATAAGTCTTTTTTTCCTGCTTAAAGCCTGCAAGAATTTCCTCGGTCTTATCAATACCTAGCTGACTATGCCACATTTTAACTATCCATAATGGCATTGAGTATTTTACAGAAAGGTACTGTTCAATATCCTTATTCCTGTCAGGATATGTAATATTTTCTTTATTTCTTGTAATGTTTCTTAAGACTCCGTTCACAAAGCCTTTAAGCCCTGTGAATCCACGTTTTGCAGCCAGCTTTACAGCCTCATTGCACACTGCTGAATCCGGAATATTATCCATATATATTATCTGGTATACAGACATTTCACATATATTTCTTATTAGTGGTTTCATCTTTCTTACAGGAGTCTTTGAAAACTGGTCTATTATATAGTCAAGTTCAATTCTGTTCTCAATCGTTCCTAGTGATAATCTGCTTATAAATGCTCTCTTATTCTTATCAAGATACTGGTACTTTGTCAGTGCATTATTAATGAGAAGGTGTGAAAATTCACCCTTCTCATTGATTTCCATAAGTATATCCAGTACAACTGCCCTTAAATTCACCGAATCAGTCACGGCGTCTTCCTCCAAATAAATAAATCAGTCTTAAAAGCTGTAAAATTGCTGTGGCTGCTGCCGCAACATATGTCATGGCTGCTGCTGAAAGCACTTTTCTTGCCTGTCTGTTCTCATCTCCATATAGGAATCCTTCTGATTCAAGAAGCTGTAATGCTCTTGCCGAAGCATTAAACTCAACCGGTAATGTTACAAGCTGGAAAAGTACTGCCAGACTGAACATAAGAATACCAATATCTATAAGTATATTAGTTGAGCCAAATATAAGTCCAAGCACAATAAGTATCCATGATACCTGCGAACCGACGCTGGCTAACGGAAACAACGCTGTCCTGAAGCTTAATGGACCATATCCGTAAGCATGCTGTATGGCATGTCCTGTTTCATGGGCAGCAACTCCGATAGCCGCAACAGATGTTGAATTATACACAGAATCTGACAGGTTAAGTGTCTTATTTCTTGGGTTATAATTATCTGTCAGGCTTCCTGATACTCTCTGAATAGATACATCATATATTCCCTGGCTTCTTAAAAGCTGCTCTGCAACCATTGCGCCTGTCATTCCTTTTGAAGATGACACCCTGGAATACTTGTTAAATGTGCTTTTTACCTTTACCTGTGCTATCAGTGCAATAACGCATGATATTATTATCAGAATGTACATTGGATCATAGTAATATCCATATCCATAATAACCATATAAAGCTACCATAATACCTCTTTTCTGAATCATTTAAGATTCTGCTTATTCTCCTAACATTACACCTGCTTCTAACTGGTTGCCTCTTAAGAACGAACCGCTGTCCATTCTCTTCTTACCTTCTAACTGAACCTCATTAACAACTAAATACCCCTGTCCACAGGCTATTGCAAATGTGTTCTTTCCTACAGAGACAATCTGTCCCGGCTTAACTTCATCTGTCTGTACTTCACTGATATTATCAACAACATCCGCATCCCATATTTTTAGCATTTTACCGTCTATATAAGTAAATGCACTAGGCCATGGATTAAGTCCTCTTATAAGTCTTTCAAGTTCAGCTGCACTCTTATTAAAATCCATCTTACCAAATGACTTATGAAGCATTTTTACATAAGTGCTTTCTGAATCATCCTGCTTAACAGGAGTAATAGTTCCAGCTTCAAGTCCTTCAAGTGTCTTAACCAAAAGATGCGCACCGACATCACTTAATCTGTCAAAAAGACTTCCGCCCGTCTCTTTAGCATCAAGCTTCACCTTCTCAACCATCAGGATATCTCCTGTATCAAGGCCTTCATCCATCTTCATGGTTGTAACACCTGAATACTCACAGCCATCAATAACTGCCCACTGGATTGGCGATGCACCTCTGTACTTAGGAAGAAGTGATGCATGAACATTGATACAGCCGTATCTTGGCATGTTAATAATACTTGCCGGCAGTAACTGTCCAAATGCAACAACAACAATTACATCTGCATTATATGTTCTTAATTCTTCTACAAATGCTTCATCTCTTGCTCTCTCCGGCTGTAACACTGTGATTCCATGCGCCACAGCTTCCTCCTTAACTGGAGAGAAAACAAGTGATTTGCTTCTTCCCCTTGGCTTATCAGGCTGTGTAACAACTGCTGCCACATCATGTCCTGCTTCGATTATTGCTTTAAGTGTCCCTACAGCAAAATCGGGTGTACCCATAAATACTACTCGCATTCTGTTCCCCTTTTCATTAATTATTCTTCTTCAATGTCATCTGTAGAGAGAAGTTCTCCTTCTACCTTATCAACATACATTATACCATCAAGATGGTCAATCTCATGAAGAAGGCATCTTGCAAGAAGCTCCTCTCCTTCTACTATAATCTCTTCCATATCCTCATTAAGGGCCTTAACCTTTGCATAATTAGGTCGTGTAACCTCACCTGTCTTTCCAGGTACACTAAGGCATCCTTCAAGCCCTGTCTGGCTTCCGCTTGTCTCTAACACAACAGGATTAATAAGAACAATTGGATCATCTCCACAGTCAATAACAACAAGTCTCTTTCTGATTCCAACCTGAGGTGCTGCAAGACCTACTCCGTTGGCCTCATACATTGTCTCAAACATATCGTCAATTAGTTCTTCAATTCTTGGTGTCATCTCTGTAATCTCTTTTGCCTTGGCTCTTAGTATATCATCTCCAAGTGTTCTAATATTTCTTATTGCCATATAATCCTCCTCGCAATTATCCATTAATATCGTATTGTACATTAATATTCTTAAAAGCCTGATTCCCAACAATATTAACATCAAGCTTTTCATATATACCTGTAAGAACTTCTCTGTCTTTATGTTTTACATAGATTATCTTACTATACACATCTTTAATCTTATATATAGGTGCATCTGCCGGACCTATACACATAAGTCCTTTATACTTACAGTTGTTATCCACAAATGCTTTAACCCACGCTGCATTCTTTGTCAATAACATCTCATCTGGTGAAGATAACATAATCTTCATAAGATTATCCGCCGGCGGATATCCACACAGCTTTCTGTAAGCAATTTCCTGCTCATAGAAAGCATTATAATCCTGATTAGCCGCACTAACAATACTAAAATGCTCCGGCGTATAAGTCTGTATAACTACATTGCCACATTTTTCTGCTCTTCCTGCCCTTCCCGCAGCCTGTGTAAGAAGCTGGAATGTCCTCTCAGAAGCCCTGTAATCACTCGCATAAAGTGACATGTCTGCCGCAAGCACTCCCATAAGCGTTACATTTGGAAAATCATGTCCTTTGACAATCATCTGAGTTCCAATAAGAATATCCGCATTACCATTGGCAAATTCAGACAGAATCTTTTCATGTCCATCCTTACCTCTTGTAGTGTCCATATCCATTCTTAGCACTCTCGCTTGTGGAAATGTTTTCTTAACCTGTGCTTCAACACCTTCCGTTCCTGCCCTGAAGCCCGAAACATATCTTGAACCGCATGAAGGACATGCAGTTATCTTAGGTGTTGTATATCCGCAGTAATGGCACATCAGCCTTCCATCAGCATGCTCCGTAAGTGAAACATCGCAGTGCGGGCATTTCATAACCTTTCCGCATGAACGGCATGATATAAAGCCTGCCACACCTCTCTTATTAAGAAAAAGCATTATCTGCTCATGCTTTGCAAGTCTCTCACTCATCAGTTCTCTTAACCTGTTGCTGAATATCGTCCTGTTTCCAAGCCTTAATTCTTCTCTCAGGTCAACAATATCAACTGCTGGAAGCTTTCCGTTTCCCGCCCGGCTGTCAAGTTTAATAAGCTCTATATGTCCATTCATTGCCGCATAGTAGCTTTCCATTGAAGGAGTCGCAGAACCAAGTATCACTGAAGCACCTGCTTCCCTTGCAATATGGCACGCGACCTCTCTTGCATGATATCTTGGAACAGTCTCTGACTTATAAGCTCCTTCATGTTCTTCATCTATTACTATAAGCCCTATATTTGAAAACGGTGTGAACAACGCTGAACGCGGTCCTATCATTACACTTATATCACCTCTCTGCGCCCGCAGAAACTGGTCATACCGCTCTCCCTTTGACATACGGGAATTCATAATAGATACCTTATCCCCAAATCTGTGGTAAAACCTCTGCACAGTCTGGAATGTAAGCGCAATCTCCGGTATAAGCACAATTGCCTGTCTTCCCTTGTTAAGCACATGTTCTATTGCTTCAAGATACACCTCAGTCTTTCCGCTTCCTGTGACACCATGAAGCAGATATGTCTTATAATCACCATTATCATAGTCAGCTATTATTGTATCCACAGCGTTTTTCTGCTGCTTGTTAAGCTCAATGTGCTTTCTTTCTCCCGTAACATTTCTTACAGGATTCCTGTAGATGTCTTCTGACCTGACTTCAGCAATCCCCATATCTTCAAATGCTTTGACCGTCTGTGCTGTGATATTAAGCTTGGATTTAATAATACTTTCATCTATTACAGGTTCCTTAATCAGTGCCTCTAACAATCTGTATCTTGCTTTTGCATTTTTCTTTGCAAATGTATCAAGATACTTCTGCGCCTGTGCCTCGTCAATGATAAGATTGACCGAGCGTTTTTCCTTCTGCTTAACCTTATCCTTTACAGGAATAACCGTCTTAATTGCCTGATTCATGGTACAGCCATAATTGTGCTTCAGCCACGCCGCAAGCTTTAACATTCTGCTTACCGCAGTGACCTTTCCCTCGGTAATTCCTTTAATATATTTTATTTTTTCAACAGGATATGCCGCTTTGTCTCCCAAACCTACAACATACCCTGTTATCTGCCTGTTTCCTGCTCCAAATGGAATATCAACTGACATTCCCAGTTCAATTACATCCGCCAATTCATCCGGAACTGCATACTGGAATGTCTTATCAAGCTGTTCATGTGAAATGTCTATTATTACATCTGCGTACATTAATTACCCTTCAATTCTTCAAGCACTTCTTTGATAAGCACCCTCTCATCCATAGGATACTTCACACCCTTAATCTCCTGATAATCCTCATGACCTTTACCCGCAAGAACAATAATATCACCCGGTTCGCCATGTTCTATCGCATACTTAATAGCTTCTTTTCTGTCTGTAATATCAACATGCTTTCCGGTAGTCTTAGCAATTCCAGTCTTGATATCTTCTATAATCGCCTCTGGCTCTTCAAATCTTGGATTATCTGATGTGATAATAGTAAGGTCAGCAAGCTTTCCTGAAACCTCGCCCATCTCATATCTTCTTTCCTTGGAACGGTTACCACCACATCCAAACAGGCATACAAGTCTGTGAGGATGATATTCTTTAAGTGTTGTAAGAATACTCTCTAAAGCCATTGCATTATGCGCATAATCTATCATTAATGTAAAATCATCAGAAACCTTTACAAGCTCAATTCTTCCCTTAACCTTAACGTGTTTAAGAGTTTCCTTAAGTGCCTCTTCATCAACATCGAAATGCCTTGTAATTGCGATTGCACATAATGAATTGTATACAGAAAACTTACCCGGAAGATTAAGTTCAACCTTCATATTAACAAGTCCTGTACAGTCATATGTAAGGCCAATTTTACCCGGTTCATGTAAAAGTTCAATATTTTCAGCCTTAATATCAGCATTATCTCCGATACCATAGCTTTCAACCTTACATATTGCTCCCCTAAGGATATCCTGGGTATGCTTATCATCAGCATTAACGATACCAACCCTGCACTGCTTGAATAACTTAGCCTTGCAGTTAAGGTAATCTTCAAATGACTCATGCTCATTAGGTCCAATATGGTCTGGCTCAAGATTAGTGAATACACCTATATCAAACATAATTCCTGCTGTTCTGTCGAGCTTAAGTCCCTGCGAAGACACCTCCATAACAACTGCCTTACAGCCAGCGTCTACCATCTTGGCAAACGACTGGTGAATCTCTATTGATTCAGGCGTTGTATTATGTGCCGGAATTGTCTCATCCCCGATAATAGTCTCGATTGTTCCGATAAGTCCTGTCTTAATGCCACATGCTTCAAGAACATTTTTAACCATATAAGTAGTCGTTGTCTTTCCCTTAGTTCCTGTTATTCCTATTGTAAACAGCTTCTTATCAGGACTGCCATATACTGCTGCCGACATAAGTGCAAGTGCCAGTCTTGTGTTATCTGTGCTTACAACTGCTGTCTTGCAATCTTTAGCTTCGTATTCACCATCAAGAACAACAATTACAGATGCCTTATCCTTAATCTGGTCAATATATTTATGTCCATCGCTCACAGCACCCTTAATGCATACAAATGCATATCCATCCTGCATCTTTCTTGAATCAGATGTAATTCCTGTCACATCTGCATCAGTATTTCCGCATACAACACTATACTTGAAGTCTGCAACTTCATTTTCTGAACATATTTTTAATATCTCTGAAAGCTTCATACATTAGTCTCCTTATTTTATAGTATATATTACTTACATTACTGCTGCTTTAGAAGTGTTTCAAATTCTTCCATTGTCATCTCAACCTTTCTTGGCTTAGTTCCAAGCTCCGGTCCTACTACCTTTGCATCAGCAAGCTGGTCCATAATTCGTCCTGCCCTGTTAAAACCAATCTTAAAATGTCTCTGCAGACTTCCTATTGAGCCTTTTTCATTCTCAATAACGAATCTTCCTGCGTCAGCAAAAAGTGAATCTCTCTCTTCATCACCTTTACTGCTGCCAGACATGCTCTCCTGACTTACAGTAGCCTGTGCAATACTCTCATCATAAGATACTTCCTCTGCATTCTCCTTAAGGAAGGATACAACATTTTCAACTTCCTCATCAGATACGAATGCACCCTGTACACGCAACGGCTTTGGAAGATTGGATGGGAAGTAGAGCATATCTCCCTTTCCAAGCAGCTTCTCAGCACCATTCATATCAATGATAACTCTTGAATCAATTCCCGAAGATACTGCAAATGCTATCTTAGACGGAATATTTGCCTTGATAAGTCCTGTTACTACATTAACAGAAGGTCTCTGCGTTGCTATAACCATATGTATTCCTGCTGCTCTCGCAAGCTGTGCCAGACGGCATATTGCATCTTCAACCTCACCCGGTGCGACCATCATAAGGTCAGCAAGCTCGTCTATGATAATAACAATCTGTGGAAGCTTCTCCATTGGAGGATCTATGCCTTCCTTGTTCTTCTTAACAACAACATCATTATATCCCTTTATATTACGAACCTGCATTGCCGCAAACTTCTTATATCTGTCTGTCATCTCATTAACAGCCCAGTTAAGCGCTCCCGCAGCCTTCTTAGGATCAGTTACTACAGGTAACAGCAAATGTGGTATTCCATTATACACACTTAACTCAACAACCTTCGGGTCAACCATTATAAGTCTTACATCCTCTGGCTTTGCCTTATAAAGAATACTCATAATTATTGTGTTGATACATACCGATTTACCTGAACCTGTTGCTCCGGCAATAAGCATATGCGGCATCTTCGCAATATCCGCAATAATAGTCTTTCCTGCGATATCCTTACCAACTCCGAATGATATTGCTGACTGGCTTTCCTTGAATTCCTTAGACTCAACAAGTTCCCTGAAATATACACTTCCTGCTTCCTTATTAGGAACTTCAATACCAATAGCAGCTTTTCCGGGAATTGGTGCCTCAATTCTAATATCTGCTGCCGCAAGATTAAGCTTGATATCGTCTGATAAAGAAACAATCTTGCTTACCTTGACACCCTGTTCCGGCTGTAACTCATATCTTGTAACTGTAGGTCCGCAGCTTATATCAGTTATAGTAACTTTAACTCCGAAAGTAAGCAGTGTCTCCTGTAATCGCTGTGCAGTTACTCTGTATTCAGACTTTCCACCAGACGCTGTGCCCGGATTTCTCTTTAATAAGCTTACCGGTGGGAACTTATACACCTTCTTAGGCTTGTGTACAGGCTTAACCTGCTCTGGTTTCTTTTCCGTTTTCTCTTTATGTTCTTCGTTGGTCACATCATTTTCAAATATCTCATCGTTATCATATGGAGTCTCATCCTCATATGAACTTTCCACATACCCAGTTACATCTTCCGGTGCAGCTCCTGTAACCTCATCATCGCTCATATAGTCGTTACTCATATAATCTGGCTGGATATCTTCCACATGTGATTCATTATCTGGATAATAATCATTGTTATCAATATCATCATATGCGAGTTCAAATGTATCCTCGTTATGTGCATTATAATCAGGTTCATATATATCCTGTGAATACTTATCGTTGCGTTCTGTATCCACGACTATCTCATGAATATCTATGTCCGGTGCCTGTTCCTGCGCATCCTTTATAAGAGTATCCGAAGTAACTCCTCGCACAACATTATTCATACGGGCGTTGGCTAGATATTCTTCTCTTGCTTTCTTCTCCGCAAGCTGTTTCTCTTTCTTCTCAATCTTTTTAAGTCTTGCTCTGGCACGCTCTTCTTCTCTTAACTTTCTGTATTCATCATCAGACATATAATTCTGTCTGCCTGCTGAATGTTCCTTATAAGCTGAATAATCTTCTTTAGCTTCCTTCATAAGACGCTGGCTGCCATTGCCAACCTTCTTAAGTCCTGATATAAATGAACGCTCTGTAATAATAACTATGCATATTATTGCAAGTATCATAAGTATTACAAATGTTCCAATTAATCCAATAGGACTTAATGCCTTACACAGCACTGCTCCAAAAAAGCCACCTCCAGCCTTATAATCTGCACAATATGTAAATATTTTTCCTATACTGTTATCTGCAATATCAGGATTGTTGTATACACACTGCACCATTGCACATAAAACAATAAACAGCCCATATGCTGCCGTTGTCTTAATTCTTGCAACTCTTAACAGTTCTCTGTTAACCATAAGAAAAATTATACTTCCCGCAAGAAGTACTGGAAAAACATATTCCATAACACCAAACAGCCCGAACATAAGCCATTTGATACCTCTTCCTAAAGTTCCTGCAATATTGAAATTACTAAGTATAAGAATTATTGCACATGCTATCGAAAAAAGAATTATACAGTCATTCTTTAACTGATTAGTCTGTGTCTGTGCATTCTTCTTACCTGTCTTCTTTCTCTGAGAAGACTTCTGCATAGAAGTTCTTCCCTGAGTGCTTGTTTTTCTCCCCTGAGTACCCGTTTTTCTGCTTTGAGTGGTATTCTTTCTGCCATTCCTGCTGGCTGTATCTGCCATAACTTTCACTCCTTCATATCATCATCACGCATCATGATATTATACCATTTATCCCCTTCCAAGGCAAATATAAGAAAAAGGCAGAATACACATTTCCATGCATATTCCGCCTTTCATATTAAGCATTAATTATTCATCGAATATACTTACAATCTCGCCTTCCATAATCTTGTTCATATTCTTTACTGCACAGAAATTACCACACATAGAACATGTATCTTCCTTCTCAGGCTTAGATGAAGCTCTGTAAGCTCTTGCCTTCTCAGGGTCAATCGCAACGTCAAACATTGCTTCCCAGTCAAGAACCTTTCTTGCCTTGTCCATCTCATAATCCCAGTCCATTGCACCCGGTACGCCCTTTGCAATATCAGCCGCATGTGCTGCAATCTTAGAAGCAATAATTCCTTCCTTAACATCATTAAGATCTGGTAGTCTTAAATGTTCTGCAGGTGTTACATAGCACAGGAATGAAGCACCGTAAGTAGCTGCGATAGCTCCACCAATTGCTGCTGTAATGTGATCATATCCTGGAGCTATATCAGTAACAAGAGGTCCTAATACATAGAAAGGTGCTCCCTTGCATATTGTCTGCTGAATCTCCATATTAGCCTTAATCTGGTTAAGAGGCATATGTCCTGGTCCTTCAACCATAACCTGGACATCCTTCTCCCATGCTCTTCTTGTAAGCTCGCCAAGTGTAACAAGTTCTTCAATCTGTGAGATATCTGATGCATCCATAATACATCCCGGTCTGCACGCATCTCCAAGACTCATTGTAACATCATATTCTCGGCATATCTCAAGCACTCTGTCATAATATTCAAAGAACGGATTCTCATTTCCTGTCATCTCCATCCATGCATATATGATAGAACCGCCTCTTGATACAATATTCATAAGTCTCTTATCTGCTCTGAACTTCTTAGCTGTTGCCTTGTTGATACCACAGTGTATAGTCATGAAATCAACGCCGTCTTTAGCATGCATTTCTACAACATCAAGCCACTCCTGTGCAGTGATATCCTTAAGTGCCTTATGATAATATACAACTGCATCATATATAGGAACTGTTCCAATTGTTGCCGGACATTCTGATGTCAGCTTTCTTCTGAACTTCTGTGTATCTCCGAAAGAAGAAAGATCCATGATAGCTTCCGCACCCATCTTTACAGCGTTATTAACCTTCTCAAGCTCCATATCAAGATCCACGCAGTCTCTTGAAGTTCCAAGATTAACATTAATCTTAGTTCTTAACTTATTTCCGATACCATTAGGGTCAAGACATTTATGATTCTTATTGGCAGGAATGATAACCTGTCCCTTAGCTATAAGCTGTCTTAAACTCTCGACATCTATATTTTCTTTCTTTGCAACAATTTCCATTTCTTTAGTAACAATGCCTTTTCTTGCAGCATCCATCTGTGTTGCATATTCCATATGTATTCCTCCATTCTGGGTAATTAACAGGAAAATTCATAAACCTTGTGGAAATTCGATATTGAAACAATCAAATGAAGAGCTAAAAAGCCCTTTTAAGAATCCCTACGGTGGCATTATCCACATCAGGTTATGGGTCGGAACTTAATCCCTCTCAGCAGCCACTGCTTACACAGCCCTTATGCTCCCCTGCAAATATAATATGCAATAAGTATAACAAATGTATGGTATTTGTCAATCATTCTTATTCTCATCGCAACTCTTAAACTAAGACAGCCGCACATAAGTGCGGCTGTCCATTACTAAATATTAATCTTCATCATCAGAAGCTGCTTCTGCAAAGCCCTGACGCTTTCTTGCCATTTCATCGCTTGCAAGATACTCATCGTATGTTGTTATCTTATCAATAAGCTGTCCGCTTGGAACGATTTCCATAATACGGTTAGCAGTTGTCTGGATGAACTGGTGATCGTGTGATGTAAATAATGTAACACCAGGGAACTTAATAAGTCCGTTGTTAAGAGCTGTGATTGACTCCATATCAAGGTGGTTAGTAGGATCATCAAATACTAATACATTAGCTCCACATATCATCATCTTAGAGATAAGACATCTTACCTTCTCTCCTCCTGATAACACCTTAACCTTCTTAACACCGTCATCTCCGGCAAAAAGCATTCTTCCAAGGAATCCTCTTACATAAGTAGGATCTGGATCTGGTGAATACTGTGTAAGCCATTCAACAATAGTATCTTCTCTGTTAAATTCAGCAGCACTATCCTTAGGGAAATAAGCCTGTGATGTTGTAACACCCCATTTATAGCTTCCCTCATCAGGTTCCATGTTACCTGTAATAATATTGAAAAGTGTAGTTGTAGCAAGCTCATTAGAACCTACAAATGCTATCTTATCATCGTGGTTAACGATAAATGATACATTATCAAGTACCTTAACACCATCAATAGTCTTAGAGATTCCCTCTACTGTAAGTACTTCGTTACCAATCTCTCTTGCTGGTCTGAAGTCAATATATGGATACTTTCTGCTTGATGGTCTAATCTCATCTAACTCAATCTTCTCAAGTGCTCTCTTTCTTGAAGTAGCCTGCTTAGACTTAGAAGCATTGGCAGAGAATCTCTGGATAAAGTCCTGTAACTCTTTAATCTTCTCTTCTTTCTTCTTGTTAGCTTCCTTCATCTGCTTGATGATAAGCTGGCTTGACTCATACCAGAAATCATAGTTACCTGCATAGAGCTGAATCTTGGCATAATCTATATCTGCAATCTGTGTACATACTTTATTAAGGAAATATCTGTCATGAGATACAACAATAACGGTATTCTCAAAATTAATAAGAAACTCCTCTAACCATGCAATAGCATCAAGATCAAGGTGGTTAGTAGGCTCATCTAAAAGCAGAATATCAGGATTACCGAAAAGAGCCTTTGCAAGAAGTACTTTCACCTTCTCACTACCATTAAGCTCAGCCATTGTCTTGTAATGAAGATCAGTTCCAACACCAAGTCCGTTAAGAAGCTGTGCAGCATCTGACTCAGCCTCCCAGCCATTCATATCAGCGAATTCAGCCTCAAGCTCACTTGCCTTATTGCCGTCTTCCTCTGTAAAATCTTCCTTGGCATATATAGCTTCTTTCTCTTTCATAATCTGGTAAAGTCTTTCATTACCCATGATTACTGTATCAAGAACATTATATTCATCATACTTGAAGTGATCCTGCTCTAAGAAAGATAATCTCTGGCCTGGTGTGATAGATACATCACCCTTGCTAGGTTCTATCTGTCCTGTAAGAATTTTTAAAAATGTTGACTTTCCGGCACCATTCGCACCTATAAGTCCATAGCAGTTACCTTCTGTGAACTTAATATTAACATCCTCAAAAAGAGCCTTCTTACCGATTCTAAGTGTTACATTATTAGCACTAATCATTAATAATCTCCTCCAAAAAATACGCATAATAGTTAATAATCTATTATAAAAATAATCATACAAAGTTGATTATAGAGATTCCCGCCCATAAATGCAAGCAAATATTAATAAAAAGCTATTCTGTCAACATCTTCATCGTTAATCCATTTATATCTTTCTGGCAGCACAACATCAATATCAATCATTGCCATTATACTGACTGCACCCTTATTCTTAAGACTTTTTAACACATCCATATAATATAGTGACTTAAGATCTGTTAAAAAATCTTTTGACATAACAATAAGAACTTTTTTATATTGTCTTATAAATTCTTCATCCTCCTCTCTTGAAAATCCATGCATGTACTTTTTGTTAATACTCCAGAAATCCTCCAATGAATTGCCCATTGCAAGAAAATTTCTCTCAAAGCATACGCACATTACATTCTCTTTGCAAAACATGTTAAATACCAGCAATCTTCCCCCAATCGTGATTATTCTTCCGACTTGGTAATTATATCATCTTTATAACTGCTTGTGTTGCTAATGTCTTAATCTGTAGTTATCTCGTCGCAATCCGTCATTTTCGCGTCACATTCGGAATATTTTTTTACATTTTTAATCGTATGACTACAAAAATGTATAACAAAAGGACAGGCACATCATACCTGTCCTTCATAATCTGATTAAATTATTATGTAACTGCTTATGCTGTTATTGTAGTTCCAGTCTTTCCTGCAAGACCTTCCTTAGCTTTCTCAAGATTAGCTATAACAGCCTTTCTTTCCTTATCTGCTGTTACGAATCTGATAGATGCATCAACCTTAGGGAATGTTGTAACTGCTGGGAAATGTCCATCTTTAATATACTGGTGAAGATCTGATGCAGAAACTGTATCAAATACCTTCTCCTCTGGTGTTCCCTTTCCAATAGTAAGCTTGTCATATGCTGTAAGGAAAAGTAATGTTCCTGCTCCTACAAGCTCTGCCAACTTAGCTGCGGTATAATCTTTCTCAATAATTGCACTTGCACCCTTGAGATGTGAACCCTGCTGTAACACAGGAATTCCGCCGCCGCCCGCTGCAATAACAACCTGATCAGCATCAAGTAATGCCTTGACAGCATCTATCTCATATATATCGATTGGCATAGGTGAAGCAATTATTCTTCTGAACTTACCAGGTTCTTCTTCAACTACATAATTGCCCTTCTCTTCTTCTGCATCAGCTTCTTCTTTAGACATGAATCTACCAATAACCTTAGATGGTTCGCTGAACGCAATATCAAAAGGATCAACTCTTACCTGAGTAATAATAGTTGAAACAGTCTTATATATACCTCTGTTAATAAGTTCTTCTCTTATGGCATTCTGAAGATCATATCCGATATAGCCTTCACTCATTGCTCCACATACAGACATAGGAGCAACTGTTCTGTCATCAGGATCAAGTCTTGCGAACTCAGTCATTGCTGTCTGAATCATACCAACCTGTGGTCCGTTACTGTGTGTAATAACAACCTGATACTTAGCTTCTACAAGATCAGCTATTGCCACTGCTGCTTTCTTAACATTCTGCTGCTGCTCTGGAAATGTCTTTCCAAATGCATTTCTTCCTAAGGCAACTACAATTCTCTTATTATCCATAACATAAACCTCTCATACACGATTATTATTGATGTAAATATTATATTCCATGAACCGCCAAAAAGCAAACCCTTTCATATAAACTGCACTAAACTTCCTCATCGGAATATACTAAAATATATATATTATGTTCTGAAAATAATTATTATGAATAAATTAATGACTGTTGCTGTAATAGATTCAGGAATATATCCTCATATAGATTTCAAAAACCGCATAGTAGCTTTCAAAGATTTTGTCAATGGCAGAAAAAATGCTTATGACGACTGTGGACATGGCACACATGTAAGTGGAATTATTGCTGGAAGCGGCTTTGCAAGCCACGGCAGAATCAAAGGAGTCTGTCCTGCTGCCAGTCTCGCTGGAATCAAGGTGTTAGACAGCCTTGGCAATGGCAGAATTGAAAATGTTTTAGATGCCGCTGACTGGATAATCTCCCATAAGAAGGATTTGAATATAAGAATTGTCAATATATCCTTCGGTGCAACCACATTTGGCGAAAAAGAAAATCTTATTGCTCTTGAAAAAGCAATTGAAAAGCTCTGGGACAATAATATAATTGTTGTTGCAGCCGCTGGCAATGATGGTCCGGGGCGACAGACTGTTGCAATCCCAGGAACCTGCAAAAAAATTATCACTGTCGGTTCCCCGGATGGCAAAGATTTCTATTCAGGAAGAGGTCCAACCAGTGAATGTATAGTAAAACCAGAGCTTATTGTAAATGATTCATATATCAGGTCGTGCAATAATTCTGTTAGCGGATATTCTGTAAAAAGTGGAACTTCCATGTCTGCCCCGGTTGTTTCTGGTGCAATTGCAGATGTTCTGATAAAAAAAGACATGTCTCCTAAAGAGATAAAGAAAAGGCTCCATTCCTGCTGCACTAAAAAAGCCCTGCCAGATAATCTGCAGGGCTGGGGATTATTAAATCTTTCCGAATTCATGAATATATGAACTATTTTGTATTGATTGCCATAAGTATATCAATCATAAAATACTGTATAAGAATAAGTACAAGTGCAAGTACTACGATAACAACAAGCGGAATCCACTTATGCTTCTTTAACCCCTGTCCTTTCTGATTCTGTTTTTTAAAATTACGACTGTCTACCATCAGACTGTACCTCCAATCCATTCCTTAATATTATTGTCAAGCCAGCTTATCCATTCTTCAAAGCCTTCGCCAGTCTTAGCTGATACGAAAAACACCTTTGCTAATGGATTTCTTTCGTGAATTCTTTCAACAACTGCTTTGTTATCAAAATCAAAATACTCTTTAGTATCTATTTTATTGATGAGAACTACATGACACACCTCGAACATAAGAGGATACTTAAGCGGCTTATCATCACCTTCAGGATACGAAAGAATAACAACATTGCATGATGCACCTGTATCTGTCTCAGCTGGACATACAAGATTACCGACATTCTCCATAACAAGAAGGTCAAGCTCCTCTGTGTCAAATTCATCAAGTGCCTGCATAGTCATATGAGCGTCCATCGCACACTCCCCTCCTGTATGCACCTGAATAGAAGCAACTCCTGCTGCCGCCATTTTCTCAGCATCTACAGAAGAATCAATATCTGCTTCCATTACGCCTATACGGTATCTGTCTCCTAACATCTTTGCTGTTCTTAGCAGAGTTGTAGTCTTACCTGCTCCCGGACTCGACATAAGATTAACCATAAATGTTTTCTCTTCCTTAAGCCTTGCCCTTGTCTTAGCAGCTATCTCATCATTAACTGCATAAACACTCTGATGTACATCAATTACTCTTACATTACCCATTCTGGTTCTCTCCTAAATATTGTGCCACATAGCATTTAAGCCATTCACACCATGCATCCATTCCTTCTCCTGTTCTTGCAGAAATAGGGAAAACTACTGCTTTCGGATTTCTCTTTGCAATATTATCCTTAACCCTGTCCATATCAAAATCAAATGCCGGCATTGAATCAATCTTATTAATAATCACAGCCTGACACTTCTCGAACATAAGTGGATACTTAAGTGGTTTATCATCTCCTTCCGGAACTGAAAGAATTGCCACATTAAGACATGCACCTGTATCAAACTCAGCCGGACACACAAGATTACCAACATTCTCAAGTATAATAAAATCAAGTGCATTATCTGCTTCATCTTCTAACGCAGCCATTCCCTGTCTTGACATATCAGCATCAAGATGACACATTCCTCCTGTGTGCAGCTGTACTGCTGACACTCCTGCCCTAGCAACAGTAAGTGCATCAACATCCGAATCAATGTCTGCTTCCATTACACCTATATTAAAATGTTCCTTAAGTCTTTCAATTGTACCAACAATAGTTGTAGTCTTACCCGAACCGGGGCTTGACATGACATTCATATAGAATATATTTTTCTTCTTTAGCTCTTCTCTTAATCTGTCAGCATCAGCATCATTGTCCTCTAAGATAGTTTTCTTAAGGTCAATTATCTTCATGCTTCTTTCATTATAATTATTATTCATAACAACTCCAATTAGTAATCCTTAGCCATCTGAACATAACCGAGTCTCTCGAATCCTGCCTTCTTATATGCTTTCACTGCTCTTTCATTCTCTTCTTCAACCTCAAGCCTGAATCTTACAGCTTCTTTTCCATACATATTATCAAGATGTTCAAAGAACTCACCTGCAATACTCTTTCCTCTGTAATCCGGCTTAATATATATATCTTCAACCCACACACAATTACCACCACATTCAGTAGAATAGCTGTGTGCAACCATTGAATAACCCATGATAACACCTGTGTTACCCTCAAATACAAAGCACTCTATAAACGGATTATCTCCGAGACAATCTGCAATATCCCTTTTCATAACATCCTCTGAAGGGTCTGAAAGCAGTGCTGGTGAGGCATAAAACACCTTCATCATCTCAAGGACTTCAGCTGAATCCTCTTCTTTCATGCTTCTTATAATAATATTATCCATCTGAATCATTCCTTTATTACATGATAATTAATGATATCATAGTATTTATTTATTGGCAAATCAAAAGACGCGGACTGTCAAACTGACATCCCGCGCCTTTCAAATTATGAACTTCGTTCATAATCGTCATTCGCCGTTCGGGATGAGCATGCAAGCACGCTCCCCCTCACTAACGCTCATTAATATATTAGGAAAAAAGATATTTATTACACCAATCCCAGAATCTTAGGTAAGAACATTGAAATTGCAGGGATGTATGTAACCAGTAATAATGCTACGAAAATGATAGCAAAGTACGGTAACATGTACTTGATAACACTTTCAATAGTAACTCCACCAACACGGCAGCCCGTGAAGAGGATTGTTCCAACCGGAGGTGTAATTGTTCCGATTGATAAGTTGAAGCAAAGCAGAATACCAAACTGTATTGGGCTCATGCCAAATGCTGTACATATAGGAAGTAAAATAGGTGTAAAGATAAGAATTGCCGGTGTTACATCCATAAATGTTCCTACTACAAGTAACAGCACATTTATTAAAAGAAGAATAAGTATCTTGTTGTCTGTAAGACCAAGAATTGCTGTTGCAATCATATCAGGGATTTCTGTGAAAGCCATAGCCCATGACATGATAGATGAAAGACCAATCATAAATGTAATAATACCTGTTGTCTTTGCTGATTCAAGTACAATTCTTGGAATGTCCTTTAACTTAAATGACTTATAAATAAGTGAAAGAACTGTTGCATATACTACAGCAATTGCTGAACCTTCTGTAGCTGTGAACACACCTGCAAGAATACCGCCTATTACAATTATGATAAGTAAAAGGCTTGGAATTGCCTGCCAGAATGTCTTCATTGCAATTTTAAATGTTACTCTTTCTTCTGCCTGGTATCCACGCTTCTTAGCCATGATACCTGCAAGAATCATAACTGCTCCACCCCAGATAATTCCTGGAATATAACCAGCCATGAAAAGTGCTGCAATAGATACACTTCCTGCGATACTTGAATATACAATCATTGTATTACTTGGTGGAATAAGCATTCCAACCGGAGCTGAAGCTACATTTACAGCTACGCTGTAGTTCTTATCGTAACCTTCTTTTTCCTCTAATGGTCCAATTGTGCTTCCCATAGCTGCGGCTGCAGCTGCACCTGAACCACTAATGGCTCCAAATAACATATTAGCAACTACATTTGACTGTGCAAGTGCTCCCGGCATTCTACCGGCAATAACCTTGGCACAATTAACAAGTCTTGTTGCAATACCGCCATTGTTCATTATATTACCTGCAAGGATAAAAAACGGAATGGCTATAAGTGAAAATGAATTCGAACCCGCGAATATTCTCTGTGCTGAAGTTGCAAAAGAAACATTTGCCGGAATCATGCATATCATTGAAACTGCTGATGAAAGACCGATTGCTACACCGATAGGAGCACCGATTATCAGCAATATAACTAATATTGTAACCATTACTAAGGCTACCTGTAATGCTATACTCATGCGAAAGTCCTCCTCATAATTATTGCTTATTTGCTTTGAGTTCAAGTCCAATATTATAAATGCTGTAGAAGATTATAATCACACCGCATATTGGAATAATTGAATAGATGACACCTGTTGGAATATGAAGAATTGTATCTAACTGTACAAGATTCATTTTTGCGATTGTAAAACCACCATATACCATTACAAGTCCAGCAAAGCAGATTGTAACAAGCTCAATAATTATGCTGACTATCATCTTAGGTGTTTTAGGTAACTTATCCTTAATAACCGATATATTAATATGCTCTCTCTGTCCGAACATATATGTTGCTGATATTATAATCAGCCATACGAAACAGTATCTTGTGAGTACTTCAGTAACGCTGCTTGGGCTTTTGAAGAAATATCTTGCTATGACCTGATATGTTACCATAAGTACCATTGCAATAAATATTACAACACTTGAATATGATGTAATCTTGTCTAATACTTTTTTAGCTGCTGTCATATTATTTCTCCTCTCTTAAAGCCTGTACTTTATCGTATATTTTCTTAGTAACCTCTGACTGTCCGGAAATACTGTCAAGAAGTGGCTGGCATTTTTCTCTGAATAATTCTGTATCAGGATACACAAAAATTGCACCATTTGCCTCAGCATCCTTCTTTGCTTCCTGTACTGATTCTGCAAATGCATCAAATTCGTAATCTGTTGAATCTGCAACAAGCTTGTCAAATATTTCCTTATCAGCAGCTGACATACTGTCAAGGAAGTTAGTGCTTGCTATAACTACATCAGGATGAACAATATGCTTTGTGTATGAATAATACTTAGCAACTTCATAATGCTTAAAATCTGTATATACTCTCTCACTGTTCTCTCCAGCATCAATAACGCCCTGCTGGAGTGCTGTGTAAACCTCTGACTGTGACATTGCTGTACCAACACCACCCATGTACTTAACCATGTTAAGATATGTTGTTGAGTCATTAACTCGTACAATCATACCCTTAAGGTCATCTGGTGTATTAATTGGCTTGTTTGCATAAATATTTCTCTCACCTGCTGTATATACAGTAAGAACTTCAAAATTGAACTTTCTTGTTGACTTGAAAAGCTCATCAAATGCACCTGATAATGTAGTTCTTCTTAAATGATCCATATCATCATAAAGATAAGGTGCACCTACAATAGCAAAATCCGAATCGTATCCTTCTGGAACTGAACATGGAACAATAGCCATATCAAGTGCTCCGGTTCTTATGAACTCTGCCATAGACCCCTGTTCTCCTAACACACCGTTAGGATAAATAACCATCTTATATCTTCCGTTAGTTGCTTCTTCGAACTTATCTCCAAGTTCTCTCATTGCCTTATACTGAGGGTGATCCTCATTCTGATTGAATGCAACTCTTATAATCTTAACTTCATGTCCATCTGCTGTAGTGTTAGTGCTACACCCCGTTAATGCAGAACAGACTAATAAACTCATGCATAAAAATAATGCAATAAACTTTTTACCCATAAAAACCTCCCTGAAATTATTTCAATAATTCAGTACTTACCTTAACTACTACTTTTCTTACTGTCATAGGCTCTCCATCAGCACATGCTGGTCTGTGAACATCTGTTGGGAAAAATACACAGAAGCATCCTGGTGTTGATGTAATAAAACCTTCATTTTCTACTGATTTGTAGAAAATAAGATCTCTTTCATCAAATTTTTCATCAACCTCATAATTGCCAGTATCAGGAGTAAATCCTAACTTTTCTCTACCTGAAGCTAAGAACTGTACATCAAGGTACTTCTCATGAACCTCTGGTCTTTTCTCATTTACAGAACCAGTCTCTGCATCAAATACCTGCGCGTACATAAGCTTTCCTTCAAGTTCATAAACTCCCGGTTCCATATTAACGAAATCATTTTCCTTTAAATACTTAATTGCTCTCTGTACTGCCTTTGGATAACTGGTAAAATCATCCTTTGAATTAATAGATGAAAATATCATTATTTCGTCTCCTTTCTGTCTCTGTCTTCCATAGCATGAACCATATTGACAATCATTCTATGTGTTGGAACATCTACTCCGGTCTTTTCTCCGGCTCTTACAACAGCTCCACTTATTGTATTAACCTCTGTGCGTCTTCCTGCCTTGAGGTCTGCATATATAGAAGTCTTTCCTTCTGGTGAACTGATAGAAGTATTTCTTACTCTTTCAATAATTTCCTGCTCATCAAAATCTAGTCCTAAAGCTTTGGCAACTGCCAGTGCTTCTTTAATAAGAGTTGTCTTAGCGTCCTCTTTGTGATACTTGAACACATCTCCCTTGTAAATGACCGCTGCATTAATGTCTTTAAGTCCAAATCTCCTTGCTATACAAGTGTTTCCATACACTGACTTCTGACACTGTAGCTTGCCGCCATAAGCAACCGGGTAGCACTGTTTCTTCTGCATCGAAAGTCCATTTGTAACCATTTCTACAAGTGCGTTTTCGATACTTGCCCTTGTGCAACTCTGTAATACAGGCTTCTTGTTCATATCTACTGTGTCCTGCAAAATCAGCATTGCCGACATAAATTCATTTGTATAGTTGTAATCTTTAGGGAATGTTAAACCGAATTTCTCTTTCTGCTTAATTTTAATAACCATTCCCTCTGTAAAATCCTTCGCTACAAGCTCTCTGCTTTCAGCTTCTTTCTTTTCTGCAACTGCTGTATTCTCTACCATAATTATTCCTCACTTTCTTTATACATAATCATTATGCCTGCTACATTACCAGAAGTCCGTTTATTTGCGATGGTTTCCATAATATCCCAAATATCATCATTATCTATACCAATAGAAATCCTCTCCATTGTCGATACAAACTGCTTGATAACTTCTGCTTCTTCGTCGCTTACTGTAAGTACATATGCGTCTTCACATTGCATATTATCCCTCCATAATCTCTAATTTCTCACTGTCATTAACAATCAGCATAATCAACTGACTATCCACCATTTCAGCAATCCTTTTCTGATTTGCTTTATCTAAGTTTTCCGTGTCATCAAGAATGACTGGCACTGATATACCACTAATCTTCTGAATAGAGTTGCAAATATCAACTCTGCCTAAAATCCTGTTACCCTTGTTGCTCATAGTTGTTAAAATGCTCTTTCCGTCAACAGTAGGTATACAACAACTCTTGTAATTGCCATTCTTGGCATATTCAAACAACTGCCACTTAACTAACCCAAAATGACTATTTACTGCTTCTGTCAAGGCTTCGTTCTTAGCCTTATCTAGTTCGTCAAGTAAATCAAGGATTTTCTCCGCATTAGCCTTATTCTGTTCAGAATCAATCCTTATCTGCTTTAATTCTTCAAGTCGCTTTTCGTCTGCTGCCGTATCAGACTTTGCAATCTGGCTTTCACATTCTGCTAACTGCTGCCTTAAAGCTGTTTCCTGTGCCTTTAATTCTGCCTTAATCGCTGAAATATCATTAGCTTTGTGCATAGCCTGTTCCTTTTCAGCTATCTGCTGTTCAAGTGCCTTGTATTCTTCGGTGGTTGTCACATCAATTTCCTGTGGAAGTTCTGATAACTGCTTTTCAAGGTCTGCAATGGCTGTATTCAGCATTTCAAGGCTTTCTCTATGCTGTGGCAACTCTTTCTGTAAATCTTTAAGAATCTTCTTGTTTTCATCAAGTTTGCCCTTAATAATATTGCCATTGTTTGTAATAGCCTTTAATTCTTCTGCCTTGTGGCTATCAAAATCGGCTCTTAACTGTTCTTTTTTATCCTCTGGATATTCCTGCTTGCAATAAGGGCAAATAAGGCTTGCTTCGTCAAATTTGCGTTCATTCTCCGCTTTCCATTTATCCCTTATATACTGTAGATTCTTGCTTATACTCTCAATGGTATTCTGCTGATACTCAATGTTCTTTTCTGCATCGGCAATAGTCTTTTCTGTCTGCCTAACAAGAAACTGCTTATCAGAAATCTTGTCCTCAATTTCTCTCCTATCTTGCACTATTTCCCTTAACAATTTCCGTCATAGCTGTGTCTAATATCTTCATTCTACACCGCCTTTATTAATTAATTAATGGCTTATCATAAACTCGATTGAGTATAATTTAGCTGGTGTAATTTCTTCGCATTTATCGAATGCGTCCATAGGAAGCATTGTCATGTCAGGCACTTCAATCTCTTGCTCATTGATTTCCTGCAATTCTTCCTGTAACTTCTTTAAGTTCTCTGATGTAATCTGATACTGATTATCATTGACAACTGGATTGCCGCTGTCGTCCTTGTCTGCATACTTAATCTTAGTATCTTCTATGGTCTGTAGCGTTGCCTTATACAGTTCTTCCAATGCCTTAATATTGCACATAACAGCCATAGCAATTCTGCCTGTAGTCTTGTCGTGCGATATGTTACTTAAGCTCTGGAATCTGTCTATTAACTCACTTGTTTTTAGTTTCATGTGGAACTCTCCTTTATTTCTGGATTAAACTTAATTTTGCTCCGACTATAAGTCCGTCCTCATTCTTTGCCCTTGTAAGGTACGGATATGTCACATCTCCTGTGTATATTGTCATTTCCTTTTGTGTGCCACCTAAGAATAGGACTTGTGCCGTTGGGAATGGGTTATCTACGTCGCTTACTACATTATCAAGCAACAGTGCCTGCTCACCTGTTAGCGGCGGTAATTGCAGTTCAATCTTGTCTTTGAGTGCTACAATCGTGCCTACCATTTCGCCGTAGTCATTTCTTCCTGTGTTTTTAGACCATATCTTATTCCTGCTGTATGTGTAGCCGTTATATGCCACTGGGAATCTAACTCCCTCAATCACAACTGCGTCAATCAATCAAACCACCCCTTTCAAAGCATTAAAAAAGGAATGCACCATTTCTGATACATTCCTTAATATTTCTATTGCGTTAATTCAATTAGTGTTATATAATATTTGTACTGCTTGTTTAAGTGGTATTGTAACTTTTGGCTGTCAGTTGTCGGGCTGACAGCCCTTTTTATTTATTAAATATTAAATGCTGGCTGTCCTGTCATAGCTGTATACTGATTGGCATATCTCTGTGTTGTTCTGAACACTTCCTGTCCGTCAATCTGTACAACAATGTTTCCATTCTGCTGACCTATGTTTGCATTAGCAAACACTTCTGACATGCCCTCGATAACAGCTTGCTTAATACCTTGTGTTATCTGGTCGTTATTTGCGACTGCTGTTTTTCCATTTATCGTGCCTACCATTTCTGGTCCTGCTTCTCTTGCAACAAACAAATCACCAGTATCAAGAAATCCACCATTTGCTTTTGTAGATAACTCTAGCTTTATAACTTGTACTTGCCATTGCCTTGTCTACCTCCTAAAAATTTGCAAAAAAATAAGAGCATTTCTGCTCTTTGTTACATTAATCTGTCATTTGCCGCTATCATTCTTCTGAATCTAGCAGTACTCTTATGTACTTTGTTATTGATTGAAAATTCCGGCATTGCGTTACCTTGAAATCTCATTGTCTTAAATGTATCTGTAATTACTGCCATAACCTTGCGGCAGTCAGACTTGCTTGTGTTGGTTGTAACATCTACTTGGAATGTCGCTAACATTGCATTTATTGTCTGTCCATCAAGCGTTTGTCCTTGTTCAACTGCTGGCAGTAAATGAATGTATACTGTCGGGAATACTGCTTGACCGCTGTTTTCTCCCTCGTTGGTTATAACTATCTTTGGATATGTTTTTTTAAGTTGTGTTAGGGTTTTAGCCTTGACAAGTGCTGTGACTGTGTTTTCAAGGTCTATCGCCCAATCGTTTGCATTTGCCATTAACTAAACACCCTCCTTGCTACCTCAACATATTTCTGTATGATTTCCATATCAGCCTTATAAACAGGCATTTGCGCTTCTACGCCGTGTGTAAGAACCAAGTTTCCGTCATCGTCATAGTAACCCCACACTTTTTGTACGCCGTGATGTTCGCCGTATGAGCCTATAATCATACCATTAACAGCACCTTTGTCGTGTGGACTACTTCCAGCCGCTCCATTGTAGAATACGCCAGCTCCGAACTCTATAAACATAAGTTCTTTGCCCTCTACAATTAATTTTGCTTCAACATATTCTCCTGCGGATTTCATTTCAACATAACTGTGATGGCTTGTGTCTGAACCGCTACGAACACCTTTCTCATCATATGTATAGCTAGCTTTTGCCATATTTTCATCAATGACAGGTATTCCAACTTCTGCAAGTTCTTTGACAAGCTGTGAAGTTTTTTTGATAAGCCAGTTCTTATACTGTTGTAACTGTCTGATAGCTTCATTTACGGACTTTTCAGACAAGGATATATTAATTGTATGTCTTGCCATAATGCACCTACTTTACAACTGCTTTAAGCATATACTTAGTTGAATATAATGCCGGCTTAATGCCTACAATCGTGAAATCCGCTGATGTTTCATCAACAAGACTGTCAGATGTGTATGTAGGTTTGCTATCAAGCCATATAAGGTCGCCTTTTTGAATAGGTAATGTATTCCTATCTGTCAGCAAAATAGCATCAAAATCAGCGGTATCAAAGCCGTATTCCTTGCTTTGCGCTTCTCCACCACTGAACGATATGTTTGCTTTGAAATCGACTGGCTCTGAAAAACCTGTTTTTTCTTCAAGGACTTTGGGTATCTTATTTCCCTCATCATCAAGATAAGGAATGAAGTTACCCTCTGTATCGGTATATCCCTCATAAAGGATATTGCCATCATCATCTCTTTCATAGATAGTTACTGTCTGCCCTTGAAGTGAATACTTCATAGCCTGTTTATTAATGTCAAGCATTGTTCTTTACCTGCTTATAAATCTGATTAACACCTGTGCTTGATAATCCGGACACAATTCCTACTGCTATCGCATTAAGAATGTCATTTGCCGGAAAGTTCGGTATTACATACATACCTACAACACCTAAGACACCGCCTGCAATGCCTACGATTATAGGAATGTAATTATCCTTAATGTGTGGAATTGCCTTAGCTCCTAAGCCTATCAGATATGTTATTACAACGATTGCTACAACTGTTGTTACCGATGTTATATCCATTCTGCTATACCTCCTTATCTTCATTAAGTCGTGCTTCCAATCCGTCTATTCGGTGGTGTGCCGACTTTACACTTTCCTCAACCTTAATAATCCTGTTATCATGAGAATTAAGTTCTTTTCTCATTTCTATAACTTCATTTTTTATCTCTGTTGTGTTGCCTGATATTGTGTCAAGTTTCATATTTATGCGTGTATTTTCCTTTACACGCTCCGTAAGTTCTGCATTGTCAGACTTTTTGTTGTTCTTAAGATTAAATCCCAACGTAAACAGTCCGAAAAAGACGGAAAAAGCAACTGAAATAATGCTTATAATTACTGCTATTGGCATTGATATACCGCCTTTCATAATTAATAATGGCACACCGCCCACCACCCTTAATGTGTGCCGCCTGCTACCGTATTGGTAACGCACAATCTTCTATAAAACCTTAGCAAAAGGAAATACCCCAACAAATAAGCTGTCTCTATCTCTCCAAGTTCTGTTGACACCATTCTCATTGTAGCTTGCCATAAATGCTTCACCTGCCTGTGAATGGTCGTAGACAGCCAGATTAATAATAACACTCTCAAATTTCTTCAAGTCCTCGGTTATCATTTCATCTGTGTAGCTGTCAGGGTAATTTCTTCTTGCTTTTACATCTTCTGTAGCCTGTTTAATAAGCTGTTCGATTATTGGATTATCTTCTTTGTTATCGAACACTACCACATCAGATGTCGTATCATCATCATTTGTGACTGTATCAATATGAAATTGTTTAAGTCTGATTTTAACTTGCTCTAATGTGGTGTATTCCATAATTTAGCTCCTATAATCCTAATTTCTCAATTAACAGTTTCTTTAACTCTGCTCCTGTAAGTTCTTCTGCGTTGCCTATACCTTGTTCTGCGGCAAAAGCCTGTAAATCAGATGTAGACATGCGATTAATGGTTGTCTTGCTATAACCTAAAAAAGCCCCCTCTTCGGGAACTTCTTCGCCTGCGTTATACCATTTTCCGTTATGAATCACTATATATGGATATTTCATAGTTGCACCCCCTACTCTTCACTATGAACCTCATATACGAATGTGCTATCCATATTCTCGTATGATGGAAGTACAACCTCGGAAGCAAATGTTGACATCTTCATAGGTGGTCCGTACTCTGTCTTTGTAGCAACTGTGATACCTGTACCGTATCTATTGTGTACCACTTTGTTTTATCAATACCCAATTTGTTATAATTAGCAGATACAACAACTCCTTTATTTTCAAGCCTTGTAAATGTTCTCTGTATCGTTTTTTCACTCCAATACGGAAAATCTTTAGCTTTCCAATCGCTGTATGAGTTATATACCCAATATCTGTCGTCAATAAAATTTTTACCGGCTTTTTTGTTAATTCCTAGCCAATAATTTAATTGATTTAACACTATTGCTTCGTTTAAATCTCCTAAAACAAGTGCTAAATCAGTATTTATGATAAGTGTCTTTGATTTATCTACAAAAAGTTCGTTAAAATTCATAAATTACCTCCGTACTGATAATTGATTCCGCGATTTATATAAAAACAGTTGTCAGGCGGTCACGGTTCCGCTTTTCGTGTTGCAATCACTAGGCAACTGATTTTACCAATATTATTCCGGCTTGTTCATCTCAAAGAAATGTTTCTTACATCTTGATTCGTCACTGTCAAAGCTACAATCAGGCTTGAATCGTTTTTGACATTCATCACAAGACCAAGATGTTACACCTCCAAGCTCTGAAACAGCACCACAAAGCTCGTACAATTCATCATCTGTGCAATTCAGCACATAATCTACAAGCTCCATTCTTATTTTTCCGATTGAACGATGTTTAATTAATTTTGCCATATTTACCCGCCTTTCTGATAATAGCCTTATTAGCAAAACAACAAACAGGCACTAAGGCTTGTGCTTTTCGGTCTGCATCACCTAGTTTGTTGTAATCGGATAGACAGGACTTGAACCTGTGACTACTTGAATAAATCAAGTGTTACTCCCAACTGAACTACTATCCGAAAAGTGGTAGCAGTAGTGGTTGCTGCCACTTTGAAATTGCTTTTGCCACTACTTTGTACAATTTCACGCGGACTTTCTACCGCTTACGGCAAGGTTAACCCCTGTCGTAAGTTAGCGCCGACATCGTGACTTGAACACGAACAACATTTCTGTTGGATAGCTTAGCAAGCTACTGGAATACCTTTATCCCATATCGGCAAATACCGCCTGTAACGGCTATCAAGAAACAAGAACAAAAATAATAAAATATTAGGGGTATTTTCGTAAGGAGTGTTCTTGACAAGTTGGTTTTTACATGACTGTGTATATACACGCCAAGCCCTCTCAAGCGGTCTTGCACCGCTTTTAACTGAACAAAATCCAAAGAGGTACATGAAAGGAGGACTACCTTAAAATGCAAAACAGTTTGATGGTAGTCTACGATAAAAGTAAGACGAACTACACCAGTCGGATTCGAACCGACGCATACAGAGGTCAAAGCTCTGTGCCTTACCGCTTGGCTATGGTGCATTAAGTGGCTATTCTCGGTATATATTCGCCACAAACCGCAGTGTACTATCCTTTGTAGCCATTATACTTTTATTGACCGACACGGCTATTCTGACAATTCTATGTACTTGTCAATGTACCACTTAGCTTTTTTAATATCCTCTAAGCCATTCTTGTTATTATGTCTGTAAATATACTTAAAAGCATTGCATAAGCAAAAGTTCTTAACGGCTTCCTTGCCCTGTGTTTCCAACATAACATCTATACATTCAAAGCTACCAGTCTCATAATGGCTCGGATGATTAACATTGTCATTTACCGGTTTTTCATTGACGCTAGGTGCAACATCTTTAAGTGGAATAAAATTATCAAACTTATCATCACTCTTAGCACCGTTATGTATGCAATTATTACATGCGTATTCTGACTGAAGTCTACTTGCACAATTAATACAAGGTAATGGATATGAAATATCGCTCATTAAACATCACCTACCTGTCTATGATTGGCTCTATAGGTGTCAAATCCTTCTGGATATCTTGCTTTCAGTTTATCAACGTTAATCTGCATGATTTCATCAAGATTAAACTCAAATGAATCGCATATTAAAGCTAAGTACCAATATATGTCGCCGATTTCACGCTTTAAGTGTTCAACATCTAATTGTTTTTCATGGAAAACCCATTTCTTGAGCATGTCGTTAAGTTCTCCAACCTCGCCAGATAAACCTAATGCAGCATTAAGAACACCACCTAATTCAATCTCTGGCGTATCTTCACCGCGATTGCCTATTTTTAAATCATTAATTTTGTTCAGAAGCCTATTTGTAGACCTTTTATCATTGGTGCGCATAGCTAAAATCTGATACTCTGCACCCTGCATTTTTAACTCCTAACTCTTTTTTATTTTTTAAAATTTTTTGGAATTTACTCGGCTGAACCAGCCGTTTTGATGTGTGTATTCATTGAATATCTTATGAATAATTAAGATGTGTCTATTATACACCTATCTATCAGATTTGTACAGTAGATTTATTGATTATATTATATGGGTTATTATCAGAACTATATATTAATAAATATAGTGATTATTGTATATAGTTTAATAAATTATTATTGGTTGGTTATGTATATATAAATATATATAATAAGCCTTTTTATTTTTGAGAATATTTGAGCGACTTAGTTGGGCGTGCAATGCGTGCATATATAACCCCCACGCCCTGCGTTTGTGAATAATGCACAATGAAATCAGCAAGAGCGGAGCGATTACGCAATAAATAATTATCATGTAATCGCTGTCAATCCGCTTATTTACTGGTTTTGTCGTGCTTTTACCGTTCAAATGTTCTGTTTTATCATTTCGCTAAAGTCTAATTTAGCGAAATGCTGTTATCAAAAGTCAAAACGCTAGAATCCGCTTGTTTACTGGCTTTGTGGGATTTCTTGTACATCTTGCACAATGATTTCTTGTTGTGCAATTTGACGAACATTAGAGCCTTGAGCGTTTCCAGATGGTCCGAGCTGTGGAAGGTCTGCGGCTGTTTTAATGACCTTTGCGGTGCTTTCTCTGCTGACACCGGGAAGATTCCACGCATAATGTCTGTTAAGTATTGCAAGGATGCCGACAGGGTTTTTGTTGCCGGTTGCGAGCTTGTTTGATAGACTTTCTTCACGAAAAATACGCAGTTTTTGCACGATATCGAAGCCTTTTGTACTTAGTTTTCTCTCATCTGCTCCCCAGTCCATTAATGTATCATAATTAATGCCTGTTAATAAACTATATCCCATTATACTGCATTCTTTATCATATACAGAACATAAATAATAATATATATATAATATATACTCTAATTTATCTAAATCATACATATAAAAATTACTATCCATTATGCAGCTAGTGTTATTTTTATTAATATTATTACTTAACTTTAATATACTTTTATCACTAAAGACATATTTATTAATATACATTAGGGCAGCATTCCATCTGCTTTGTGGCTCTTTGGTCATGTCTTCGATGTTGTGCTCTTCGCAAAACTGCGACAAATAAAGCTCTATGTCATTCTGAAATACTTCGGGTGTATCTGGTGTTCCTTGTAATTTCTCCATATGTTTGTTCTCCTTTCTGCTGGATCTGCTCCAGCTAATTAATTATTATATATTTAATAACATAAAATAACCCGATAACAATATTAATATTATCGGGTGTAAATCTTATATATTTAATTATTAGCAATATAATAACACAATAAATATAATTAATCAATAGGCATTAAAAAGCGATGTATAACAAATATACACCGCCTAAATATTAATTGTTTAATAGCTCTTCTTTTAACTCATCAGAATATAAATATTCATTCATTCGTCGGAGCTTGTACAGGTTGGAGCTTTCACCCTTTCTACTTCCTGCACTTTCTCCATTACGGCCGCCACAATAAAGCCATTAAGGCTATCGCCTGCCGCCGCCCTGATTCGTTCCTCATCTTCCTTTTTAAACCTCACAAGGCTTTTAAAATATGCTTTATTATCATATTTTTTTATAGCTCTTGCTTGTGCTTTAGATACTGCCATCAAATCAACTCCTTTTATAAAGATAACTTTATTATATAGTAGCGTTATATTAAAGTCAATATAAATATAAAGATAACTTTATTATATAGTAGCGTTATATATTTATATATAGATAGCTTTATACATATTGCACAATAAAAATATATAGATAGCTTTATATATTTGTTGCATTTTGCGACTTGTAATTATATAACGATAGCTTTATAATAAGAGCATAAATAAAAGGCGGTCACTCCTACCAAGAACGAACCGCCACCAATCAAAAAAAAGAAAGGTAAGCCGATTATATCACGGTCGGCGAAATGGTGCAAGATTATGAGATTTGAAGTTAAGGGTGACACAATTACAAGTGAAACATTATGGAAAACAGATATTTATAAGATAGTTGAAAAGATTCCATTCGGTTTTTATGTATGGAATATCGGCGAGAATATGGGAAGTGATGAATACATTCCACTCTGTCAAGATTTGTATCCAGGAATTAAAGATGATTACTCTATCAACTCCGACACTTTAAGAGCTATTAAGTTGCCAAAAGAAGAGGTTGAGTTATTAAGAGAAGCCGCAGCGTGGGGAGTTAATAGCATAGAGACAGCAAGAAAGGCATTAAAGAGCCACCGCCATAGTTATACGGCTGAAAAGAAGAGAGAAAACGCACGCAAAACAATAGATATATTTGAAAGGATTACAGAATAAGGAGGATTAAATATGAATTGGCAAGTTATAGAAACACAATATTTCAGTGAATTTGAAAGTCCTAAAGAAAAAATTGTGGCACAATTTGATACCTTAGTTTTGGCGGAAGATTTTGTTAATTTAGTTATTCCGAAAGATACACGCAACAGATTCAAGATTGAACATATTAATAAGGAGGTATGAATTATGAAGATTTTACTTGAAAAGATTAAGAAGTTGGAACAACTGGAAAAAGTCGCAGACGAAGCAGAAAGCAGATGGACAGAACAGCCAGAAAGCGAAGAATTAGAAAATGCCTTCGATGAAGCATACAAGGCAGAATTTGACGCATATATCAGCGCTGCGAAGTATATCGAATATATGACAAGCGGCGCGGTTGATTTTATGAAAGCAAAGGAATTAATACAGACTAAGCGCGCGGAGCTTTTGCAGCTCTTAGCATAATTAGCAAGGTTGGCTTTTCCGGGGTTCGATTCCCCGGCTTGCTTTTACCTCGTAAGAGGATAATAAAATTGAAAGGCGGTATTTATATGAAAAAAATACAGTTATCAGACGAAAATAAAAGCGTTTTGCACATTTTAACAAGGGAAGAATGGGAAAGAATACCGAACGATTACAAAACAAATTATATCGTTGATTACACCAAAAAGGAAATAATAGACAAAACAATCAAAAGTGCTTTCTTGCCTGGATATGGTACAACATTATTTTTTGAAAATAGGCATTTTCTTATAGTTGACGACACGAAACCATTGAAAAAGTATGCTATATGGAGGAATCACGAGGTAATAGGATATTGCGAAATTGACAAGGCTACAGCGGACAAGGCAAACAGGGCAAGCAATGCATATTTTTATTTTGGTTTTGACAAAGTAACAAGCCCAGAAAAATATTAATTCTTTTCGTCATCCGTTCAGGCGGTCGGCAGGGTTCGAATCCCTGCGACGGATTTTTGCCAAATGGCAAATAATAAATATATGGAGGTGGTGCCGTGAAATATGTACATTGGCTAAAAATTGACGGATATTCGAAACTTGAAGAAACTGCTTTACAATTTCAATCTATTGAAAATTATTTAAAAGCCTATCCAAAGGCTAAAGCTATGTTATATCAATATGATAGTGGCTCATTTAATTGGATAGTGCGTTTAGAGTGCGAACAGTGTTACAATGATTTAGATTTAGACGTCAATAGCAGCTCAACAAGATTAGAAAGATTTTCATCTAAACCAAAGAACATAGGAAGAGAAAGAATTTTCAAATTTCCAGAACATTACAAAAAATATATTGAATAAGGGCGTACAATCTGCGCCCTTTTTGGCTTGCTGTGGTTTGACTGGTTCGATTCCAGCCGCAAGCATTAGCATATATTTATATGCTTTTCTTTGCGTACCTTGAAAAAATAATATAATAATGCTATGCTTATATATAAGGCTTTTTGTGCCTTTTTAGGTGTACAAGTGTACCCAGTTGGGGCAGCGTGCGTTCTGGTGGATTTTCCAGAACTGGCGACAGCTTCCACAACTTGCAAGGGCATATTATACCCATTTGCACAACGCATTTAAAAACATTTTAAGGCTGTTTCGTTCTGTAGGCTTATAAATCTACACCGACACAATAAAACCGCCACACAGGGCAAAACACAAAACCATAACGCCGAAATTGTAAGCCACACCTACAAGCGTAAAGAATCAGCTGTACACTTTAGCTTGTTAAAGTTCTAAAGTTTTTCATCAATTTTTCAGGGCAAATCTGAACAAAATCGGGAGCAAAAATTGAAATTCTGTGTAACCGATTTTTGGATTTCAAAATTGCATATGACGGGGGTTTCAAAAATTTCACATTATATTTTATGAGAAAATTTTTTCAATTTTTAGAGTAGGATTTGAATGAAATCTGAACCAATTTTGGGAATTGTCAAAAACGAAATTGCGAATATAAAAGAGAACCCCACGGAGGTAGCAAAAAAGTTGCATTATATTCCGTGGGGTTTAAATTAATCTATAAAAACAATCGGTTTATCGTCATCAAAAAGATTACTAACAACTTCCTGTCCTTTATCCACTAAGTAACAAGGAACTTTCTGGAATCGCCTAAAACCTTTGATAATTTCATATTTGTTATTAATTCTATATATAGTTCCTGCGAAATTGCCTTTATTAACAGGAATATAAGATTGCGTATCTAATGGAGCTGATATAGGTTTGTCAAGCTCCTTAAGTTCTACAATATCTACTGCTTCAATCTTGCATAAATCACCATACTCACCTAATGACGGATATACTGGCGGGTTTAGTAACGCATGGTATATATCATCTATGTCATTGTCAGTAGTTTTAATGTATATAGTTGTATATAAATCAACCAACATCAAATGATATTTAACTGCATTGACCCAACCCGTATGACTTCCGTTTGCGTTATCTGTTATGACATCCCAACGATTAAGCATTTCATTGCTAATTTTGTTGAAATTATAGCCACCGTACCATTCTTTTTGCACCTTAGTATTATAAATTCCTTTGCCAGTAACAAAAAAATCTAATTTATGATACCTTTTCCATTGACACATTGAATGAATAAACCCATTAACTGTGCTAAATGGTGGCAAAGGGTAGCAATCTGCACCTTTTGGCGCTGATGGATTATTGAATCTAGCCATTTCTTGATACATTTTTAATCTTACAACTCTCATAATAAAACCTCTAAAATAAAATAAGTTGCACCTATACAAAAATGTATCAATGCAACTTTCCACTATGGTTCTATTAAGGTAAAATGATATATTAATTATCAATTGTTTACATCTATTAAATAATAGCATTTTTAAGCATTACTGTCAATACAACATTTTTCTGTATAAATCAATGCCTTACTTGAATACCGGCATTGACTAAGTTCATATATTAATATTTCCTTAGTCATAGTCGGATTAGTCTTTTGAATTATCTTTAATAACTCATCAATACTCATCATCCCACTCTCCTAACTGCTCCAAGCACCATATCAACAATGTCAAATACTTCATCGCCATAAGTTGCTACAAAATCACACAATATTTCTTCCTGTTCGATAGGCAAATACACATCATAGGACATACAGATTGCATGGCATACTTCATGTATCAGCACTTTGCGTTCCATAAATCCACGCAAGGCGTTTGACAGATAAATTGTATATGTATTTCTATCAGTCACACCTAGCACAGAAACATCGTCTGACCGCTTTAATTCACCCGAATTTGAATTTTCATATTGTACTCGCCACATTGTGCCATTAATATTAAAAATCATCTGTATGCTCCTTTCTGAATAAAACAGGCTATGAATATTGCTACTCATAGCCCTTAAAATCATATCTTAGATACAAGAGTACTTAACTTTGTTCTAAGCAAGTTCTTCTCTTCTGCCGACATATCAGCCACCATACCTGTAATATCGCTTGCAAGTTCCTTAGTGTAGCTGTCAAGTGACTTCATCTTGTGTTCTTTATCCTCTGGCGTGTTATTCTTGTGCATTTCCTTAGTCTCTGTGTAGTTTCTCTTTGCTCTGTCATAGCTGCTTTCGTTCATTGGCTCTGTATAATACATCTTGCCATAATCCCTATCCATATCTCTCATATGCTCTGCTTCTGGGTACATGTGCATATAAGGCGGTTCTTCATATCCTCTGCGGTATGTTCCTTTGCCTTTTGGGGCAAATCTGCCATTTGCATAGCGGTAGTGGTCATAGTATCTTCTGCCGCTTTCTTCGCCATATTCAGCCTTAAGGCTCCTTAGAAGCTCTTTATCGTACTCTTCTTCCTCTTCATCAGCTTTTTTCATAGACTTAACGATAACTGCACGATATTCAGCTTCGCATAAATCCTTAATCATATCCACAGCTTCTGACATTTCCTCAACATTTACATTTTCAATGCCCTTATCAAGTTCAGATAGTGTCTTTTCGGTAAGGCACTCAACCATTTTGTGTATTCTTTCAATATGCATAGTTGTTTACCTCGCTTTCTTAACCTATTCTGTTGATTGTGATATTTGCATTAGCCACACTAATAGCCTGTGTAGATGTATTCTTAACAGAGATTGCCTGACAGCAACCACAAGGAAGCCATACATCTGTAGCCATAGAAACATTGTTAAATGCTTCTGCCGCCGCCGGTGTTGAAATTGCAAGTGCTGATAAATCTGGTTCGCCCTCTATCGCAATCGCAAGGGATATAGGACCTGCTGTAGCACCTGTCGGTACTGCAATATTTCCATTAAATTCTACTCTGTACTTTGCTTTGCAAGTGTTAGTAGCACCTTTAAGGTTGATTAATCCGCTTCCTGTTCTGTGCGAAATATATCCTTTGTTGCATACAGATGTTGGTGCATCTGTAAATAATACATTTCCGTTTACCGCAACTGTCTGTGTTGCAACATTTGAAAATTCAGCCATAATAAAAACCTCCTTATTTCATTTCTTCTATTGTTTTAGGTTTCTCTTCTTTTGAAGTTTTTACTCCCATTGAAACCATAGACTCTTTAAGCAATTCTGTATAATCTTTCTTTGCCATCTTATCTACTGTATCAGAAATTTCTGATACAGTTTTTAATTCATAGATATTAAGCTTATTAAAATCTATGCTTTTAATTGCTTCTATAAACTTATTTTTTAATTCTTCCATTTTAGAAACCTCCAGATAATTAAAATAAGGGCAAACATTATAGCCTGCCCTTTGATTATAAGTAATACTGCATAGCAGACATAATCGAGTTAAACTCAATTAAGATACTCAATTATTCAGTTTTAGCAGCCACATCCTGTATTGCAACCACATCCATAAGCATAAGCATTAGGATTAGGCACAACATAAGCTGGAATAGCCGTAGGATTTACAGAGTTGATAATCTGCTGTGTCTGAGCTGCCATCTGAGTTGTAAGAAGTGCGTTCTGTCTATCCTGTGATGCGGCTCTGCGTAAATCGTTGTTCTCTGCTGTAAGTGTTGCTATCTTATCATTTGTTAAGAAATCAAGGATAGCTCTCGTTCCTGCCTGCTGGCTGTCGATAATATCTCTTGTGTTGTTGCACATTGTGTTCTGTAAAGCACAAGTGTTAGTTGCCATGTTGTAGTTTACGCCTTGAATAGCTTCTCTTGTCTCACAGCAACAGTTAGCAAGCTGTGCCTGTAATGCGTTTGTATTCTGCATATTAGCGACTGTATCAGCGTTAATAGCCTGCTGGATGCCATAACCAGTCTGCATGATATTTGTGTTGATACCATTAAAACCAGTAAGCATGCTATTGTTCATAGCGTAGAATCCATCACAAAGTCCATTAGAAATACCATCTAACTTGCTGATAACTGCTGAATTATCAAATCCTCTCTGAATATCAGCTTGTGTAGCCGCTGTCGCAACATAGCCACCGCCATTATTACCGCCAAATCCGCCAAATCCACCATTGCCCCATCCAAAGAGTAATGCGAATACAACGATTATCCAAAGCCATCCGCCGTCAGCCCATCCGCCGTTATTGCCGTTGCCGTCAATATTAGCGACTAATGGTACGCTGGCACAATTTGAATTCGAAAACATATTGTTACCTCCTAAAAATATATTCATAAAGATGTCACCTAGGTAGTTTGCAAAGACATCTAATATGCTGCTAATTACCAAATCTGCTTTTTATCTGATTAAATACATCATCTGCATTTAACCCCTTTTCCTTGCATAAATTTCTAGCCATCTGCTCTATGCCTTGCATATTGCCCTGCTGCGCCATCTGCATAGTGTTTTTCATCATAGGATTGCTCATAATCTGATTATTTCCCATCATCTGCTGTATGAACTGTTGCGGACCAGCTTTCATCATCTGAAAAATGTTAATTGGGTTCATTCTTCATCACCGCCTTTACTTTGAGTTCTCGAAGTTTTTCTTTGCGTTCCTAAAGATTTATCAAATCTATCTTCTAACTGTCCTATTTTCTCTGATAACTCTTCAAACTTATTTAAGAATAGCTGTGTGCTTTCGTCTGATAGGGTAAATTTAGCGTTTTCTGCATTAGCCATAGAATTTACTGCCTGATTATCTTTTGGGGCTGTATAAGGCTTATAGACAATCGTGTTAATTGTTCCGTCAGCATTCCAACCCTTGACATAAATCTCCGACATATCTTGCTTAGGGAAAAATGCCATTGAGCCATCCATAGGCACTTCATTTGCATTAATATTTTCAACTGCCTGTACTATTCGTCCATTAATGCTTGCTATCTGCTGCGGCATAGGCTGTTGATTTGCTAAGGACATTTGTGTCCCTGCCACTGGCTGTTGTAAGCTCTGCTGATAATTTTGCAAAAAGTTCATTCTATCCGCATATGGATTCTGCATAGGCATATAATTATTATTCATCATAGGTGTTGTCTGATAAGGATTGTTTATCATCTTCTACCTCCTCCAAGACTTCTTCGATTGCGTGGATAACAAGAGATAATGTTACTAAGTCAAGTTTTTGTAATTCTTCTTTGCTTAAGATTTTTTCTCTAACTTCATCAGAAAACATTCGCACTACCTCTCTTTCTGATTATATTTTGACATAAAAAAAGACGGACTAACCGTCATGTTTCCGACAGTTATCCGCCAAAAAATAAGCAAAAAAATAACGCCATTACGGCGTTTGCTAAACTTCTATGATTACTTTCTTGATTACCTCTTTATTTTTCTGCAAAAAGACGATGTTCAAAAAATCTCCTTTCATTCAGTGTTTATGCGGGTTTGCAGTGTTTCTTCTCCTTGAAAAAATAGCAGGGGATGAGAGAATCGAACTCCCACCAAAGGTTTTGGAGACCCCTATCATA
>ERZ857922.792-NODE-792-length-44295-cov-54.966659_pt1 | contig 44295 bp, 30 predicted proteins | sample MGYA00519579_ERZ857922 | MGnify/ENA primary metagenome ERZ857922 (study PRJEB31778, sample SAMEA3449375) | human gut metagenome | biome: human gut; feature: human-associated habitat; material: faeces | place: United Kingdom | collected 2010/2012 ... | reverse complement strand
TAGGAACGGCAAAATTTTTTACACTTCTATTACTTCTTTATCACACATAAGCAAAGTATCAAGAGTTGTAATCAGTACATTCTTAGGATTTAGATGAAAAACAGGATTTACTATGATATGATTAGTTAAGAATTATATTTAATACGAAAGAGGAATGACACATTATTATGGAATTTTTCAGTTTGTTTTCAACAGTATTTTTTAATATAGCAATTACCTTTGGCCTGTTATTACTTATATACTTGTTTTTCTCTTCCGGCATTAGAGCACGTAAGGACCTGAAACCGGTTAAGTACATTTCCTACAAAAAGGATCATTTTCAGGAGAATTTTGAATTTACCTGTGAGTTTTGCGGATCCAAGGTATCTTATGCGGATGAAAAATGTCCAACCTGTGGCGGTAATTTTGGAAAGAACAAGGAGTATCAGTTAAAGAAACGGGCCATGCATCAAAGGTATTTAGAGTATATGAAATCCCAGGAAGAAGCCATTACACAGGAAACGGAATATATAAGTACTACAATGCAGGCAATTCAAAAATATAAGCTGATACGTCATAAATACTACAATTTTGAAATCGGCGAGCCTCCGGTTTATAAACCTGCAAGTGATTATGAATTTACCTGTGAATACTGTGATAATAAGATAAGGGGAAAAAGCACAGACGAAAAGGGGTGTAGTAATTGTGGGGCTTCTTATAAAGAAAACCTGGAATTATTGGTACGCGAAGAGGAAGACCGTCTGGAAAAACGCCATTATGACGAATATATGAAACTGAAGGATCTGGAGTGGGAGCAGAATATCAGGAATGAGCGAAGAGATGCAAACATTGATGAAAAGTATGGGACACCTATCCGATTTATGGAGAAAAATGCAAAGGTTATTGCGCTGGTCATTTTGCTTGGGCTTATGATGATTTCCGTGGGAATAACAGTTTTGATTTTAAAGTTTAGGTAAGTAAGATCAAAGAACGCAGGAGGTTTAACCCTCCTGCGTTCCCATCTCATCGGTGGTAGAGCGGATATGTTCTACTGCCGTTTTTACTTGTTCTGCGCAATCCAGGTTGTTCTGGCTCATGGTGTGCACCTGTTCGGCATTAGCTGTGACTTCTTCAGTTACAGCGGACAACTGGGAGATGTTTTCCATAATCTTATTATTGGATTCTGACAATCCCAGAATGTGGTGATTTACTTCTTCCACCTGGGAAGCCAGTGCTTCCATATTTTTGTTCAGCTGTTCGAAAGTCTCGGAAGCGGCCAGGATCTTTTCGCCTTGCTGTTCGGTAGCTTCAATGGAACCGTTGATAGTGTTGACTACCATGTTGGCATTGACATTCAGCTCGTTGGTAATCTTGGTGATCTCTTCGGTAAAGCTCTTGGTCTGCTCTGCGAGCTGACGGATCTGCTGTGCTACAACGGCGAAACCGCGTCCGGCTTCACCGGCACGGGCACTTTCGATGGAAGCGTTCAGGGCTAAAAGATTTGTCTGACCGGAGATTGCCATGATGCTTCCGGCGATAGTTTCCACCTCTTTTGTCTTTTCCTGTAATTTTGCCATGGCGTCGGTGACGGAATGGTTGGTATCCTTGATCATGGCGGACTGCTGTTTTAAGGATTCCATAGCAGCCATGTTCTTACGGATGCTTTCGTTAGAATCTTCGGCGATCTGCACCATCTGCTCGGAGATATGACCGGTCTGCTCGATAGCATTCTGAATCGTACCGGTCATCTGGCTCTGTTCTTCGATGCTGGTGGCAGTCATATTGGTGGCAGAGGAGATCTCCCGCATACTGTTGGCTACAGATTCCGTAGTTTGTACCAGCTGGTTCATAAGATCTGTGGTTTTGGTGGTTTCCTGATGTACGGTCTGGGATACGTCCAGAACATTATCCAGTACTTCTTTTACATGGTTATGTTCTTCCCGGGAAGAACCGATGGCATCATTGTTAAATAATATAGTAATCTTACCGGTTTCCAAAATAATGATTCCAATCAGAAATACCAGCAGGGTAGAGCAGACGGCATTCACATCCTGACCGTAGATTCCCTTCGTAGCCTGAACGATCATGACGATCAGGTAGAGCACGAATAATCCCAAAGCGGTTTTCTTCAGAGATTTTTTCTCATAATAAGGAATCTGTAATATGAAAATGGCGATCAGCGCATAGTGAATGAAACTTGCATCTGTCTGTAAACCGACCAACAAATACTCAATGCCGATCTCGATGGTAGCGAAGACTTTTAATAGTCGTGTCGCCTTATTTCGAAGGTGTGTCACGGCATTTACTACACAGAAAACGGCGATCAGAATGGTATTTGCGTATGTAACAATGGGTGCAATGTTGTGATTTGCCAGTTTTAACCACAGATAAAACAGGAACACGATCGCCAAAAGCGAAGAAGCGATAATATAGAACCGGTTCATTCTGATATTGCGTTCCGCGGTATCCGTATAACGATATTTATTATTTCCTTTTATATTCATATTCATAAGTTCCCTCCCTATTTTTATTGATGCTATTTTAAGTGTAACTGCTTTCGTCAATTTTTTCTACATTTTTATTCCATTTTTGAAAAAAATTTTGAAAAAAATCATGGAAATAAAAAATGCAAATTGATACTGATTTTCAATACCAAATGCGCTATAATACTTCTGTTACAACACAGTACATTAAAATGTTGAGATACGAAAGGATACAGAAGTGTTATGACACTGAAAGAATTGAAAATCGGCAAAAGCGCCGTGATCGAAACCGTCGGTGGTTCTGGAGAACTCAGACAGCATTTCCTGGATATGGGTATGATCCCGGGAGCAGAGGTGACGGTGGTAAAGCTGGCTCCGATGGGGGATCCCATGGAATTGCAGGTGCACGGCTATGAACTTACGTTACGGCTGGCGGAAGCGGATCAGATCGAGATCGCACCCATATCGAAGAGAACAAGAGAACATAAAGGGCTGGACCGGGTGACGGATGCGGAGCACCCGGGTTTAGGTGAGGATGGAAAATACCATTCGAAAAAAGACGAGAATCCTCTGCCGGAGGGAACGACATTAACGTTCGCCCTGGCGGGAAATCAGAACTGCGGCAAGACTACACTGTTCAATCAGCTCACCGGCTCGAATCAGCATGTGGGAAATTTCCCCGGAGTTACCGTAGACCGTAAGGACGGTTCCATCAAGGGGTATCCGGATACTTTGGTGACAGACCTGCCCGGTATTTATTCCATGTCCCCTTACAGCAGTGAAGAGATCGTATCCCGTAATTTTATCCTGTATGAGAAACCCAGAGCTATCATCAATATCGTGGATGCGACGAATATCGAGCGTAATCTGTATCTGACCATGCAGTTGTTGGAAATGAACATTCCTATGGTCGTAGCCCTGAACATGATGGATGAAGTCACCGGCAATCACGGCTCCATCGATGTGAACGCCATGGAAGCGTTCCTGGGAGTACCCGTAATCCCCATTTCCGCTGCGAAAAACGAAGGCGTGGATGAACTGATCCGTCATGCAGTCCATGTGGCAAAATATCAGGAACGGCCGCTGCGGCAGGATTTCTGCGATAAAAACGATCATGACGGTTCCGTACACCGCTGCATCCATGCGGTATGCCATCTGATCGAGGATCATGCGGAGACTGCGAAGCTGCCCCTGCGTTTTGCAGCCAACAAAGCCATTGAAGGAGACCATCTGATCCTGGAGAAGCTGCAGCTGGATGAAAATGAAAAAGAAATGCTGGAGCATATTGTCTGTCAGATGGAGGCGGAGCGTGGCGTGGACAGAAGTGCTGCCATTGCCGATATGCGTTTTGATTTTATCGAGAGATTATGTGAGCAGACAGTAGTAAAACCCAAAGAAAGTAAGGAACGGATCCGCAGTGAGAAGATCGACCGGATCCTCACCGGAAAATATACGGCAATTCCCTGTTTTATCCTGATCATGGTGCTGGTATTCTATCTGACTTTCAATGTCATCGGAGCATGGCTCCAGGGACTGCTGGAACTGGGAATCGGAAAATTGACGGAGATCACCGATGCGGCATTGACGGCAGCTCATGTCAACAGTGCGGTCCAAAGCCTTGTCATAGACGGTATCTTTACCGGCGTGGGCAGTGTACTGAGCTTCCTGCCCATCGTGGTCACTCTGTTTTTCTTCCTGTCTCTGATGGAGGACAGCGGCTATATTGCCCGTGTGGCGTTCGTTATGGATAAGCTGCTTCGAAAGATCGGTCTGTCCGGACGAAGCATTGTGCCGATGCTGATCGGGTTCGGCTGTACGGTACCGGCAGTCATGGCCACGAGAACACTGACCAGTGAGAGAGACCGTAAAATGACGATCCTGCTGACACCGTTTATGAGCTGCTCCGCAAAATTGCCGATCTATTCGTTCTTCGTGAGCGTATTTTTCCCGGGAAAGGGCGGACTGATCATGTCGGCATTGTATCTGTTTGGTATCCTGATGGGAATTCTGGTAGCATTTTTATACCGGGGCACGTTATTCCAGGGAGAACCGGTGCCTTTTGTAATGGAACTGCCGAACTACCGTCTGCCGGGAGCCAAAAATGTAGGGCAGCTGTTGTGGGAAAAGGCAAAAGACTTTTTACAGAAAGCATTCACTGTGATCTTCATTGCCACCATCGTGGTATGGTTCCTGCAGAGCTTTGACCTGAAACTGAATCTCGTTGAGGATTCGGCAAACAGTATGCTGGCTATGGTATCCAGTCTGCTGGTACCGCTGTTTCGACCGCTCGGCCTGGGTGACTGGCGGATCTGTACCTCTCTGATCAGTGGATTCATGGCAAAAGAAAGTGTGGTAGCAACCCTGGAAGTATTGTTCGGCAGCAGCATTGCCACGGTACTTACCCCGTTGGCAGCCGCTACATTACTGGTATTCAGTCTGCTGTATACTCCCTGTGTGGCCGCCATCGCTTCTGTCCGCAGAGAACTGGGTGGAAAATGGGCCATTGCAGTGGTACTCTGGCAGTGTTTCGTGGCATGGGTGGCAGCCTTCCTGGTACATAGTATCGGCTTGCTGATGGGATTCTAGAAATTTCAGATGATAAGATGACAAAATAGAAAACCTGCAGGGGATTATTCCTCCTGCAGGTATTTTATTACGCATTTCAATTCCGGTGAGATCCATTTGTTCCGGTGATATAAAAGCTGCCGCCAGATATCCGGCTGAATCTCCGCCATGGGGAGACTGACGAGATTTCCCTTTGCCAGGTCCTCTGCGATCACGAACTCCGGCAGATAGGAGATGCCGAGACCCTGACACAGAAGATTGCGGATCAGCTGGGTATCGCCCACTTCCATGATAGGCATGGTCTCCCTACCGTTTTGGGAGAGCAGATCATCCAGTGCAGCCCGGTAACTCATGTTTTTCTCTGTCAGGATCAGCGGGTATTCCAGAATCTGTTCCAGGGTGATCTGAGTCTGTCCGGCTAAGGGGTGACCGGCACCGGTGACGAAGTGAATATCCACCGGAGCTTCGAAAGCGGTCACATAATTGTGATTAAAAATACGGCGGTCCAGCGTGTATACAATGTCCACCTGATTCTGTCCCAGCATCTGGAACATTTCATCGGTGCTGGTAGCAATGATCTTCAACCGGATTCCGGGATATTTTTCATGAAAATCTTTAAAACGGCTGTGAAATTCCCAACTGGCCAGGGATTCTGCAATGGCGATCCGCACCAGACCCTCCGGGGCGGTGTTGCCGCTGATGTGGGTGGCTTCGGCGGCGAGACGCAGGATCTGCTGGGCCAGGGGTAACAGCTTCTCCCCCTCATTGGTCAGGGTTACGGTATGCCCGATCCGCTCAAACAGAGGGATGGACAGCTCCTTTTCCAACTGTTTGATCTGAAAGGATACGGTGGACTGGGTATAACCCAGACGTCCGGCCGCCAGCGTAAAGCTCTTCAGTTCGTTCACCATAACAAAGGTTTCCAGATTTTTGACATCCATAGGGTAGATACTCTTTCTATATTGTAAATTCAATTCTTCGATCAATGCAATGCAAATAATTTGTTTTTCAAATATTTAAGAAAATTATATAATGAGAAAATAGGGCTGTCAATGCGAAAAGATGGCGAAAATATGGGAAAACAGCAAAAATATATGCCGTATCCCGTGTTTAGAATAAATGGTATTGGGAAGGATCAGAGGTATGGAAAACAGAGAAAGACTGGGGAGTCGTTTGGGATTTATCATGCTGTCGGCGGGGTGTGCCATCGGCTGCGGAAATGTGTGGAAATTCCCGTGGATGTGCGGGCAGAACGGTGGCGGAAGCTTCATGCTGATCTACGTGATCTGCCTGATCGTGCTGGGCCTGCCCACCATGATCATGGAATTCTCCGTGGGGCGCGCGGCGCAGACGAGTCCCCTTTATATGTATCGGAAACTGTCCGGCGGCAGGGGCAAATGGAATCTGTGGGGCATCGTCTGTCTCATCGGAAACATTGCGTTGATCGCTTTCTATGCGGTGGTGTCCGGATGGATCCTCTATTATTTTGTAAAATTTCTGACAGGGCAGAATCAGGATTTCGGTTTTGAAAAAATGATCACGACGCCCTCGGTGAATGTGACATATCTGTTAGTCACCTTGCTGATCGCTTTTGTCATTTTAAGCTTCCATCTGCAGGGTGGGCTGGAGCGTATTACCAAATATATGATGTCAGCATTGATCGTGCTGATGCTGGTGCTGGCGGTGCACAGCTTTACACTTCCGGGAGCAGGAGAGGGATTGAGCTTCTATCTGATCCCACATTTCTCCAAAATCACCGGTTCTGTGGTGGTGGGCGCCATGAATCAGGCATTTTTCACATTGTCCGTGGGAATGGGCGGTATGGCGATCTTCGGAAGCTATGTCGGCAAGGACCGTTCTCTCATGGGTGAGTCTATCCATATTATTATCCTGGATACACTGGTGGCAGTGATCGCCGGTATCATTATATTTCCGGCATGCTTCACTTATGATGTGGAAGTGACGGCGGGTCCCAGTCTTCTGTTCGATACTATGGCGACCGTATTTAACAACATGGCAGGCGGCAGATGGTGGGGAACCTTATTTTTCCTGTTCATGGTGTTCGCAGCCATGTCCACAGTGCTGGGTGTGTGTGAAAATATTCTGGCCATGGTCCGGGAACTGACCGGATGGTCCAGACCGGCAGGGTGTGTAGCGTGTGGTGCCGGATGTTTCCTGTTGGCTCTGACGACAGCACTGGGCTTCAGTGTATTTCATTTTCAGCCGTTTGCAGCGGGGACGACCTGGCTCGATTTCTGGGATTTCCTGGTGTCGAATAATATCATGCCCATAGGTTCGATCCTGTTGGCGGTATTTTGTTGTTATAAGGTCGGCTGGGGCTGGGACAAATTCCTGGAGGAAGCAAATGCCGGCAAGGGCTTAAAGGTCCAGCCGTGGATGAAACCGGTGTTTAAATATTTTGTGCCGGCGGCAGTGCTGTTCATCTATGTGTACGGAATGGTAAATTTTGCGTGGAAATAAAGTAAATAGAAATAGGCGGGCGGCGGAGTGAAAAGCTCCGCCGTTTTTGGACGGAATGATCGTGGAGAGGTTGCGTTATGGCAGAAAAATGGATAGTATAAAGAATAGAAGAGCAGATAGGAGGCACGTATGACAGAGCAGGAGATCCGGACCATATTAAGCAGACAAAGAGAATATTTTGCCACGGGAGCCACACTTTCCCGGGAATTCCGGGCAAAACAGCTGGGAAAGTTAAAGGCATCCCTGCAGTGCCATGAAACAGAATTGAACGATGCACTGCGACAGGATCTGGGGAAAAGCCGGATGGAGAGCTATATGTGCGAGATCGGACTGACTCTGTCGGAGCTGACCTGGATGCAGAAGCACCTGCGGGGACTGATGCGGGAAAAGAGAGTGACGACACCGTTATCACAGTTCGCAGCGAGGAGCTTCCGGTCTCCGTCACCCTATGGCACCGTGCTGATCATGAGTCCATGGAATTATCCGGTGTTATTGACACTGGATCCGTTGATCGATGCTATTGCCGCAGGGAATACCGCAGTGGTAAAACCCAGTGCCTATGCTCCGGCGACGGCAGCAGTGTTAAAAATGATTTTGGAAGAATGCTTCCAGGCGGAATATGTGACGGTGATCACCGGCGGCAGAGCAGAGAATCAGGCATTGTTACAGCAGCGCTTTGATATGATATTTTTCACCGGAGGCAAGACCGTGGGCCGGGAGGTGCTTAGAAGCGCTGCGGAATATTTGACCCCGGTGACGCTGGAGCTGGGCGGGAAAAGTCCCTGTATCGTGGATGCTACGGCGAAGATTCCGCTGGCGGCTAGGAGGATCGTATTCGGAAAATATTTAAACTGCGGGCAGACCTGTGTGGCACCGGATTATGTGTTGTGTGATGTCAGGATCCGCGACCGATTGGTGGAAGCTATCCGGGCGGAGATCTCGAGACAGTTTGGAGCAGATCCCCTGCAGAATCCGGATTATGGGAAAATCATTAACGAAAAGCATTTTCACAGACTGCTGGGATTGATGGATGCGGAAAAAATCGTCTGCGGCGGACAGTATGACGAGAAGACGTTGCGCATTGCGCCTACGGTGATGACGGATGTGGACTGGTCGGATGCCGTGATGGGAGAAGAGATCTTCGGACCGATCCTGCCGGTGGTGACTTATAATGCGTATGATACAGAGAAAAGTATTGCACAAAATGATTTTAGCGGGGAGGTTTCTGGAACCCAAGCTGCCGCGGGAGATTTTGTGGATTGGGCGATCCGTTGTGTGGAGGAACATCCTCATCCGCTGGCGCTGTATTTCTTCAGTGAAGATAAAAAAGCCCAGAGACGGATCCTGGATCACTGCCATTTTGGCGGTGGCTGCATCAACGACACCATCATTCATCTCGCCACCAGCGCCATGCCTTTCGGAGGTGTGGGCGAGAGCGGCATGGGTGGGTATCACGGCCGTACCGGATTCGAGACCTTCAGCCATTATCGGAGTATCGTGGACAAAAAGACATGGATGGATCTGCCGATACGGTATCAGAGGTATGATGAGAAAAAAGAGAAGTTGTTGCGGCGGTTTTTAAAGTAACGTCCTGAAAAGTGTAGCCAAAAGTGGAAATTACGTCCTGAAAAATGTAATAAATTACAGAAATAAGTCCTTAAAAGTGTATTGAATATACAAATTTAAGGACTTATTTCTGTTGACAAGGCAATTTTACTGGGATAGAGTAGAAGTAGATAACTATTGTGAATAGTACAAGGGAGGCAGACATGCGACGGTTTGCATTAGAACGATTAAAAGAATGGAAAGAAAAAAAGAACCGGAAGCCGTTGATCATTCGCGGAGCCAGACAGGTAGGAAAGACTTGGCTTATGAAGGAATTCGGAGCAACCTGTTTTGAGAAAACAGCGTATGTCAATTTTGACAGTAATCCCCGTATGCAACAGGTGTTTGATGGAGAGATCAATGTAGAAAGGATTCTTCTGGCAATCAGCGTGGAGACAGGTGTTTCGGTCAAAAGTGAAGATACCTTACTTATTTTTGATGAAATCCAGGAAGTACCGAAAGCACTATCTTCTTTAAAGTATTTCTGCGAAAATGCTCCGGAATATGCCATTGTAGCTGCCGGCTCTCTGCTGGGTGTGGCGATGCACAAGGGCACCTCTTTCCCGGTAGGCAAGGTAGATTTCATGGATCTGTATCCGCTTAATTTTCAGGAATTTTTGTGCGCCTTGGGAGAAGAACGATTTGCAGAACTTCTGCAGTCCGGGGATACGCAAATGATCAATACCTTCGCTTCCAAATACAAGGATCGTCTGAGAGAGTACTATTATGTCGGTGGTATGCCGGAAGTGGTCCAGTCCTATGTGAATGATAAAGATTTCGGGCGGGTCAGAGAGATTCAGAAAGATCTGCTGAATTATTACCGCCAGGATTTTTCCAAGCATGCGGAGAATTCTTTGGTTCCCCGATTGAACCTGGTGTGGGATTCCATTCCGATGCAGCTGGCAAAAGAAAATAAAAAATATATCTACGGACAGGTGAGAGAGGGCGCCAGGGCAAAAGATTTTGAACTGGCAATCCAGTGGCTTTTGGATTGTGGACTGATCCATAAAGTAAACCGTGTGAGCAAACCGGCGTTGCCATTAAAAGCTTATCTGAATCTGGATGCATTTAAAATATACCTGCTGGATATCGGATTGCTGATTGCCATGACGGATTTGGATGCCAGGGTGATTATCGACGGAAACCGGATATTTACAGAATTTAAGGGAGCATTGACAGAACAGTATGTGCTCCAGCAGTTGATCTCTGAAGTGGGAGTGATCCCCTATTATTACAGCACGGAAAACTCTTCCGGAGAGATTGATTTCATGGTGCAGGGGAAAACCTCCGTAATTCCCATAGAGGTAAAGGCGGAGGAAAACCTCAGAGCGAAGAGCCTGAAGATGTTCTGCGAAAAATATCATCCGAAATATGCGATCCGGACGTCAATGTCGGATTACAGAGAGCAGGAATGGATGACGAATATTCCGCTTTATCATATAGATTATGTTAAAAAATATGTTGAAGAATAAATAAAAGGAGAAAAAAATGGCAGAGTTAGAAAACAGTAAGGATTTAATCAGTGTGTTATGGAGTGGAGCGGATATTCTTCGTTCTAAAATGGATGCTAATGAGTATAAGGACTACTTATTAGGAATTGTTTTTTATAAGTATCTTTCGGATTCGTTTTTAATCAAGGTGTATGATTTGATCTATGATGAAAAGCCGGAGAACTTAAAGGTTGCTTTAGAGGCATACAAAGAAGCTCTGGAAGATAGCAGCGCAGAAGAATTAAAAGAACAAATCAAGTCAGAATGTCATTACGTAATTGAACCGGAACTTACATATACATGTTTTGCTGATGCGGCAAGGAACAATTCATTTAATCGAGAGCAGTTGCAGAAAGCCTTTAATAATATTGAACAAAGCGACCCTTTGTTTGCAGATTTATTTACGGATATTGACTTATATTCTAATCGTTTGGGGACTGGAGATCAAAAACAGAGTGATACTATTTCAAATTTGATTAAGGAAATTGATAAAGCAGATTTATTGAATTCAGATGCAGAGATTTTAGGAAATGCTTACGAGTACCTTATCGGTCAGTTTGCATCGGAAACAGGAAAGAAAGCGGGAGAGTTCTATACGCCTCAGGCAGTATCAAAGATTTTGACAAGAATAGCGATCGCAGGACAGGAAGATAGAAAAGGATTATCTGTATATGATCCTTGCATGGGTTCGGGATCTCTTCTGCTAAATGCAAAGAAATATGCGAAAGAACCTAATTACATTAAATATTATGGACAGGAACTGAACACTTCAACATATAACCTGGCCAGAATGAATATGTTTTTGCACGGAATAGTACCGGAAAATCAAGTTCTTCGAAATGGTGACACTCTTGACGGAGACTGGCCGACTGGCGAAGAAACTGATTTCAATATGGTGTTGATGAATCCACCGTATTCCGCAAAATGGAGTGCAGCTGCAGGATTTTTACAGGATGAGAGATTTAGCGATTATGGTGTGCTTGCACCCAAGTCAAAAGCCGATTATGCTTTTTTATTGCATGGCTTGTATCATCTGAAAAGTAATGGAACAATGGCAATTGTGTTACCACATGGTGTACTTTTCCGTGGCGCGGCAGAAGGTAAGATAAGAGAAAAATTACTTCGCTCCGGTAATATTTATGCGGTTATTGGATTGCCGGCAAACCTTTTCTACAATACATCAATTCCTACATGTATTGTTGTTTTAAAAAAACACAGAGAAGGTCGAGATGTTCTCTTCATTGACGCTTCACAAAAGTTTGAAAAAGGTAAAAAACAGAATGCCATGACTGATGGACATATTGATTCAGTTATGAAACTTTATAATGAAAGAGTAACGGTAGATAAAGAAGCATACCTTGCAAGTTTTGAAGATATTGAACGAAATGATTTCAATTTGAATATTCCTCGATATGTAGATAATTTTGAGAAGGAAGAAGAGATTGATCTAAATGAACTTTTGGTAAGTATGACAAACACGGATAAGGAATTGGAACAGGCACAAGGAGACTTTTTATTACTTATGAAAGAATTGACCTCACCGGATGAAGATGTCATGTTTGCTTTGAATGAGTTAATTAGAAAGATGGAGGGGTGATGGACATGGCAAAGCCTAAAATTAGATTTAAAGGATACACAGACGATTGGGAACAGCGTAAGTTAGGGGATATGATGGATGTTACATCTGTAAAACGTATCCGTCAGTCTGATTGGACGGATTCAGGTGTCAGATTTCTGAGAGCGAGAGATATTGTTGCAGAATCTAAAAATGAGGAAGTTAGTGAACCTTTATTTATATCACAAGAAAAATACGATGAATATAGTGCAGTATCGGGTAAAGTGGAAAAGGGCGATTTGTTGGTTACAGGTGTTGGTACTATTGGCGTTCCAATGCTTATAAATAGCGAAGAACCGCTATATTTTAAGGATGGTAATATAATCTGGTTTAAAAATAAAAATGCGATAGATGGAAGATTTTTTTATCATTTGTTTAATGGCTTGAATGTACAGAAATTCATAAAAGAATCGGCTGGAACAGGGACGGTAGGAACATACACAATAGAAAATGGGAAAAAGACGCCTATAAATTTACCGCTTCGAAAAGAAGAACAAGAAAAAATCGGAGAATATTTCTCCAACCTCGACCACCTTATCACTCTTCACCAGCGAAAGTGCGAAGAAACAAAAAAACTTAAAAAATATATGTTACAAAAAATGTTCCCACAAAATGGACAGACAGTTCCCGAAATTCGATTTGCAGGTTTTACAGATGCTTGGGAACAGCGTAAGTTGGATGATTGGGGAGATTTTTATTACGGAAGAAGCTGTCCTAAATGGTCAGTAACAGAGAATGCAACCATTCCGTGTATTCGATATGGAGAACTTTATACGAAATTTGGAGCAAAAATAGATAGAGTTTACTCCTATACAAATATGCCACCAGAAAATCTTAGATTTAGTAAAGGAACAGAGGTTTTAATTCCACGAGTTGGGGAAGATCCTATGGACTATAACCACTGTACATGGCTATCTATGCCGGATATTGCGATTGGTGAAATGATTTCTGTATTCAACACAGATAACAATCCATTGTTTACAGCAACAATGTTTAACGCTACATTGCAGAATGACTTTGCCATGAGAGTGGAGGGTGGAAGCGTTACGAATCTTTATTTTGAAAAGTTGAAGAATATAGAAGTTTCGTTTCCTTCTATCTTAGAGCAGGAGAAGATCGCAGCATATTTTGAGGACCTCGACCACCTCATCACTCTTCACCAGCATAAGTATGAACAATTACAAAGTATGAAGAAATTTATGCTTCAGAATATGTTTGTATAAGTAAAAAACAAAAAAATAATGAAAAATTTTATAAGCAGTCACTTGGTAGAAAAAAGATTTTAAGGAATAGTATAATTTGTGGCTTGCGATGATACACATCGTAAGCTTCAAAATTATAAATAAAGATAATTTGATTTTTGTAGACAATAATTAGAATACAATATATCAAAAAAACAAACGTTATTTTCATTATACTCAAATAAACAGAGTCTGTTTGGGAACAGCGTAAGTTAAACGAGATTGCCGATAAGGTAACAGAGAAGAATAAAAATAATAAATTTTCGGAGCCATTTACAAACTCAGCAGAACAAGGAATCATTAGTCAGAAGGACTATTTTGATAGAGAGATTGTGAATGATGAAAATCTGAATGGTTATTATATAGTCAGGAAAGATGACTTCATTTATAATCCAAGAATTTCTGTAACGGCTCCTGTTGGACCGATAAATCGGAACAGACTTGGCAGAAATGGCGTAATATCGCCACTTTATACGGTATTTAGAACGCATGATATAGATAATCTGTATTTGGAATTTTATTTCAAAACTACAAAGTGGCATCGCTTCATGAAATTAAACGGAGATTCAGGCGCTCGGTTTGACAGATTTACGATTTCGTCAACACAGTTTATGGAAATGCCAATTCCATATCCGACGTTAGAGGAACAGCGAAAAATTGGGGCATATTTTGAATCGCTCGACACCCTCATCACTCTTCACCAGCGAAAAAATATTTAATTTTAGAAAAAATTACACTTGTTTGGGAACAGCGTAAGTTGGGGGATGTATTGGTTAGCTTGCAGAATAATACACTTTCCAGAGCAGATTTGTCAAATGAAACAGGTGTTGCAAAGAATGTCCATTATGGAGATGTACTTATCAAGTTTGGAGAAGTTTTAGACGTAAGTAAAGAGCTGCTTCCAATGATTTCAGATAAAAGTATTTTAATCAAATATAAAACTTCATTTTTGCAAAATGGAGATGTGATTATTGCTGATACAGCAGAGGACACAACAGTTGGAAAGTGCAGTGAAATAGTAGGATTGAATGATGAGGTGGTGCTATCTGGATTACATACTATTCCATATAGACCAGTAGAAAAATTTGCTCCTAAATATTTGGGATATTATTTAAATTCCGATGCGTATCATAATCAGTTAATACCTTTGATGCAGGGCATAAAAGTTACATCAATTTCAAAATCTGCTATGCAGGATACAGATATTATTTATCCTAAGTCAAAGGAAGAACAGACTGAAATTGGAAACTATTTTGATGCTCTTGACCACCTCATCACTCTTCACCAGTGTAAGTGCTATCTTTTATTCAAGTTACTACATAACGATTGGGAACAGCGTAAGTTAGAGGTTTTCGGAAAAGCAACTGGCGGAACATCCATAGAATCTGAGTTCTCTGAAGATGGAATATATAAGGTGATCAGTATAGGAAGCTACTCTGAAAATAGCGTATACAACGACCAAGGAATCAGGGCAATTAAATCTGATAAAACCAGTAACCGTGTCTTGAATCAGAACGATTTAACAATGATATTGAATGATAAAACTACATCTGGAAATATTATCGGAAGAGTGCTTTTGATTGAAGAATCGGGCATTTATGTATATAATCAGCGGACTGAACGTATTGAAATAAACTTAGATGAGTATGATCCTGTATTTCTTTATGAAATGCTAAATGCTCCAAATATAAGAGAAAAAATCATAAAACAAGCACAAGGAAATACGCAAATTTATGTCAATTGGACAGCTATATCTTTGCTTGAATATATGATTCCGTCAAAAGAAGAACAAGTGAAAATTGGTGAGTATTTACATAGTATAAGTAATCTCATCACTCTTCACCATCGCAAGTACACCGACACATTAAAAGCACCATAAAACGATGCAAACAATCGTAAGCCAAAATAAAATATAGAATAAACATAAAAGTGGTAAGATATGGTATACTAAAATAAAAATTGTTTATATCTATTAAGAAACCAGACAAGATATATGTGGTAAAAGTACACGTTGAAAAATCCAAGTTAATTGTGTTGGGAGGCTACTATGGCGGAATTAGAAGCAGTAATAGAACAAAAACTTATTGAACAGTTGATTTATGGGGATTCACAATGGATTTACCGGAATGATTTAAAAACAGAGGAAGATCTTTGGAATAATTTTAGATATATTCTGGAGCAGAATAATAAAGAAAGATTGAATGGGGACCATTTGTCTGATTCTGAATTTGAACAGGTAAAGAACCAATTGCAGTTTTCTTCATTCTATAAAGCAGGAGAATGGCTGGTTGGTGAAAATGGAAAGGTTATGGTCCATGTACAGCGAGATACTGAGAGACTCCATTTGGTTGTGATGAACCATGAACATATTGCTGGCGGTAGTAGTGTCTATGAGGTGATTAACCAGTATAGAGCACTGGCGGACGAGGATAGTCGACAGAACAGAAGATTTGATGTCACCCTTATGATTAATGGTTTGCCTTTGATACATATAGAGTTAAAGAACAAGCAACATTCTTACATGGATGGATTTTGGCAGATCAAAAAGTACATTGGTGAAGGTAAATTTACAGGTATTTTTTCAGCTGTGCAAATGTTTGTTATCAGCAACGGCGTGGATACGAAATATTTCTCCGCAGCAAGTGATGCAGATCTGAATCCCAAATTCATTAGTGGATGGCTGGATAGAGAGAATGATCCTGTTTCAGATTATCTTGATTTTGCCAAGAGTGTACTCCGAATCCCGGAAGCACATGAGATGATAGCAAGATATACAGTCTTAGATGAAGATGCCAAGCGACTGATTTTGCTCCGCCCCTATCAGATACACGCGATAGAGGCTATTCGTGATGCGTCCAAAACAGGACAGTCCGGTTATGTATGGCATACAACAGGTTCGGGAAAAACTTTGACGTCTTATAAAGCAACCAGAAATTTGTTGATGGATATCCCAACGATTGATAAAACTATTTTCCTGATTGATCGAAAAGATTTAGACACACAGACCACAATGGCATTTCAGGCATATGCGAATAATGACATTATTGATGTGGATGAAACGGACAATGTTTTCGATCTGAAAAGAAAATTAAAATCAGATGATCGTCAGGTAATTGTGACAACGATTCAAAAATTACAGAGACTTATTACGAAAAAATTGGAGGAAGGATCGTCAGAATATAATAAAATAAAAAATCTCAAAATTGCATTTGTTGTAGATGAGTGTCACAGAGCGGTGACGCCTGGAACGAAAAGAGAGTTAGAAAGATTTTTTAGAAATTCATTATGGTATGGATTTACCGGAACACCAAGATTCGCAGAAAATGCATATCCTCAAATGGGAGATTTGCCACGTACCACAGAAGAATTATATGGAAAACAGTTACATAAATATACGATTCAGAATGCAATCCATGATAACGCAGTACTGGGATTTCAGGTAGAGCATAATGGACCGAAAAATATGGCAGATGAGACTGATAGTAGTGTATATGAAAGTGAAGCACATATGCTCAGCGTGCTGGATGTGATTTTAAACAAATCATATCACAAATTAGGATTTCAAAACGGGAAAGGAAAAACATATGAAGGACTATTAACAACCAGTTCCATTCAGATGGCACAGAAATATTATGATTTGCTCAAAAGGGTAAAAAATGGAGAAACAGAATTACAGATAGATGAAAGAATAAAGCAGGTTTTGCCGGATTTTCCTAAATTTGCAATAACGTATTCCGTTACGGAAAATGAAGAAGGTTCTCATGTGAACCAGCAGAAGATGCAGGAATCTTTAGATGATTATAATGAAATGTTTGGTACGAAATACGAACTTGCTCAAATACAAGGTTATAATGGAAATTTAAATAAGCGTTTGGCAAGAAAGGATCCAAAATTTCAGAGTAGAAATGAACAATTGGATCTGGTAATTGTTGTAGACAGATTATTAACAGGTTTTGATGCACCTTGTATGTCTACTATATTTATTGATAGGCAGCCTATGGGCCCACATGATTTGATTCAGGCTTTTTCCAGAACCAATCGTATCTATGATAAAAATAAGACGTATGGTCAAATTGTTACATTTCAGGCACCAAAACTGTTTAAGGAAAGTGTAGATAATGCAGTAAAACTCTATTCTGCAGGCAGTACGGAATCGGCATTAGTGGCAGAGTGGGATGAAATAGAACCGGCATTTCGTAAAGCATTGAAGGCACTTAGAGTTTCGGCAGAGACTCCGGAAGAGATTCCCGGAATGTCAAGGAAAGAAAAGATTGTATTTATAAAGATGTTCCAGAATTTTGACAAGCTGTTTGCACAGTTGAAATCCTTTACACAGTATGATGACAGCATGTTAGAAGAATATGGTATAACACAAGACGAATATGAAGATTATGTGGCACATTATTTGAACGTAAAAGAAGAGGTACAGCCGAAGCCTGATGATCCTCAAGATGGTGACGAAGAACCGACGATTAATATGGATTATGAGCTTATGGCATACAGTCATACCAAGATTGACTATGAGTACATTATTAATTTGATTCAGAACATTGTAACACCCAGTGACGATGAAGAAGTTGCGCCTGAACAGCGTCAGAAACAAATTGAGGAAGTGAAGCAATATATAGGAGATTTGAGCAAAGAGAATCCTAAGGTAGCAGCACTTATGTCTGACTTGGTATATGATATTGAACTGGATGAAGACAGATATAAGGGAAAGTCTATTCGTAATGTCATAGAGAATATGAAGCACAACTGTATAGAAAAAGTAGTATCTGAATTTTGTATTACATGGTGCGTTTCAAAAGATGATGTTATGTACGCAGCAACACATTATCGCAACGGAGAGATTCCAAATGAGAATGCTATTAAAGTAACAGCCGATTTTCCCCGTTACAAGGCTGCGCAGGAGCAGGCAATTCCTAAGTTTAAATATTATACAATGTTAATCGCAGACTTAAAAAAGACTTTGGACGAGGAGGTAAAACCCTTACTAAACAATTAATATTCTGTACTGTTCATATCAGCGTAAGTAGTACAAGAAATGGAGGCAGCTTATGCTTAATGATATGAACAGTACAGAACTGTTTTGCGAATATTATAAACAATGGATTGAAGTGTACAAAAGAGATGCCATCAGGGAAGCAACTTTGGCAAAATATCAGATGACACATAAGTGGGTGGAGAAACTTGTTCCGGAGTTGAAAGTATCAGAATTAACAAGAAATGCCTATCAACAGCTTTTAAATGATTATGCAAAAGAGCATGAGAGACAAACAACCCTGGATTTTCATCATCAACTGAAAGGGGCAATTCTTGATGCAGTAGATGAGGGATTAATTGAAAGAGATCCTACCAGAAAAGCAATCATTAAAGGAAAGACACCAAAAGTAAAGAAAATTAAGTATTTGAACCAGTTTGAACTTCATACTTTGATTGCACATCTTGATATAAAGGAGGAACCAAATTGGGATTGGTTTATTCTTCTCGTATCAAAAACGGGTATGCGATTTTCCGAAGCACTGGCAATTACACCGGCGGATTTCGATTTTGCGAGGCAGACATTATCTGTAAGTAAGACATGGGATTATAAAGGGGACGGAGGATTCCTGCCCACTAAAAATAAATCATCCGTAAGAAAAATACAGATAGACTGGCAAATAGTAGTGAAATTTTCAGAACTGGTTAAAAATTTACCGGAGGATAAACCTATTTTTGTAGGAGAGGAAAAAATATATAATTCCACAGTAAATGATGTACTTGCCAGACACTGTAAAGAGTGTGGAATCTCGGTAATCTCTATTCATGGTCTTCGTCATACGCATGCGTCGCTACTTTTATTTGCGGGTGTATCCATTGCCAGTGTAGCCAGAAGACTGGGACATGCAAGTATGACAACTACGCAGAAAACATATCTACATATTATTCAGGAATTGGAAAATAAAGATGTAGATCTGGTAATGAGAACATTATCAGGACTGTAAAATAATGTAACCGTTAATACTTACGCTGATTTGTTGAAAAAATATTCGGAGATAAAATAGAACACAGGGAGGTTCAAACGTGAAAAATAATTTTGAATATAAAAAATGTATCATAGCAGTGATCTTATTACTGGTTGCCATTTTATCCATAACGGTTGTAGGAAAATACGTCTCCGCACCGGAGAATCATCAGAAGACCATCACCTCTCTGGATGAGAAAAAACAGACTGTCATGGAACTGACGGCGGCATCCACGGTGACTTCGGCGCTGATCACCTTGCTTCCGGGCGACACGGCAACACCCATCGCGGAGAAAATGGCAGATGTCAGCGGATACCTGCTGGTGGTCCTCTGCGCTATCTATCTGGAAAAATATCTTGTGACGATTACCGGCTATGTGGCATTTACCTACCTGATTCCGATTGCCTGTGGCTTGTGGATGCTCAACCTGATCTTTGCAAATGCCACCGTGCGAAAACTGGCAGCAAAACTGGCGGTGTTCGGCTTGGCGATCTCCTTCGTGGTTCCCGCCAGTGTGAAGATCTCCGACCTCATCGGTGACACCTATCAGGCCCAGATCGAAGCAACCATTGAAGATGCCAAGAACACACAGAACATACTGGAAAACAGTGGCGTGGTGGATGACACTAATGCGACGGAAACAACCGGAAACGGAACAACAGAAGCTTCTGGAACTGTTACAGGTAATGTGCAGGAGAAGGAAAACAATAACTCCGGTTCTGTCTCAAACATTTTCGACTGGGCAAAAGATGCCATTTCCGGCGCTAAAGATTCGGTGGCAAATGTCGTGGAAAATGTGACGATTTCTACCGAAGATCTGGTACAGAAGGTGGAGAATTCCCTGAATCAATTTATTGAGGCGGTTGCCGTGATGATCATTACTTCCTGCGTGATCCCGATGCTGGTACTGTTGCTGTTCTTTTGGATGGTGAAGATCGTGCTGGATGTGGATCTGAGTGGAGTGAAGATCAAGGGGATGCTGCCGGAACATAAGGAATAGCGGATTCAATTAAAAGAACTTTTGTACCTTTACATCGAGATCTATAGATGCTATTATTACAAGCAACCAAGGAACTGTCCGAGGTGGAAAATTTCGTACCCGTCCACACGCCGCTGGCTTGACAGGGGAAACCCGAGAGATGCAGGAGAATGGTACGCCTGCCGGACAGTTCCTATGAATTAAGTTGCAACATTTTCATATTATTCTTTTCGGCCTGATTTTTAGGGTTCAATTTTGACAGAGTCTATTCGTATTTCCAAACAGCATTTTGAATTACTAATACAACAAAGGTTAAGGGACTATTTACTGTAGAAATATCTTTTACAATTGCTTTTGTGTAAAATTGTGTATAATATAAAAGGAGAAAGAATGCACTGATGAAGAAGCAAATATAGAAGGAGGTAAATGATATGCAATACACATATACTGCTGTTATTACTGAAAAAGACGGCACTTTCTATGCGAAGGTTCCGGATGTGGACGGATGTATTACAACAGCACCGACTTTGACAGAAGCGATTGCACTTATCACAGATGCACTGAATCTTTGTCTTGTTGGTCTGGAAGATGAAGATATTACTCCGAATGAGCCTACACCGCAGGCAGAGATTCCTCATTTACCGACAGATATTCTTACGATCATCCAGGCAGATACGATTAAATATCGCAGCATGACTGACACCAAAGCAGTTCGCAAAAATGTCTCGCTTCCGGCATGGATGTCCAAACTTGCCGATAAACGTGGAATCAACTGTTCAAAAGTATTGCAGGAAGCACTTACCACCAAACTTTTATAAAATCAGTATTTTTACCAAGGAGGCCTCCCTATGTCCCAACCTATCCAATCCGAAGCCCATCTCACGACCTTTGAAGCCATCAGCATGATCGTCGGCAACAGCATCGGTACCGGCATCATCGCCGTTCCGTATCTTGCCACGAAGAACAGCATGCTGGATGTCGTGTGGATGGTATTGATCGCCTATTGTGTGAACGTGATCCTGCACCTGATCATTGCCGAGCTGTCTTACAATAACGGTGGTGTCCAGCTGGTGAAAAGCTTTGAAGGAGAGCTGTTTCATGGGAAAATGAAGCAGATCTTCAGCTGGAGTGTATTTATTGTCTATGGGCTGGCAATTATGATCGGTGTCAGCGGTAACATCAATGGCGGAGCACAGATTTTTGTGAACTGGTTCGGAATGCCTTTCGTGGCGGCGCAGGTTTTGTACTATGTGATCGCCGGAGTTGTAGTGTTTATCGGCATGAAAGCCGTGGGCATCGCGCAGAAATACGCAGTCATTGTCCTCATGGGCATTGTGGCAGTGATGACGGTAGGCACATTTATGCATCCGCTGAATTCTTTGCAACGGGCACAGTTCCACTGGAATAATCTGCTGGCGCTGTACAGCATGGTGGTATTCGCCACATCTGCCAATCAGGCAGTGATCCAGGTGGTGAAAGGTCTGGATGGCAACGCGAAACAGATCCGCCGTTCCATCTTCATCGGTTTTGGGCTTTCCTCAGTGTTTGTTCTGATCGTGACGGGCACGGTTCTCCTGGGAACCAAGGGAGCACTGGAAAAAGAACTGGCATACATGCAGTTGGGAGAGAGCATCGGTACCTGGGCAATGATCCTGGCAGGCGTATTTTCCCTGTTTGCTTTACTTACCACGTTCTGGAGCAATACTCTCGCCCTCCGCGATGTGGTTCATGAGCAGATCGGCAGCGGCAACCGCATCAGCTGGCTGATCGCCACAGTCCCCTGCATCCTGTTTGCTGTGTTTGGCGTGAACAGCTTTATCGTTCTGACCCGGATCATGAGTGGCGTTGTGGTACTGGTGAGCATCATGCTGGTGCTGACCTATGGAAAGTCCAGGAAAAAAGCCGGCAGCAGTCCTATCTGCGGCGTGATCGGCACAGTGCCGTTTCAGGTGCTGATGGTGCTGTCTACGCTGCTGTCTGCAATCGGTGCGTTGATCCCATTGAGCTGATTTAAAAAACTCAAATACAATAGTGAAACAGATTAAGTGACAGAAAAGAGATTCCTATGTATACCTCTCAAAATTTTCAAATTCGGGACGAAGAGACTTTTTCTCTTCGCATCCCGACGGACAGAGATTATAAAATATTACAGCTGACAGACCTGCACCTTGGTTTCGGCATGTTTTCCCGGAAAAAGGACAGGCTGGCGCTGGCAGCGGTGACGGAGCTGGTCCGCCGGACGGGACCGGATCTGATCGTCCTGACCGGGGATTCTGTGTTTCCGTTTTTCCCCAAAAGCGGGACGATGAATAATAGAAAACAGGCGCAAAAGCTGTTAGCGTTTCTGGATGGTTTTCGGATTCCCTATACGTTTGTCTTTGGCAATCATGACTGTGAGATGGGGGCTACATGCAATAAAGAGCAACTGGCGGAGATTTTTGCAACGGGAAAATATGCCGTTTTTACCAAAGGAAGATATGAGCACAGTCCTCAGAATCCCATTACCGGCGTCGGGAATTTTGTAGTAGACCTCACAGATGATCAGGGAAAACTGTTACTTCCGCTGATTCTGCTGGATTCCAACATGTACGGCGACGGCTGGTTTTTCAGCGGTTTCGACCGGATCCATGAGGATCAGACGGACTGGTGCATGGAAAAACTGAGCGAGAGAAAAGTGCCTGCCATGGCATTTTTCCACATGCCGCCCGCAGAATTTAAGGAAGCTTATGAGAAAATGAAATTGGGCGATCACAGCGTGATTTATGAACACGGCAGTATCGGAGAAAAGGACGAGTACTTCGGAATATCGAATCAACCGCCACATTTTTTCGAAAAAGCGGTGGATAACGGCTGGCTGAAATGGATCTTCTGTGGACACGATCACCTGAATACATTATCCCTGATATATCAGGGCATCCGCATGACCTACGGAATGTCTATTGATTATCTGGGATATTCCGGCATTGCGAAGCAATATATCCAGCGGGGAGCCACGCTGATCACGCGTAAGACAGACGGGAACATAGATATCACTATGGTACCGTTGACAACGGTTGTTTCGACACGAGTAAGGGGAGCCTGATGAAAGGCTCCCCCGATTTGTACGAGAATGATTAGTAATTGATACCGCTGATGCCGAGTACTCCGTTCTGGACATTGAAGGTGATGTTAGGACCGTCGCCGGTGCTGTAGAGGGTGAAGCCTGCCATACTGGGGCTTAATTCGGACAGATCAGCATTAGCCATAGAGTCTTTCAGCTCAGGGGTGAAGATTTTGTCTGCACCTAAGGCAATCAGATCTTCCCTGGTTTCGATCACACTGCCATCGCCCAGAGCAACATAGACCGGATAATTGACCAGATCAGCGAGAGCATTCAGGTCTTCAGCGGCTACGGCATCCTGGATCTTTTTAGCGAAAGCGGTAGCATCCTCTGTGGAAACTGCAAAGTTGTCTTCATAGGCTCCTTCCGCCGTAGAGGTGCTTTCGGTGGATGCGGTTTCAGTATTGGCTTCTGTATTGCTTTCTGTAACCTGGCTTTCGGAAGCTACAGTGCTTTCAGTAGAGGCAGCAGCTCCGTTTCCCTCACTGCCGCAGGCAGCAAAAGATAATACCATCACAGTGGTTAAAAGTGCACAGATAAATTTGTTTTTCATAATAAAACTCCTTTCGTAATAAAACCATTTTTTACAGGTCTCTGATGATTAGACTGTACAGTCTTCAGAAAAGTTGCATAAGAAATAAATTTTTTTAAAAATATCAAAAACATCCACCCAAAAGAAAAACCTTCTGTTAAAATGTAAAAATAAGACAGATGAAAACAATAGAATAGGAAACTACCATGGAACCATATTACTATCAGAAAATGAACAAGCCCCAGCAGGCCGCCTATCACGCTATGCAGCAGGGAGTGCTGGCGCTGGCAGACGAGATCCAGCTGCCGCGGATCCCGGCGGAAGAATTGTATGACGTATTTTTCCGACTGCGGCTGGATCATCCGGAGATCTTCTGGGTGGTGAGTTATCGGTATAGATATTATCAGGACTCCCCCAACATCATCTTCGTGCCGGAGTATCTGTTTGAGAAAAATAAGATCAGAGAACATCAGAAAGCCATGCAGTCCCGGGTGGAAAAGCTGGCAAGATCTGCCGCAAAGTTCACAGAGTGGGAAAAAGAGAAGTACATTCACGACTTTATCTGCGAAAATATCACCTACGATAAGTTGAAAAAGCCCTATTCCCATGAGATTATCGGACCGCTGGGACAGGGCGTGGGTGTCTGCGAGGGCATTGCCAAATCGGTGAAGGTGCTTTGTGATGCGCTGGGTGTGTGGTGTGTAATCGCTATCTGCGGCAACAATCCGGAGAAAGGGATCAAGTACCGTCACACCTGGAATATTGTGCGGATCGGCGGGCAGTATTACCATCTGGATGCCACATTTGACAATACATTGGGAAAACATCAGGGCAATGCGGAAGCACCCGGAGAGATCCGCTACGACTATTTCAATCTGGGAGATAAAGCAGTGTTCCGGGATCATGAACCGTTGATCGCCCCGGCACCCGGCTGTCCGGACAACGATCATTTTTATTACAAGGAGAAAAAACTTTCCTTTACGAAAACGGAAGAAGTATATAAAAGAGCACAGCAGATGGCGAAAAAAGGCCGGGCCATGACGTTCCAGTGGCGGGGAGGCTATCTGACCAGAGAAGTCCTGCAGGAACTGTTGGAACTGATCCGCAAGGCAGGCGAGGAGCGGCAGAAGACCGCCCGGATCAGTCTCAACTGGCCACAGGCGGTCATTCATTTCAGCTATGTGGAAAATGCAGGCATCCCGGAGCCGGAGGTCGTCATGGAAGACGCCAACGAAGGAGAACAGTTTGACACCGGGGAATAAAGGTATGGGATGATGTCAGGATCAAGAATTCTCCGACTTCAATGCGCACTCCCGGAATAACGCATTGACGGCCAGCTTATAGTCGCTGGCATCTGTGGCTTTGCGAATCTTTTTTACGTATTTGTCAGGAGATTCGAAGCTGCGGCTTAAGAAAGTCCAGAGATCCTTCATTTTATACAGAGTATTGGTATCGCCGGACATGATCACCTGATATCCCGCCAGGAGAGAATTGTGGAATTCCTTCAAAACATCCAGACAATCTTCCGAAGATGGCAGGGCCACCCCATCGAAATCAGTGGAAGCAGCCTTCAACTGCTGTAACAGTCCCGGATTCTGCAAGATTCCCCGACCGATCATGACAGTATCGACCATGGGCAATTTTTCAAGGATGTGCGCGAGCGTCTCCGGAGAGGTAATATCCCCGTTATAACACAGCGGGCATTGTAAGGTGTCGGCAGCTTCCGCAAAAGCCTCCAGATGAGGTGTTCCCTTGTAGCCTTCCTTTTGTAGTCTGGGGTGAATGATCAGTTCCTTCATGGGGAATTTTTGATATATTTTAAGCAGTGGAGCCCATTCATCCATGTAGTCCATGCCGATGCGGGTCTTGATGGAGATTTCCAGTGGACATTTTTCGAAGATCTCGTCCAGAAAATCCTCCAGTTCCCGGGGCGTGCCTAAGAAGCCGGCACCACGGTTTCTTGCCACCACCGTCCCGGAAGGACAGCCCAGATTCAGATTGACCTCGTGGTAGCCGTATCCGGCCAGCTGTTCTGCCAGCGACAGGAATTCCTCCGCCTTATTGGTCAGAATCTGCGGCACCGTATACATGCCCTCGTTATGCTCCGGCAGCACATCGTTGCGTTCTCTGCTGTTCATGTGCCGATTGGAGATAAAAGGGGTAAAATATTTGTCCATGCCGCCGTAACAGCGGTTCCAGTTAGTGCGGAAATTATAAGTGGTCAGTCCCTCCATGGGGGCAAGATAATATTTCATAAAAAATGTATGCCTTTCCGTAACCTGCAAGCGTTCCACTGCATTTCCGGCGTATGCTTTCGCAGATTGTACTTTGTATCGGGTGTTTTGCCAAATCCCTTATTCAGAGATATTCTCAATAACGGGATTGCCCTTTACATGATTATAAACAGTTACTATTATAATAGAGATAGTAAAAATTGCAAAGAAAACCGCAAAGATCCAAAAAGAAAGCGGCTGGAAGAAGGAATAAAGATCATGACTGAAAAAACAGAAAATAATACCATAAACCTAACCACCAACGAACGCACCCAGCAGGCGATCACCATCTCCGGCAACCCCGGGAAACCGGTCGGGGAGGATGGGGAGAAGATGCTGCGCCGCATGAACGAAAGCCACTACGCAGTGACCGGCTGGGCGCTGGAACACTGGAAGATCCGGGAGAATGACCGGATTCTGGACATCGGCTGCGGTGGAGGAGCAACTCTGAAACGCATGAGTGAAGAGGTGCGTGACGGACATCTGACCGGAGTGGATTATTCCGCCACTTCACTGGAGCTTTCCGGGAAAACCAATGCAGAAGCACTGCAGCAGGGAAAAATGGATCTCGTGGAAGCCTCAGTGGAAAAACTGCCCTTTGCGGACAATGCTTTTGACAAGATCATTACGGTAGAAAGCTTTTATTTCTGGCCGGATCCCGCGGAGAATCTGAAAGAAGTCTACCGGGTATTGAAGGAGCAGGGAACCTTTTTACTGGTGGCCGACATTTACCAGAAGGAGGATCTGCCAGAACAGGTGCGGGAAAACATTCAAAGATTCCATCTGTTTAATCCCACACCGGAAGAATTCCGGGAACTGCTGGAAAATGCAGGATTTGAAGAGGTACGGATTCGCTTAAAAGACGGCGAGGACTGGATCTGCGCGGAAGGGCACAAATAAGCAGTAGAACCCTTCGGAAAAACGCAAAAATCGGGTGGAAGTCCGAAACGGAACACGCTAGAATCAGAAACGTAGAAAATGTGAAAGTATTCATGAAAATATTCAAAGGAGAAAACAATAACCATGTATAATCAGAATTATAAAGTAGAACTTCCCCAGTTCCCGGACCGGGAGGTGTCCATAGCAGAATACGGCGCGAAGAGCGGCGATTTGCAGATCGAGACCGGCAGACACAATGCCGAAGTTATCAATCGTGCCATCCGCGAGGTGTCTGAGCAGGGCGGTGGTATGGTAAGAGTTCCCGCAGGAATCTGGGCAGTGGCTCCAATCCGGCTGTTAAGTGGCGTTAATCTGCACCTGGACAGTCAGGCTATGTTAAAATTCATCAAATCAAAAGAGGATTATCCCCTGCGCATTACCAGTTATGAAGGGCAGGACTGCATCCGTACCGTGTCTCCCGTCACAGCGGAAAATGCGGAAAATATCGCCATCACCGGAGATGGTATCATAGATGGAAGCGGTGATAAATGGCGACCGGTCAAGAAATTCAAGATGACGGCAAAACAGTGGGATGCGCTGTTTCAGATCAGTCCTTATGTGATCGAGACGAAAGAGACGGAGATTTGGATGCCTACTGAGTCCATTCTGGAAGGCAATCGCCATAACATCCAGGGAACCACCGAAGAGGCACTGGCTGCTGCGGCACCTTATTATGATTTTTACCGTCCGGTAATGGTCAGCCTGCGTTATTGTAAAAAGGTATTGTTACAGGGCGCAACGTTTATGAACTCTCCGGCATGGAACATACATCCCTATTTTTGCGAGGACCTTACTGTGGACGGTGTGAAGATCCGTAATCCGTACTTTGCACAGAATGGTGACGGCATCGATGTGGAATCCTGCACCAATGTGCACATTCACCACAGTACTTTCGAGACCGGTGACGATGCTATCTGCATGAAATCCGGCAAAAATGCCATTGCCCGCAGGATCGAAGGCTCCTGCAGCAATGTCTACATTCATGATTGTCTGGTGAATGAAGGCCATGGCGGTTTTGTCATCGGCAGCGAGATGTCACGTGGGGTAAAAGATATTTTGGTGGAGAACTGTACTTTCGTGGGAACCGATGTGGGTGTCCGCATGAAGAGTGCGCTGGGACGCGGCGGCGTGGTGGAAAACATCACACTCCGCAATATCCATATGAGCGAGATCAAGGGCGAGGCAGTGATCCTTACGATGTCTTATGTCCTGAATTCTCTGAACCGTAATGAGACCATTGCCATGGAAAATGAGGAGGACATTCCGTATTTCAGAGATCTGTCTATGGAAAACATCGAAGTCACCGGCTGCAGACAGTTTACGAAGATTGAGCCTCTGCAGGGCAGACCGGAGACGATCCGGAATGTTGTGGTGAATGGACAGAAGCTGGTGTAAGGTTCCAGACAGGAAACAGATTTTTGTTACTCACGGGAAATTTTTTGTAGCATAATAGCAGGAGGTAATGATTATGCCATGTACAACCATATTAGTAGGAAAAAAAGCATCTTATGACGGATCTACCATGATCGCCCGGAACGATGATTCCCCCTCCGGACAGTTTACCCCGAAGAAATTTGTGGTGGTGCATCCGGAAGAACAGCCGAGAAAATATAAATCTGTGCTTTCTCATGTGGAGATCGATCTGCCCGAGGAGGCTTTGCGTTATACCGCAGTGCCCAATGCGCTGGAGGGAGAAGGTATCTGGGCGGCACACGGTATCAATGCGGCAGGTGTGGGCATGACGGCCACAGAGACCATCACTTCCAATGCCAGAGTCCTGGGAGCAGATCCGTTGGTGGAATATGTTCCGGCGCAGGATGGTGCAGAAGAGATTCCCGGAGGTATCGGTGAGGAGGACATTGTATCTGTGGTGCTCCCTTATATTCATAGTGCCAGAGAAGGTGTCACGAGGCTGGGAAGTCTGTTGGAAAAATACGGCACCTATGAGATGAACGGGATTGCTTTTTCCGATAAAAACGAGATCTGGTGGTTGGAGACGATCGGCGGTCATCACTGGATTGCCCGCAGAGTGCCGGATGAAGCATATGTGGTGATGCCGAACCAGTTCGGAATCGATGCTTTTGATCTGGAGGATGCCCTGAACGCACAGGAGAATCATATGTGCTCTGCGGATCTGAAAGAGTTTATCGAAAAGCATCATCTGGATCTGTCACAGGACGGCAGCTTTTCTGCCAGAGATGCCTTTGGCAGCCATGACGATTCCGACCATGTATACAATACCGCAAGAGCCTGGTACATGCTGCGGACCCTGAATCCCCGGACACTCGTCTGGGATGGTCCGGATGCGGACTACACTCCTTTTTCGGATGATCTGCCCTGGTGCATGGTGCCTGAGAAGAAGATCACGGTGGAGGATGTAAAATACGTGCTGTCTTCCCATTATCAGGGAACCCCCTATGATCCGTATGCTTCGTATGGGGATAAAACTATGTGCGGAGCATACCGTTCCATTGGCATCAACCGTAATGATGTCATGACTCTGATCCAGATGCGCCCGGAGGGCGAGCCGATCCAGTGGCTGGCGTTTGCATCCAATGCATTTAATGTACTGGCTCCGTTCTACACTGACATAGATACGACACCCGGCTACCTGTCCGGAACCACCGGAAAAGTCTCCACCGAGAACTTCTACTGGATGAGCCGTATGATCGCAGCCATGGCCGATGCTTCTTATAGCAAATCCGTGTTCCATATCGAACGTTATCAGGAAAAGGTGGCAGCGAAAAGTCACGAGCTCCTGAACCGTTACGATACATTGCTGGAGCAGGAGACCGATGAGGAAACTCGTAAAAAAATACAGGAAGAGGCCAACGAAAAGATTGCCGGGATGCTTCAGTGTGAGGCAGCCGATACTCTGGACAAAGTCCTGTATGAACTCAGTGGGCAGATGAAAAACGCCTATGCCAGATCGGATGCGTAAATGTTCCAGGGGGATCTGCTGGCAGGCATCTTCTCCGCGGATGCTGCAGTGGGCATTGTTCATTGTTCTGAATGTGGCATTTTTCCTCTAGCTGTAACATGCGGCCAAGCGTAGTTGATGGAGAGTTACGCGGGGAGTTCTGTTTGTATTAAAAACGCTATTTTTTTCTAAAAAAATACAAAAACAGGAGATTTTGCCATGTAAAAAGCTGTTATTTTCGCTGAGCGTGCAAAATGAAGAAATTCCGTACAAAAATTCCGGATTTGGGAATTTTTTTGTACGGAATTCATTGTTTCTAGAGTTTTTACACCAAACTAACTGGAGAGTTAGTTGAATACATTGGCAAAATCCACGAACTCTCGGAGCATGCGATACACATGTCTCGATGTAAGGTCTCCGGATGTGAATTTTCTACGAAAAGTGATGAGTAGTTCTCGTCATGACGGGGCCGCCTACAGTCGACATCCATGTCGACAATCGGCTGACGCGGACATCGTGTCCGCTTTCCCCCTGTCTTTCAGCACTTTTCTAGAAAATATCAACACCCTCCGACAGACATCGCGGCATGACATTCCGTCCACCGTGGGCATTCTGTGTTTTTGGGTCTATGCAAAAAAACTGAGTTGTGAGATACTAAATTTGCTGCAAATAACACATAAAAAGCTGAATATGGGTCTATAGGGAAAAAACTGGCTCTGAGATACTCATTTTGAAGAAATTGAGTATCTGGAAAGCAAATTTTTCTCTATAGACCCATGAAATTTTTCAAGAAATCAGTAGCCCCGGCTGGGTATAAGAATAAGCAGGCCGTAAGCAGACGTCGGTACTTAGCGAGGGTACTTTCCTCGCTTATGTACCGCTACGCTCTGCGACAGAGCGCGAGCGTGCCGCGTTTCTTATACCCTGCCAAGGGCTACGGAATTATTTAACTAACTTTCAAGTTACATTACAAAATGAAATAAGATCTGCAACGCTTATGATCGATTTTCTGTTTTCATTCGTCGTTTCGCCTCATACATTTTGGCATCGGCCGCCCGGACCACATCGTCCATGGAACGAGGCATGTTATGGGTCAGTACGGAATATCCCATGGCTACAGTAATGGGATGCTCGGAACCGTCCGGAAGCTTCAGAACTCCCAGAGACGCTTCGAAATCTCTTTGCAGCTTGAGAAATTCTTTTTCAGAATCGGCTGCGGTCGACAGAAATACGAACTCATCTCCGCCGATCCGGTAACATTTTCCTAAGGAACCGAGATGTGCCGACAGAGTATCCGCTACCCGGCGGATCATTTCATCACCGCTTTGGTGACCGTAGGTGTCGTTCACATATTTGAGGTTATTCACATCGTACAGTGCCAGCAACACATGAAAATTATGGGATGCGTCCAGTCTTTTCAATTCTTCCATATAGGAAGTACGGTTCAGCAGGTCAGTCAGGCCATCGCGATAAGCCAGGCGGCTGAGCAGCTGCATGCGAACACCTTCCTGATAGTTGGTCATGAGGCGCAGGGTAACCTGGACTGCTTCCATGATCAGGAACATAAGCACACCGATCCGTGTGAAGAAGCTGGTCTCGGGAGCACTGCCGAACCATAGCAGCAGGATATCCAGTAGAACGCCAAAGCACAGACACAGAATTCCAAGGTTATGATATAGATTGTGCTTCAGATGCTGCTTTTGATTCTGATAAAATCCCTTGCCGATGGCGTAGATAACAAGCGCGATCAGAATGCTAAAAGTAATATGGGTCAGACGAAGACTTTCATGGAAGTCCTTGCGACCGGTCAGATTCAGGCAAAAACGTATACTGAAATCCATGACACTAATCAGGCATGCTGCCTGTACCATCACAGGGGAGTACTCTGTATACATTTTGCCAAGGTACAGAAACAGTGGAATGGTGATCAGCATCATAAAAAGTTCTGCAATTGTATGATAAATATGGCTATTACGCAGGATCAGCTGCAGCATACGGTTATCTGCTAACATGAAGATACCGATATTCAGGGCAAACAATCCCAAATAAAGCATCTCACTGCCGATGATGTGCTTCTTGTGTAATGGCAGATAAAACAGGATAAATGCCAGACCAAGATGGGCGATCAGGAAGCTGATGCCGAATCCGGGTGCCTTGTCGCGGATGCGGCTTATCAGGATATCTTCACTACGTCCCAGATACATATCATTGATTTTGCCACTGCCGTCTCCGTAAGGATTATCGATCACCAGGGTGAGCGTGCGCCCGGAATCTTCCCGGTAGATCGGCAGAGAGACATAAGAGGCTCCCGGTGTCTTGCCGAAGAAAACTCCCTCCGGCTGCATGGTCTCATAGATCTGCCGGTCGTCTATCAGGATCGTCACATTGGAACTTTTATAAAAAAAGAAAAGTGCCATGTCGTGAGTCAGCGCAGGAAGCTTCTTGGTCACTGTGCAGGTGCCGCTGATATGGGAAAAATCAACGGGGCGTCCATCGGAGGTGGTCCAGCCTTCTGAAAAGTCAATATAATCCGATATTGCCGGCTCACGGTTCTGCCTGGGCAGACTGTAGTACAGTACCGTAAAAATCACAGAACATATGATCAGGAAAAACAGTCCACGTGTAATGGAATATGAAGTTTTGTGATTGTTCGTGTTAGTATTCATATGAATTATATTATAGTAATCAGGTACCATAAAAGTCAATGTCTGTGTTGGTCAGATCAATGTCAGATCAATGTCAAAGATAAAAAAACGTTGCAATGGGTGAAAAAGTATGCTATTGTGATTTTGTTGCCGCTTTAGTGCGGTAAAGATTTACTCTGGAGAGTCCTTCCACGGAAAGCAATTATCATATTTCCGTATAGAAGGCGCCGAAGGTGTACGGCAGTAAAGCTGCCAATCTCTCAGGCAAAAGGACAGAGCATCTATATGCTTATTCCCATTCTCTTCGGAAGAAATCAATCTACGATAGGACGTCACAAGAGGTGACGGAAGGAGAGGGAATATGTTAGACATGATTAGTAACTTTCTGACCACAGTGGATGATTTCGTCTGGGGCATCCCCCTGATCGTCCTCATTCTGGCTACGGGCCTTTTTCTCACAGCCAGACTTCATTTTTTGCAGATCACGAAGCTTCCCCATGCAATCAAACACTTAATTGCCAATGAAAAGTCGGGCGAAGACGGCGAAGTATCCAGTTTCGCGGCACTGTGTACGGCATTGTCCGCTACCATCGGAACCGGTAATATCGTTGGTGTGGCAACGGCTATTGTAGCAGGCGGTCCCGGAGCTTTGTTCTGGATGTGGATCGCTGCGCTGGTAGGTACGGCTACGAAGTATTCCGAGTGCCTGCTGGCGGTGAAGTATCGTGTGGTAGCAGAGGACGGACACATCATCGGCGGACCCTTCTACTATATCGAGAACGGTATGGGCAAGAACTGGAAATGGCTGGCGAAGATCTTCGCTTTTATGGGTGTATGCGTAGGATTGTTCGGTATCGGAACCTTTACCCAGATCAACGGTATCACCAGTGCGGTACATAATTTCTTCGATGCGAACAATGCACATACCGTACAGCTCTTCGGCATGGACTATTCCTGGAGCGTGGTGATCTCCGGAATCCTTTTGACCATCTGCGTGGCACTGGTTGTTATCGGTGGATTAAAGCGTATCTCCACCGTGGCACAGGTCATCGTTCCTTTTATGGCAGTGACTTATGTAGTAGCCTGTCTGTTAGTATTGATCTTTAATGTAACTGCCATTCCGGCAGCTATCGTAACCATCGTACAGAGTGCGTTTGGTATGCGTGCCGTAGCCGGCGGTGCTTTGGGAGCGGTTATCATGGCAATGCAGAAGGGTATTGCGAGAGGTATTTTCTCCAACGAAGCCGGTATCGGTAGTGCACCGATCGCAGCGGCTGCAGCGCAGAACGACTCTCCTGCCAAACAGGGTCTGATCTCAATGCTGGGTACCATCATTGATACTCTGATCATTTGTACCATGACCGGTCTTACGATCGTAATTACCGATTCCTGGAACGTAGGTCTGGACGGCGTGGATGTTACCACCAGAGCTTTCCAGCAGGGGCTGCCTTTTAACAGCTCTATTGCATCCTTTATCCTGATGGTATGCCTGGTATTCTTTGCATTTACCACGATCCTCGGTTGGGATTACTACAGCGAGAGATGCCTGGAATACCTGATCGGTCAGAAGCCGAAGGCGATCAAAGTATACCGTTGGATCTACATTGCCTGCGTATTCATTGGACCCTACATGACTGTTAAAGCAGTATGGACCATCGCAGATATCTTCAACGGTCTGATGGCGATCCCGAACCTGATCGCACTGTTGGCATTAAACGGTGTGGTTGTGGCTGAGACCAAGAAATACCTTGACAATGCCAAGAAAAAGTTTTAAAAAAGTTCTGTAGCCCTATCAAGCGGGGAAAATCTATATTTTTCCCGGAAGTGTAGAAGTGAGGAACTATATGAAAGATCTTACCAAGGGCAAACCGTCAGTTTTGATACTGACGTTTGCCCTTCCTATTTTTTTAGCTAATTTATTACAACTTACTTACAGCCTGGCAGATACCCGCATCGTAGGTACTTTTCTGGGAGATAATGCCCTGGCGGCAGTGGGGGCTACGACGACGCTGAGCAATCTGATCGTACAGTTCCTGATGGGAATGTGTAATGGCTTTGCTATTATTTCGGCACAGTGCTTCGGAGCGAAGGATATGGACAGATTGCGCCGATCCTTAGGCAATTCTCTGGTGCTTGGCCTATTGGCAGCTGTGGTACTGACGATTGGAGGGCTTGTATTTTTGCAGCTGATCCTCAGATTTCTGAATGTGCCGGAAAATCTGTTGCACACAGCAACACAGTATGTGTCCGTGATCATAGCGGGACTTGTTGTTACTTTATTATATGATGTATTATCGGCAACCTTAAGAGCAATCGGAGATACCGTGACCCCGCTGATCGTGCTGGCGGTGTCGGTGGTGTTGAATATCGGAGGAGATCTGCTTCTGATCATGGTGCTGCATATGGGAGTGCTGGGTGCCGCAGTTGCTACTGTGCTGTCGCAGCTGATCGCTGTGGTGGTGTGTGCGGTCTATCTGTGGAAAAAGTATGAAATTCTGCGGATACGTGTGGATGATCTGAAGCTGCAGGATGCCGGAATGCTCCGCAATATGTTAAGCTCTGGTCTTTCCATGGGATTCATGAGCTCGCTGGTCAATATCGGTACATTGACATTGCAGACATCTATCAATAAGCTGGGACAGAATATTATCATTGCCCATACGGCAGCCCGCAAGATCTCCGAGATCTTCATGATCATGTTCAGCGTCTTCGGTCAGACGATGGCGACTTATTGCGGACAAAATCTGGGAGCCGGTAAAATCGACCGGATCCGCAGAGGAATCCTGTTGGCAACCGGTTATACCTGCATCTGGTGTACGCTTAACATTGTGACCGCTTATACCATCGGTGACTGGCTGGTATGGCTGGTCACCGGCAGCAAAAATCCGGAAGTGATCTACAATGCCACATTATATCTGAAGGTAGATACACTGTTCTATTATGTGACAGCGGTAATCTGTATTGTGAGAAATTCCATGCAGGGACTGGGAGAGCGGATCGTACCGCTGATCTCCAGCTCTCTGGAGATGATAGGGAAAATTGTGATCGCGGCGACGCTGGTTCCCATGTTCGGATACCCGGGTGTCATCGCGGCAGAGCCGATTGTGTGGTTTATCATGATCATTCCGCTATTGATGAAGATACTGCGCATGCCTGTCTGGAAGCAGAAAAACTTAACGGTTTCGTAAATAAAAAGATGTTTTACTTAACGTTGAGGAAAAATGACCAAATCTGACAGTAAAATACTTGTAATTTTGTCGAATTGTATTACCATATGGAAAATGATACAATGATTTTACCGAGAAAAATACTTAAACGTTTTCGAGATGAACCGAATGTGACAAAGTCTTTTACAGAAAGGCAGATGTGGTAAGTATGAAGAAGACAGAGAACAAGAAAACGGAAGTAAAAGGGAAGAAAAAGCCATTTTTTACAATCTCCAAAAAGATACTGGCGTTGAGCCTTCTGCCGATGATCATTGTGTGTGCACTGGTGGCGACCGTGGGCTCCAGAGCTTTGGAAGCAGGCATCGAGGAACAGATCGAGAAAGCATTGCAGATTGTAGGCGTCAGCGTGGACGAGACCTACACCAATCTGTATGAAGGTGATTACACCAGAGATAAGGGCGGCAAGGTGCGAAAAGGTGGCGTAGCAATCTCCGGTGATACGCAGTTGATCGACGGATTGCAGGAGAAGACGGGATTCCAGGTGTCTTTCCTGTACGGGAATATGCGTCTGATCACAACGCTGACGAAACCGGAGGGAGGTCGTATCAACGGTACAGGTCTGGAAACGGAGATCTACGAGCAGATCCAGACGGGAGAACCGCTGTTCCTTAAGGATTGCGACATCTCTGAAGTGGATTACTATGTATATTATCAACCGCTGATCAACTCCGATGGTTCTGTGATCGGCGCCATCGAGGTGGCAACACCGGTGCAGGGGGTACAGGACACGATTCATACGCAGGTGAAGGATATTATCCTGATCGCTGTGGTATGCGTTCTTGTGGCGGCAGCGCTGGTAAGCGTATTATCCCGCAGCATGGTGAAGACCATGAAGAAGACGAAGCATTTCCTGGGCAGGATCGTGAACGGAGAACTGGATGCAGAACCGGATGAAAAGCAGTGTCGAAGAAAGGACGAATTGGGAGATGTCTACCGGATCTCTGTGAAATTGCAGAAGACGCTGCGCACCATTGTGACGGATATCAAGGATTCCGCGGATGATCTGACAACATCTTCCAACAAACTGATCAAGATGGCGCAGGATACCCAGGAATCGGTCCACGATGTATACCAGGCAGTAGGGGAGATCTCTGAAGGTGCCAGGAACCAGGCGGACGAAACAACGGATGCCAATACGAACGTGGTACGTATCGGCGAACAAATCGAGTATATCTCCGACAAAGTGAATTCTCTGACGGATTATGCCGGCAGGATGGCAGAAGCGGAGAAAGCTTCCGAAGAGATCATGAAGGAATTGAACAGCTCCAACGAGAGCACCAAGGAATCTGTCCTGCGGGTAGCGGAACAGATTAAGGATATGAACGGAGCAATTCAGAATATCACCAAGGCAGTATCCATGATTCAGGATATTGCGGACGAGACAGATCTACTGTCATTGAATGCCAGCATTGAAGCAGCCAGAGCCGGGGAAGCGGGAAGAGGCTTCGCAGTGGTGGCAGAGCAGATCAGTAAGCTGGCTGACCAGTCTAAGCGCTCCGCAACTGAGATTGAGCAGATCATCAAAAATATCATGGAGTCTTCCGGCAGAATGGTGGAGATCATGGGTGAAGTGGAAGCCAACATGAATCACCAGCAGAGCAAGTTAGAGGAGACCGGTGTGAAGACTGCGGCAGTAGCGGATGGTGTGGAGAATTCCCTGCAACATATCGGCGGTATCCGGGAGAAGATGGATGTCTTAGGACAGTCCGGAAGTGCGATCCGTGATGTAGTGGAAGGATTGTCGGCAATCTCCGAACAGAATGCAGCATCCGCAGACAGTACCATGCAGGCGGCTCATGGCATGAGTGATACCATGACAGAACTGATGACTTCTTCTGAGAATCTGCTGGCATTAGCGGATAAGTTGGAAAAGGTACTGGATGTTTTCAAGGTATAAAGAGGGGGCCGGAAGTTGTCCGGCAGGGAGATAACATATAAATGACAGAAAATGCAGTCCGGTTTTCATAGAAAACCGGACTGCATTTTCGTGTGGTTTATTGACGGAGATACCATCATGAATTACAATATAATGGATGTGAGGAATTACGTTATGAATTTAAGGTCTTTCACCCACTTATAAGCAAGCTCATATGGGCTTAGACTTTTTGACCCTGGCATCATATCATACAGGAGAGAAGGAGAATTCAAATGAAAGAGTTGGAACGAAGTAACCGGGTGGCCATGATAGCCCATGGCGTGATCAATGCATGTATGCTTTTTATTAGCGTGATCGGATTCGTTGAGCACACAGTATCGGCTCCGGTATTGGTAGTGCTAATGCTTCTTGGAATCATACCGGTTTTGGCAGAATTTATTTGTTGGAAGAGGGATCATGCGACCAAAGCTATAAAACATCTGTCACTGATCGGATTTGCGTTGTTTTATACGGTGCTGCTTTTTACGGCACAGTGCAACATGGTGTATGCATTTGTAATTCCCATGATGTTTGCAGTCATGCCTTATCATGATGTCAAGGCATTTGTACTTATTAATGTGGGGACGGTGGTAGAGAATATCCTGGTGGTGCTCCTGGGAGCCACACAAGGGGGATTTGGTTATCTGGGGCAGGACGCAGGATTTATACAGATTTCGGTAATGATTCTGCTGTGCATTACATCCATCTATGCTACCATATCCAACCAGAAGAACACCGATGAAAATATAGAGAGCATTACAGCTGCGCAGGACCGTACGGAAGCAACCTTACGTGAGGTCATGGAAATGAGCAGCCGGATGGAGACTTCAGTAGCTGATATCACAGCGGAATTGAATAAACTGGAAACTGCTTTTGACAGTACCAAAACAGCCATGGAGGAGGTGTCTGCAGGTTCCGGGGAGTCTGCAGCGGCGATTCAGCAGCAGACGTCCCAGACGGAGGCTATTCAGGAAAAAGTAAATACTGTGGGTGAAGTGGCAGAGACGATCGGAAGCAATATGGAACATACGATAGAAATGCTGGATGCCGGAAAAGAAGAGATGGCAGGTCTGAAGGAACAGGCAGAAGATTCTGCAAGGAACAGTGAGCTGGCAGCACAGAAGCTGGAAAAGCTGGATCATTATATGCAGGAGATGCATTCCATCGTGGAAATCATCAGCAAAATAGCTAATCAGACCAGTCTTCTGGCGCTGAATGCCAGCATAGAAGCAGCCAGAGCCGGTGAAGCCGGCCGCGGTTTCTCCGTAGTGGCAACGGAGATTTCGGGAATGGCCACCCAGACAAAGGATGCTACCGGCAACATCGCGGAGTTGATCCAAAATGTATCCGGAGCGATTGGAGAAGTGGTGACGGTCATCCGTCAGATGATAGACGGTATCGGCAGCCAAAGGGAAGGAACGATGCGTGCGGCGGACAGTTTCACGGCAATTGAAGACAGCAGCTATACGATCGTGGATAATCTGGGTGAGATGCTTCAGACAGTAGAAGCTCTGAAAACAGCCAACCAGGAGATCGTGGATTCCATTCAGACAATCTCAGCGACTACGGAAGAAGTGTCTGCCCATGCCAGTGAGACACTGGAAGCGGAAGAGAGAAACAGAGAGATTCTGCAGAAAATTACTGAAAATATGAATTCTATGGTAAAAAAATAAGTAACGGTTCTTGTGACAGAACGAACAGGATAGAAACAGGAGTGACAGAATATGCATGACAACGGGGTGACTTTACAGAAAAAGGTGTTACAGAATCTGGATATACCGTATTCGTATGAACTGGCAAAACGAATGGAACAGTATCGCTCACATCCGACACTGGGGTATCGCCCGGCAGGTTCTAAGGCAGAATTTGAGACCGGGGAGATGCTGAAGACAGAAATGGAAAAAATCGGACTGTCTGAGGTTACAAAGGATGCTGTGACGGTAGACGGCTGGGAATTTCATAAGGCGGCGTTAAGCTACACGAATGCAGTCGGGGAGACCGTGTCAGCAGAGCTGGGAGCCTATCAGACAACCTTTGTCACCGATGGCCCGAAGGAATTTTCCATGATGTATCTGGGAAAAGGAACGGAGACGGACTATCAGGGAAAAGATGTCAGGGATAAACTGGTATTGGTGGAGATTAACCAGAGAGATGAGTGGTGGATCAATTATCCGGTATACCAGGCACATCTGAAAGGAGCCGCAGCCCTGATCGCAGTGCAGAGCGGCGGCTACGGCGAAATCGACGATGAAGCTCTGAATGCACAGGATATCGCCGGACCGGAGGATGCTCCCGCTTTTTCCATTTCCAGAAAAGATGCGGCCGGTCTGCTGGAGCTGCTGCGTGATCAGGAGGAAATAACGGTCACCTTTGATGCGGAATCCAGGGTGACCAGAAACTGCACGACTTATAATATTGTGGGAAGGATTCCCGGAAAACATCCTGACCGCATGGTGCTTTTGTCTGCGCACTATGACTCCTATTTTGACGGATTCCAGGATGACAATACAGCGGTCGCTCTGATGTTTGGTATTGCAAAGGCGTTGCGGGACAGTGGCTTTCAACCGAACAATACCATTGTGATCTGTGCCATGGCATCCGAAGAATGGGGAGTTGTGGATTCCAATTTCGACTGGTCTACGGGAGCTTATGAGCAGATATTTACCGCACATCCTGAATGGGTGGGCAAGGTGATCGCAGATCTGAACTTTGAGCTTCCTGCACTGGCACATGGCACCAGAGCGAGGATCCGCAGCTGCTATGAATATGTCAGTTTCCTGGAGGAATATCTGGCAGATCTGCCGAATCTGACGATGGCCTATCCGGAAGAGACGGCAGTGACATCTCCGATCGAGACCTGGTCGGATGATTTTTCCATGGCGATCGCAGGTGTACCGTCCATGGTAAATGATTTCACCGGCGGAAGCTTTATGGAGACCCACTATCATTCTCAGTTTGACAACGATGAGTTTTATGATGAACAGGTATATCGTCTGCATCACGAGCTGTTTGCCCTGCTGATCCTGGCGCTCGATGAAACGGCAGTGGTGCCGTTACAGTTTTCACCGGTGGTACAGCGGATTCGCAAGGGTTTGGAACAGTGTCGGGAGATCTGCTACCGCGCTGATGTGGCTGGGCAGCTGGGAGAGAAAAAGCGGGTTTTGCTTGAAAAAATTGAGGAACTGGAGACTTTAAGTGACCGGGCACTCAGAAGATGCCGGGAAGAATATGAAGCGGTAGAGGAATACAACCGTAACTACAAACACTTGCTTAGAGATGGAAAATACGACGAGGCGGAGGGACTTTTCCGGCAGACCAGACCACTGGAACAGAAGCTGCTTGCAAGGTTCAAACAGGAGCAGGACGCTTTTGTGCAGATTGACTGGTACGGAAATGTGTTGTATCCTCATGAGATATGCAGTGCAAATCTGAGACTTCTGGGCGGAGCGGTGAGAAATCTGAAGGAACAGAGACTTTCCTCCGCACTTCGTAAGCTTTATCAGGTAGACAACAATGCCTATGCCTTTAATTTTGATGAAGAAGTATATAGGCATTTTACGGATTATGTATTCCATCAGCCGAAGGATCGCCTGAAATGGGGTTACGGAAGGCTGCCGGAGCATGAAAATCTATATGGAACGGTCAAGCAGCTTCTCCAAAAAGAAAAACAACTGGAGACGTTGACAGGATCCGGTATGAAGGAAATGGACTACCGGGAAGAAATTACCAGCCTGGAGCATGCATGCAGCAAGCTTGTGGTCAGCCTGATGAATATCGTGCAACAAATGGAGAAATCTGTGACAGAGATATTCGGATTGTAATGATGGCGAGAGCAGAGCACGGAACGATCCACCACAGGCAACAAAGTCTTGGACTGACATCATCATAATAATAAGGAGATAACAGTAAATACAATTATGGAAAGTGATAAGCTATATCGTGTGCAGAAGGAAGACCTTCCGAAAGTGGAGAAAATGCTGAATCAGTGCTTTGCACACGATCCGTTGTACGAGACGCTGATTCCGGATCCGGAAGTCCGTAAAAATCTGATGCCGGAGCTGTTTAAATGTGATATGGATGAATTTTATGCGACCTGCGAGATCTTCGCAGACAGCGCGGACCTGAACAGTGTATTGGTGGTATCGGATGAAGCGGAGCCGTACAATGTATTCCAGTTCTATTTTACGGAGGCCATGGCTGCTTTACAGACGGATTCCTATCTGATCAAGGAGGATCCTTCTTTAAAGACATTTCGGAATTTTATGAAGGGCGAGGATTATCTGAATTCCAGCTGGACGGATCAGTTGCATCAGAATCAGCGACTTCATATTATCTATCTGGCAGTGGATCCATCCATGCAACATCACGGAATTGCGGCAGAACTTCTGGAGGAAGCCATTGACTATGCCCAGAAGCACAAACTGATGATCTCCCTCGAAACACATAATCCAAAAAATGTAGAATTCTATGAAAAGTTCGGATTCAAAGTATATGGTGTGATGGAGAAGAATTTCCCGTTAAAGCAATACTGTCTGATCCGTGAAGTACAGTAATATTGCTGAAAATTTCAGAAAAATCCGGAAACGCAACTGCCGGTTGACAAAATTTCAAGGGCACTTGGTAGTTGTCAACCGGCTCTTTTGTTATGATTTTCCTATGTCGACGATCTATGTGTGCACAAGAAAACATTAATAAAAGAAGGAGAGAATGAAAATGATCCTGTCAGAAAAAATAATAATGTTGCGTAAGAAATATGGGTGGTCCCAGGAGGAACTGGCAGAACGCCTGGACATTTCCAGACAGTCTGTATCCAAATGGGAGAGTGGAGCCTCAATCCCGGATCTGGAACGCATTGTCGGTATGAGCCAGCTGTTCGGAGTTACTACGGATTACTTATTAAAAGATGAAATGGAAGAGACGGAATTCGCCGATGGAATGACACCGGAGATCACAGAGGGAAAAGTGATCACGGTGGAGGAAGCCAATACGTTTCTGGAAGCTACGAAAAAATACGCTGCCCACATTGCTCCGGCAGTATCCTTATGTGTGCTCTCTCCTGTTGTATTGTTGTGGCTGTTGGGAATGGCAGGTGCCAAAAGAGGAGCAATCACAGAAAATGTTGCGGGAGGAATCGGTCTTATCGTACTGTTACTGATGGTGGTAGTTGCGGTAGCGGTATTTCTTCTCACCGGAATCCCGTACAATAAATATGAATATCTGGAAAAAGAAAAGCTGACACTGCAATATGGGGTGTCCGGAATCGTGGAAAAAGCGAAAGAGACCTTTGCGGGAACCTATCGTATCTGCATAACCCTGGGTGTGGTATTGTGTATTCTGGGAGCAGTTCCTCTGCTGGTGGTATCTGTTTTCTTCGGGGATAATGGTTATGCGGTAATCCTTGCTACGGATGCTTTGCTCATTGTAGTGGCGATCGCTGTATGGCTGTTTGTATGGTCCGGTATTATCTGGGGCGGTTTTCAGAAATTGCTTCAGGAGGGAGACTATACGGTGGAGAATAAGGCAGTCAACCGGAAGTATGAGCATGTGACAGCAATTTACTGGTGTGTCTGGACAGCGCTTTATCTGGCTATCAGCCTGTCGACGATGCGTTGGGACATTACCTGGGTTGTATGGCCTGTGGCTGGAGTGTTGTATGGGGCACTTCTGGCGTTTCTGAAGATAAAAAATCAGAAAGCAGAGCACGAATAAGCGGATTTCAAGGGGAAATACGGACGGCGTGAAAAAGGAGCGGAATATTATATGACAGTGGTATGCCTTGTGATACTGGCAGGAATTTTCTGGGGAGACTTTTTCCTGAAAAATTATATAGAGTCGCATGTGGATGAGCGGGACGAACGAGCAATCTGCAAGGGAAAATTTCTGATCCGCAAGCATCATAACAAAGGCATGATGCTCAATGCCGGACAGAAGAGAAAGCGTCTGGTGGCTGTTTTTTCACTGGCATTTACACTGATATTGACCGTTGTCTTTATTGTGAGTCTGGGACGTCGAGGCAACAATTTGCTGCGACTGGGTCTAGCGCTGTTGCTTGGCGGTGCATTCAGCAATACCTATGACCGCCTTCGCAGAGGTTACGTGGTGGACTACGTGAGCTTCCCGGTGAAATGGCAGGCGTTCCGCAAGATCGTCTTCAACTGCTCGGATTTCTGCATTATCATCGGTGCGTTGCTATCGGCACTTGGAATGCTGTAAATTGAGAGTTAGTGAAGAAGTCACGAACGCCCGCGGCGAACGGAACATCACGCCTTGATGTCGCGTCTCCGGGTGTGAATTTTCTAAT
>ERZ857922.747-NODE-747-length-45789-cov-8.121376_pt1 | contig 45789 bp, 45 predicted proteins | sample MGYA00519579_ERZ857922 | MGnify/ENA primary metagenome ERZ857922 (study PRJEB31778, sample SAMEA3449375) | human gut metagenome | biome: human gut; feature: human-associated habitat; material: faeces | place: United Kingdom | collected 2010/2012 ... | reverse complement strand
TTACATAAGTTTTGGCATTATTCCAAAGGATGGAAAGATCACACAGCAGACTCCTGTTTGTGGTTTGCCGTCAGAATATTATCCCACCATGTCGGATTTTTTATCTTATCTAAACAGGCGCATTCAGGAATATGAACCATCAGCAGATGCCGAACATGGAGAGTTGGGAAAGAAGTTTCTTCTGCAGGCGGATGAGATACGCAGCACTTACGAAAATCTGGTACGAAACTATGGAAGTTTGTTGGATGGTCATACAAGCATCCAAAACATCAGCCAGATACAAGTACTGTGTTTCAATGTCTATACTGTGTTGAAGCTGGAACCAGCAATCTGCTCTGGTATTTTGTACAATGCATTGATGATGTACTGGGATCATTGTGTTCGAGTCGGAAGCAGAATGAAGGCTTTATATGAGAAACGAGAAATTGCAGAGCGTGATGTTATCCACAGTATGGTTGTGGTAGATGAGTCGCATCATATTTTGAATGCACAATTTGTTGATTGCGTGCGCCAGATGACAGTTATGGCTCGTGAAATGCGAAAGTACTTTTCTGGCATCATTTTTGCTACACAGTTAATTACAGATAACCTCAAAGGTGATAATGCATCATCAGAAGAGAAAGCCGTGCAGGACTTATTTGATCTTGCTACCTATCGCTTTATCGGAAAACAGACAGCAACATGTATTCCAGTGCTGGAAAGCAAATTTCCGGGTATGTATACGGAAACGGAATTGTATCGAATCCCTTCGTTAGACATGGGGTCATTTATGGTAACAGCAGGGGATCAAAATTTGGAAGTAAAGTTTTTTATTACGGAAACGGAAGATCGCTTGTTTGCCGGAGGACGATAAGTGAATGAATCATAAAAAAGCATTGTTGAAGATTCTGAAATGGGCAGGATCTTTTTTAATTTCTACGTTGTTTTCAGCACCAATCATTATTGTGCTTCTGATCGGTGGCATGGTAATGGCTTTGTTTGGAAAATCTTCAAGATCGTCTAGTGATGTAACATTTACAGATAGCGTTTCTGTTACAAATACTGCGGTACTCATTTGCGAGTATTTTTCAGAGACAGGCTATACGGATATTCAGATTGCAGCTATTCTAGGTAATCTACAATGGGAATCGGGACTAAACCCCAACTCATATACAGAACTGAGGAAAGGAGGAACCGCAATGGGGATTGCCGAGTGGACAACTTACAGTGGAAAGAACAGTCTGGAGTTATATGCAGAATCAAAAGGCATGGAATGGAATGATCTGGAACTGCAATGCATGGCAATAGATGCCACGCTGCACAACCAAAATCCTTATTCTGGCTGGTATGATACCGGGATGGGAAAGTACTATGGAGTCACGAAAGCAGATTTTTGGGAAGGTGATTTGTATGACGCAACGATGTCTTTTTTCTGTTGTTTTGAAGATCCAGAGGAATATCCGGCTGGCTGCAATAATCATGGATATGCATCGGCATCGGGTTGTCTGTCAGTGTCGTTTGATTGTGGAAATGGTCATGGACGTTATCCATACGCTCAAAAATATCTTGAGAATATGGAAAACGGCGATTTGAGTGGTGATCGTGATGAAGAGGAACGCGAATCGGATGCAGATGGAGAAGTTACATCGGAGGAACCATCAGGCGGCATGGAGATTCCGTTATATTTGCAGGGAAACTATGCATCAGTAGCATGGGGAGACACCAACCTTGCAAAGTCAGGATGTGGTCCGACCAGTCTGGCAATGGTGATGACATATTTGACAGGTGAGACGGTTACTCCGCCAGATATGATTGCATGGAGTGGTACTGCATATTTGACACCAACGGGCAGCTCATGGAATTTTTTTCCGGCAGCAGCGGCACACTACGGAGTAGGGTATCGCAGGATAAAAGATCGGGCAAGTGTAGTAGAAGCATTGGAAAATGGCTATCCAATCATTGCCAGAGAACAGCCGGGAAGCTTTTTTTCACCTGTTGGGCATTTTATTGTTTTGCGTGGAGTAACGGATGATGGGCAGTTTTTGGTTAATGACCCAGCCGGAAAGTATTCTGTAAACCGAGAGTTTACATGGAATGAGATTGAACGAGCAGAAAATTTCTATATGATCTTCGGAGAGTAGTCGAAGAGAAAGGAGTCATTATGGATAGCGAACAGAAGCGTGTGTTTCTTGTGCTGGCGGACGATGAAATAGCCGGGATCCGTCCACCAAAGGGCGTGTATTTTACAAAATTTCTTTCAACAGCGCAGGAAGTATGGATTTCACAAAAAATGATGAAGCAGAAAAATCCGTATCTGCTGACAGCAAGAAGTTTGTTAATTCCTGTTTTTGAATGCAAGATGGAACACGGTGAACCAACGATTCGACCAAAGCGAGAACGCACAAGGGAGAATGCATATGAGTTGTAATAAAACAAATAGTGAGAAGAAAGGTAAAAACTGCAATCAGTGTCTTCATAATAAACATTGTATGGAGCGTGATCGTGAGTATACGTGTACCAGTTTTCAAAGAAAGGAGAAGAACACGTGCGATTGGGTCATGCAGGAAAACGAAAATCTTACTTGACAACAGTAATTGTTGTGGTGATGGGATATTTGATATTTTTCACGTCAAGATTGTGGTATCCGGGGCAGAAAGATGCAGAAGATTATACACCAATCGGGCAGATGCAGGAAATTAAGGAGACTGGAAACGGTGTTACCATTGTGTATTGGGCATATTCGCCAGAGCAGAGTGCAATGTCTGTTGAGTTGGATATCAATGCAGTAGACAGAGATATATCATTTGCAGCAGTTGATAAGAAAAGAAGAGAGCTTCCTGTTACGTTGAAACTTGCTCAGTCGGGAACTTATGTGTTAGAGCTGGATTCCATTCAGGAAGATTTTCAAGCAGTATCCTTGCGAGTAACTGTGCAGGGCAAAACAATTAGGCTGTATACCAACAATAAGCAAGTTGAGCAGGTAGAAAAATTGACTTTCTATTCTGATTTAGATGGATATTATCAAGCACGTGTCAGTCGTAATATTTTGTTACTGGAACAAGAAATTCAAGAGACAAAAGAACAAATTCAAAGCTTGCAGGAGCAGATAGAGTCTTGTGAAAGGCAGATTGAACAGACAAAAGAACGATTACAATATCTATCTAAGCAGCAACGAGTAGATTCAGAGAAATCCATTACTGCATGGAGAACACATATTGAAACTTATCAAAGCCAACAAAAGGAAGCACAAGAGCGAATTGTTGAGTTGACGGATGAAATCGAGAAACAGAAAAAAATAATATCAAGTGAGAACAATAGTGAGTCGGAAGGAGAAAAATAAAGTGAAATGCATATTTGTAGGAAATCTGGATGATGATGCGGGATTTATTTCTGAGGTTCTACAAGAAAAAGGAATAGAACTGATTAAGGCAGGTACCTATGATCAGATTGAAAAAACAATCAACCCTGTTATTGAATCTCAAGCAGAAATCGTTGTTTATGATTTGTTGGCATTATCCGATCAACCAAGGGAGTTAGTGGAAATTATTAACCGTATTCAGCAATCGCGTGGAGGTGCGAAAATCATTTTTCTAGCCGCTGGAAAGGGTACCAATACACCGGTGATTGACAGTCTGCTAAAAGCAGGATATGTGAACTTTGTATTAGACGCTACTTATGGCGCAAAGAAGACAAAGTTTGCAAGGTGCTTAACAAATTATTATGAAAGCAATGCAGATCAGTTAAATCAAGAGCTAAAAGAGATAGAACTGCCTAGAGAACTTCATTTTATTGCATTTGCGGGGACACAAACGCGGATTGGAACGACAACACAAGCATTGCAGTATGCTGGATATTTGGCAGACTGTGGTGAGAAAGTTTGCTATGTAGAAGAGAATGAAGATGGTTTTCCACATTGTTTATTTGAATTGTATCAATATGCAGTAAAGGAAGGAGATTGTATTACTTATGCAGGCATTCCCATGTACGAGAAAAAGTCGATGCAAGAGTTACTGAAAATGGACTATGAGTACTTCATTTTGGATATGGGAAGTATTGATCAAGAAAAGTTTGTAGGACAGCTATTTTTTGATGAGCGAGTGCATCGGGTAATTGTTGCTGGGGTAAAGCCACAAGAGTGGGTGTGTACGAAGTATGTGCGATCTACTGCGTTGTGCAAGGATGTAGCTTATATTATTTCGTTTGCATCGGATGCAGATGTGGAAGCAGTCAGTGGTGCTTTTTCAAAAATGCCATTGTTTGCAGGGTATATACCAGATATGTTTGCGCGAGATCAAGGAGATCTGGCTTTGGGATACAACAAATTGTTTTCGGAGAAAAAAACATATAGAAAAGAGAAAACAAAGAAAAACAAGAATCGAGGGGGGAGGTCATTATGATTACGCAGTATTCGCAAAAGCAGCTGACACTTTCAGAGAAGGAAAAAGAATATGCATGGTTTCATTATGCAGCTAAGATTATTCAGAGCGGTTGTATTGATCAACAGATGAGTGGCTATAAAGTTACGGGAACTGGGATAGATGGGAATCAAGTTGAAGCTGAACTGACAAATGAAGAGCTGTTTCAACTTTTCTCGGAAGTCACTATGAAATATGGAAAACAGTTTTTGAATCGCGAATTTGGACAAGATTTGGAGAGTGAGGAACAGTTAGATGAAACCATGAACACTGATACTGAAGAACAGCTGTTGGCACGTAGAGATTTTCAAATACAGATTACACGGAATGAATTGAAAACACGAAAGGCGGATGTAGACATTATTTGGGGAAATAATTTGCGAATAGAAGGCATGTATATTGCAAAACGAGTTCACGGTGAGATTCGTCTGAATATGCCAATTTATTTTATGCCAAACGGAGAGCGAACGAACTTAATAACAGTTGGCTCACAGTTGCAGCAGGCAATTTTAAATGCATATCAGCAGATGGAAAGAGAAAATCATGATCAATGTAAAGTTTCCTACCTTGCAAGCCAACATACTGAGTTACGGATACAGACGCGTTCTGCAAGCGAAAGATCGGTGATTGGATATGCAGACATGCATATAGGGAGAGAGGTAAGCATTAAGCAAATACGAATCCGTTATAGTAATGGGAAAATGTCGTGCATGTATCCCGCGCAGGCAGTTAGAGACGGTGAAAAGAAACAATGGCACAATTTGGCGAAAGAATTACCAGACTGTAGAATACACGAGAAGATTTTGCATATGTTTTGCAAAGAACATCCAAAAGAGGCTGAGGCACGTGCTCCGTGCATAAGAATGCATAAGGAACAACGACTGGAATTGAATGAGGCAGAAGAGGAATGGGATCAGGAAAGATAGTACCTGTATGCTAGAGTGAGAAAGAAAGGTGACAAATGCAGGAAGAGAAGCAAAAAGTAGATCGAAAACGGATAGTAGGGTTGCTGACAATATCTTGCGTGGCAACTTTGTGTTTTGCAGGGTTATATGTGAAAGCGCTGCAAAAGGAAAGACAGTTAGAAGAAGCAGGAATGTTAAGTGATGCTTCTGAACTAGATGAACTATGGACAGACTACATAGCAGCAGTGAATAGGGCTGATCAGGCAGAACAAATAGAGAATAATCGCAAGTTGGTCAATGACTTGATATTGTCATTTCTGGATGCCTATTTTATTTTGCCGAGCAGCCGCGAGGCTCTTTTAACTGGCTGCGAGAATTATGTGTCAGAAGATGCATGGAGATCAGTTGAGCTATTATCAGAGAATCAAGACTATGGTGAGAAAGACAGGGAACTGTTTTATTATCAAGGTGATTGCACTGAGTTGGAAGATAACGATAGTCAGTATGATGCATTTGCTGTTTTTACGATTCGAGAGATTGAGAATGGTAGCGCCAGTAATCAGAGCTATATGTTGGTGACAACGGTTGAAGTCGGTGGAAATACAGCACAGATTACGAATATCCAGACGATGACTAAAATATACTTTCATGCAGACTGAGTTATGATTATGTATGAAAAATATGCAAAATTGACCATTTGAATGTCAGACAAATGTCAGACAAAAATTAGTAATGAAAAGAAACATCAAGAATTTGAGCGATTTTATGTCAGACAAACGTCAGACATTAGGGGAGAAAGTGATATCAAAGATTTTGTAGGCTTTGCCTACTATCAAACGAAGTTTGATATCAAAATCCCTTATGCTCTTTTTGAAATCCAGCCAGATACTGGTCGGATTTCAAAAACGTGCAGTTTTGACCACCAGAAAACGGTGAAAGGTATGCCCTAGTCGGGCATAAAAATAAAAAGGAACATCAAAGGAGATGGTTTAATTGGATATTTGTATTCGAGGAATAAATGAAAGCATTATAAAATCTTTAGATCAATCAGCTTCAAAGCGTGGTATGAGCAGAGAAGAATATTTACGGCAGTGCTTAGAAAGAATTGCATATGATGATCGTGCATTGGAAAGTCGTTATGTGCAGCAGTTACAGAAGCTAACTTTTTGTATTCAGACACAGCAACAGCAGATGAATGAGCTAATAAATCAAATGTTTGAATTGGAGAATGTAGTCATAACAGGAGATGTGAAGCCATTAGTTCAAAGAGAAAATTTGCAGTTGACATTGAATATCCAAAGAGAGGAAAACAGAGAACATGGAGGCGAAAATACGAAAAACCATTCGCTTGTCTGAGAAAGATTACTGCATGATTGAGTCAATTCAAAAGGAACAGAAATTGCCGGACTTCTCAAAAACGCTTAGTTACATTTTGCATGAGTACAGCAAGAAGGAAGAAGATAACTGTCGACTTAGAGAGCGCAATCTAAAATTGGAGGAAAATGATCAAAAGCAGATGACGAGAGTACGCCTTGCAAGTAATGGAGCAGATGTCAATGGGCAAGTAGTAGTTGAAGTTTTAAATACATTATGTTGGCAGTTTCAAGCAAGTGAGTTTCATTCAACTGAACAAATGCTGCATCCAGTTATAGAAGAGGCGCAAATTACAGTAAAGGATCGTATTGCACGTTTCAAACAGGCTAAGGATTCTAAGACGAAAAGTTAAGGCTGGATTTGCATTAGGTATTTAGCAAAATACGGAGGATTTCATAATGGAAAATATAGAAGCACGAATTAAGAAATTGAAGAAAAAGCGAGCAAAGTTACAGCAGCAAGAAATGAAGCTTAAAAGCAAAAGTATAGCAAAAAAGCAGAAGGAACGCTTGCAAAAGATTGGATGGGCTGTTGAATCTGTGTTGGGATATCAGGTTGAAGAAGAAAATTTACCCAGTTTAATTGACTTTTTGAAAGAACAGAAAAATGAAGGAACATTAGAAAGAGCATTGGGAAAACTGCCAAATTCTGAGAAAAAAATAGAAGTGGAATCAGAAGAACGTGTGAAGGCAGATTCAGACAAAGAGTCATCACTTGTAAAAACAGAACTAAGTGAAATACAAGCAGATGAGGTGAATACAGAGAAGGTAATTCATACTGGAATGGTCGAAACACCTACAAATTCTCCTCTGAGAAAGAAATCTGCAAAGGCTACGGTGATGGAATGGAGAAAACTGCACCCAAAAGGTAAGAAGTCTGATTGTATTAAAGAAACAAAATTGACTCATGCAACAGTGGATCGTTGGTGGACTGAGAAATCTGAGCAATTTAAGTATAGAAGTGGGTCCGCAGAAGATATAGTGATGGAATGGCGAACTATGAATCCGTTTGGTAGAAAGGCGGATTGTGTCAGAGATACCGGAATATCACAAACAACTGTTAGTAAATGGTGGTAAAAATGCGGTTTCGATGTAAAGAGGATGATTTATGGTAGAAACACCTGGAATAGTGGTAATTACAAAGTTTGTTCGCTCCAGCTCAACTGTATTTTCATCTTATATCAAGTATATGGACAGAGATGAGGCGGTGAATGGTGGGGCAATTCATTCAAGTTATAGTGCGTATTCGGAAGAGTACATGGGCAATCCAGAGAAAACAACAGGTTTGTTTAGTATGGATTATGACCAATTATCAGAAGAGATCGCACAGATTTATAAAGAGCAGTTTGAACAGGCACAAAAAAACGGTTCATTGCTTTGGCAAACTGTAGTCAGCTTTGACAATAAGTGGTTGGAAGAACTTGGTATTTACGATCCAGAATCTCAGGTATTAGATGAAGTACGTATTCGAGGTGCAGTAAGACTGTTTATGAAAACATTGCTTGATAAGGAAGAATTGCATTTGGCGGCATGGACCGCAGCTGTACATTACAATACAGACAATATCCATGTGCATGTTGCGGTTGTAGATCCAACAGGGGAACGAAAGCTAGTGAAGGATGGTCAATATGCTGGGGAACCCAAAGGAACATGGGGAATTCGCTCTATTCGTTATGCAAAGTCTGCCGCAGTAAATGAATTATTAGATCTTGATCAGACAATGAAGCGGCTAAATGACTTAATCCGGCAAAGTATTGTAAAGCCACTTCGGGAACAGGGGCGGGAAGAAATGGTTCTTCAGGATGATCTGGAGAAGTTACTTGAGAAGCTGGAGCAGGAAGTACTTGATTTCCCAAAATGGAAGTATGGATTTTCAGATATGGCACCATACCGAAAAGATATTGATGCGATTACCAATCGATGGCTGCAACAGGTGCATCCGGAGCATTGGAGTACGATTCAAGAAACTTGGAATACACTGGAAAAGCAGCAAGAACGTGCATATGGAAAAAGCTCACGAAAGCAAACATATCGCATGAATCAAGAGAAAGATTTGTATAAACGTTGTGGAAATGCAATACTTCAAACATTAAGAGAAGTGGAGAAAGAAAAACGCTGGCGCGAACAAAGCAAATTGCCGCTACGATACCAAAAAAGTAAGTATCGAATACCTAGAATTCGTATCCGAAGATTAGAGCGATATTTTGAGGATAGTTACCGTCACTACAAAAATCTGGCTGCGTATGATCGAGCACAACGTCAGGCACAATGGAATCAGCAACAGCAACAACAGGAGGAAGAAGCACATATATGTGAAGCCATCTGGCTGGAAAATGAACCAGAATAGAGGAGAAAACGATGCAGACATTGACACAGAGAGAATTTGAAATGATGAAATGTTTTTGGGAGTCTGATCATACAATGAGAATAAAAGAATTACAGAAACAATGGGCGCGAGGTCCAGATCCACAAAAATGGTCTGCAACATTTACATATGCAAACCGCTTAGTTAAAAAAGGGTATTTGTATAAAACAATGCAAGCACCGCATTCTGTAGTATATCAGACATTGGTTGCAAAGGAAGATTATTACAAGCATGACTTACGAGAATTTCAGAAACGATGGAATATTTGCGGAGTTATGCGTGTGATATAAATAACAAAACAGGAAAGGAAAAAATTATGGAAGAAAAGCAGATAATTCAGAAGACAGAAACGAAGGAAGGAAAGTTGCAACGTTATGAAGCATATCTTAAGGCTGCAAAGCAATTGAAGGCACAGAAGCAGAAGGAGGGAAAGAACCATGCGTTATGATGAGTTTAAGAAAATGATGGAAAGCGGAGATTTGGAGCAGATTCGTCCCCATCTTGCATTTGAGATGATTGCGGAAGATTCACCAAAGCAGGAGTTATATGAGAATTGTCCACATATTGTAATTCAGGATATGAATGCGATGCCAATGGTGTGGGCAGAGTTTGATGATTATCCGGGAATAATGGCAAAGGTTCCATTTACAAAGAAACAGTGTAGTCGATTTTCAATTTCGCCAGAAGAATTGATTCAAGTAGTACAGGATGAGACGGCAAAGAAAATGGAACCGCTTTATGAAATTCATGAATTTACGGAATTAAAATTTGGCAAGGAACTTCCTGAAAAAGACAAAGAAATCCCCATGTTTGTGGCAACAACTAATGATATGTGTTATGGTGCGAGTGTAATATGTACATATGATTTTTTTAAACAGGCAGCAAGGAAGATTGGTGGTAGCTATTATGTTCTTCCTTCATCTATCCATGAAATTTTGCTGGTAAAAGAAAATCCTGATATGTTACCAAATAATTTTCAGCAACTTGTAGGTATGGTTAATTACGAGAAATTAGACGAGACAGAGCGCCTTACAGATAATGCATATCACTATGATGCTAGAAAAGATCTCTTAGAAACAGCAACGGAGTATGAAGCGAGACTTGAAAAAGAGCGTGAAACAAAAAAAGATCATTCACGCAGACAGTCTTCATCAAGAAATCCAGAGAGAGAAGAACCACAAGAGGAGGAAGAACTGGAGCGATAAGAGAGGAGCCAGAACGTAATGAAAGAAAATTTTGTCGTAAGTTTTGAAAAGAATCATGTGGCGCAGGCAAATCTTGTGAAAGCGGAAAATGGAAAACAGGCTAGAGATTATTTTTCATATCAAAATCCCAAGGCTCATATTTATGGTGTAAGGATAGATATGGTAGGGTATGCGCGTCGAGGAATGCCAGTCGTAGAAGTTCCAGATGGATGGGAACCGGGAAGAAAGCACTTTGCAAATTCATCTTATCATAAAGAAACTTTACATCAGGAGGAAGAATTGGAGCGATAAAGAAAATAGGGGCGTGTCTGATGCAGACACGCCTTTTTCGCATCAAAAGAAAGGAAAAATATGAAGTCAAAAGCGGAGAAAGAGATTGATTATGATGTACATATCTTAGAATTACAAAAATATCGTTATGCAGATCAAGGTGATGATGTTTCTGCTGATGAATTGGAAGTAGAATCTGATCCTGTTACGGAGGATATGTGATATGGGGAAAGCCTATGACAAGGTAATGGATAGTCGAAAAGAGTTAACACAGCGATTGCTTGCAGAGATGGAGCAAGGGGAGTTACTATGGACAAAAGGATGGAAAAGTGAAGGAAAGCGCCCATATAATCCGGTGACAAAAGCTGTCTATAAAGGTGGAAATCGTTTCCGCTTGATGCTGGCATCTTATTTTGAACGGTTTTCCGACAATCGTTGGGTAACATTTTCCCAGGCAAAGGAAAAGGGATGGACAGTAAAAAAAGGTGAAAAAGGAATGCTTTGTGAGAAATGGATCTTTGAGGAAAAGAAAACGATTGAAGATCCAATCACAGGAGAGAAGGAAACGGTATATGAGGAACTTGATCATCCCAAAGTCAACTATTTTGTCTTGTTTAATGCAGCTCAAATTGAAGGAATACCAGAACTAGAAGCAAAAACACCACTACCTATAGATGAGCAGCTTGCATTAGCAGATCAATTTGTAAAGTCGTCTGCTTGTCCGATAATTGAAAATAAAAATGAGACAGAAGCTTATTACAGTCCGATACAGGATGAAGTGCATCTCCCAGCAAGAGATTCTTTTTACTCTGCAAATGAGTTCTTAGCAACAGCGATTCATGAGATGGGTCATAGTACTGGGCATCCATCTCGTCTGAATCGAGATCAAAAAAGCATATTCGGCAGTAAAGAGTATGCGAAGGAAGAGTTGATTGCGGAGCTATCATCTGTATTTGTGCAAGCTGATTTAGGGATAGATATTGGAGCAAAACAGTTTGCAAATCACGCAGCATATTTGCAAAATTGGATGAGTGTGTTGAAAGAGAATCCCAATGCCTTGTTCCAAGCAAGTGCAGATGCAGCAAAGGCATCTGATTATTTGTTAGAGCAATATCAGTACAGCTTACAGGTGCATCAAAAGAAAGAAAAAGATTCGATGGAAGAATCAAAAAAAGTAGCACCAAAGTCTTACATGTATAAGTATAGAAAAAAGCAGGAAGAAGTAGACTTGGAAGAAGATGAAGAATTAGAACGATAGGAAGTGTGAAAGCTTGAAAAAAAGAAAAAAGCCTCTTGACAACATGTAACTAATAAGTTACTATAAAGGCGAAAAATACGAGATTTCAAGCAGGAAGGAGGAACATGAACCAAAAGAAACTAGAGGAATATAGCAGATTGTTAAAGGATAGCGAAGCAGTCCTTCAAGGAGATGTTGAACTATGGAAGCAGTTTTTGAGGTTTGCAGCGCAGTTTACGCATTACCGGTTTCGAGATCAGCTTTTGATCTATGCACAAAATCAACAGGCAAGCGCCTGTGCGACATTTGACCAATGGAAAAAGATTGGTCGTTATGTTAAAAGTGGAGAACATAGTATCGTACTGATAGATGATACGGGAAGCAGGTTACGATTACGGCATGTGTTTGATGTGTCATCGACAGGATCAGAACAGGAATTTGCGTATAAGCCAATCCCAATATTGCCAGAGGAAAGAGAAGAATTAGCACGGAGATTGAGTGCTGCGTATGCACAGGAGAATACGGATTATGCGTTAGATATTAGTCAGAAAAATACCAATTTGGAGCATACGTTATCACAGATTACTTTGTACATGACACAGGAATACTACGATATATCGCCAGATCAAGCAGCAGAGCAATCTGAAGATAAAGAACTTCCTTCCTATTATATAGCAACAGCAACAAGTGCAATGTACCTGCTTCTTTCAAAATATGGATTTGACAAAGAAGCAAATCAACTTGATTTTTCTTGTATGACAAAGTTAGATGGAGAAGCATTTGAAAGTGCAGGGATTGCGGCATCTGCAATATTAAGTAGGACAGCTAAGCTAATTAGGCAGATTCATCCACAAGTTCAACGGGAAGCGCAGACGCAGAAAGAAAGGAGTAATAATTATGGCAGAGACGAAAATGACAATGGACGATATCCGCAAGAGAATCACGTACCATCAGGAGGGAGAATTTCTAGTACCGGAGATTGGATTAGCGAAGAACGAGGAGAGCGAAATAGAGCTGAGGAAATACGGAATGATGAGGAAAAAATATCTGGAGAATCATTATCTTCCGCTATACGAGAAGATGGTGATGAACGGGACATTATTTCAGAAGATGAGGAAGATCGACGAGATCGCAGATCAGATGAGAGAACAGATGTTGCCGAAGATGGCGAAAGAGATGGGAGTAACCGAGGAATTGAAGAGAACGAATCAACTGGAGTGGGTTCGCAAGATGGAAGCTTGCAATCATCAGGTGGAAGAGATCATTCTGAAGGAACTGGTGTACAGCTAACGTTAGCCGATTATCTGGAGCTGCGGCCAACGGAACGAGATGATTTTGATTCAGATGTTTTAGTACAAAATAATCAAGATGAACAGGAAGAATCAAGCGTAGAGATTGAGCCAGAAGCAGAAACAATAGAAACAGAAAAAGCAGTCGGAGAAGAACCGGCTGCTTTTTCTGTTTCTGAAGAGGATATAACACGAATCCTTCAGGAGGGCTCTGGCTTTGAAAATGGGAAAATTCGCATTGAGGCAATCTACCAACAGGAGACAGATGCAGAAAAGCGTGCAGATCTTTTAAGAAAAGAATATGGAATCGGAGGGAGAACGTATTTTTTTGCTGATGGTATCCGTGGGTGGTTAGATTATGATTCACATGGACTGCATATCAGAAAAGGCAGCACATTTGATAAAGGGGAGGTTGTTCTACATTTAGGATGGAGACAAGTTGAGGAAAGAATAGGAGAATTGATTCAAGAAGATAGATATTTTCTTGCATCAGAAAAAGAGGCATATTCTTCAAGAGAGAAAGAAGAAAAAGCTGACGAACATATAATAATAGAAGAAACAGAACATAGTTCACAACCAGAAGTAGAGAAAACAGAAATTACTGTTATTCCAGGACAGAATTTCCAGATCACGGATGAACATTTAGGCGAGGGTAGTCCGAAGCAGAAATTTCGTGCTAATATGGATGCAATTTATACACTTCGGTTGCTGGAAGAAGAAAATCGTAATGCGACTCAAGAAGAACAAGAAGTTATGTCAAAATATGTTGGATGGGGCGGTTTAGCAGATGCATTTGATGAAAGAAAAGCAGCATGGACGGATGAATATCATGAATTGAAGACAGCTCTGTTAGCAGATGAATATGCGGCGGCACGTGAAAGCACATTGAATGCACATTATACCAGTCCTACAATTATTCATGCAATTTACGAGGCGCTGGGCCGATTTGGATTCAAAAATGGAAGTATTTTGGAGCCATCAATGGGTGTGGGAAACTTTTTTGGACTGTTGCCTGATTCCATGCAGGATAGTCGCTTATATGGTGTAGAGTTGGATTCGCTTAGTGGTCGCATAGCGAAAAAACTGTATCCAAAAGCACAAATTACAGTAGCTGGCTTTGAGACAACAAGTCAACGTAATTTTTATGATCTGGCAATCGGAAATGTACCATTTGGCAATTATAAAGTCAATGATCGTGCGTATAATCGACTTGGCTTCTCAATTCATAATTACTTTTTTGCAAAAGCTTTTGATCAGGTGCGTCCGGGTGGAATTGTAGCATTTGTAACAAGCCATTATACGCTGGATTCTAAAAATTCGGTGGCGAGACGTCATATAGCACAGCGCGCACAGCTGTTAGGTGCAATCCGTCTTCCAGATAACGCATTTCGTGCGAATGCAGGAGCAGAAGTAGTATCGGATATCATTTTTTTGCAGAAAAGGGAACATATTGTAGATATTGAGGAAGATTGGATTCATCTTGGACAAGCTGAGAACGGGTATGCAATTAACAGTTATTTTGTAGATCATCCAGAAATGGTTCTGGGAACATTAGAAGAACAGAGTACCCAGTATGGGGTTGAATGTACAGTTAAGGCATATAAGGATAGAGATTTGTCAGATCTTCTTTCAGAAGCAATTACTCATGTTTATGGTCATTATGAGCCAGTGATTCAACAGAAAGATGAAAAAGAACAAAATAAAGCGGACGAGATTCTGCCAGCTGATCCAACAGTGCGTAACTATACATATGCATTGGTGGATGGAACAATTTATTATCGTGAAAACTCAATCATGCGTAAAGTAGATCGTGCTGCAGCAGCAAAGGAAAGAACAAGAGGTCTGCTGGAAATTCGAGAAGCATTGAATGCGGTAATACAACGCCAGCTTGATGATGCACCAGATGAGGAAATCCAGAGTTTGCAAAGACAATTAGAAACAACATATGATGCATTTTCAAAGAAATTTGGATTAATCAATGATAAGCAGAATGCAAGAATGCTTGATGGAGATTCTTCATATTTTCTTTTGTGTTCGCTAGAGAATCTGGACGAGAATGGAGAGTTACTTTCAAAAGCGGATATTTTTTCAAAGCGGACAATACGTGCGCAAAAGGCTATTACATCAGCAGATACACCAGCAGATGCATTGGCTATTTCAATCGGCGAAAAAGGACATGTAGATTTAACTTATATGGCGGAGCTTCTCGGAAAATCAGGACAGGAAGATGAAGTAGCAAAAGCATTGAAAGGTGTTATTTTCCGTGATCCGCAAGAAGAGAATGAGCAAAATGCATGGAAAACTGCGGATGAATATTTAAGTGGTGATGTTAGAAGTAAGCTTCGATTAGCAATGTTGGCAGTTTCAAGGAATCCTGAGTATGAAGCGAATGTACAAGCGTTACAGGCAGCACAGCCAAAAGATTTAACTGCATCGGAGATAGATGTTCGTTTAGGTGCAACATGGATTGATCAAGAATATATTCAAGAATTTATGCATGATACATTTCATACGCCATACTATTTGCGAGAACGAATAACAGTAACATTCGTTTCAACAACAGGTGAATGGCGGGTAAATGCAAAAAATGCGATATCTTATAATGATGTTAACGCATATACGCAATATGGAACAAGTAGGATGAACGCTTATGCAATATTAGAACAAACGTTGAATTTAAGAAGTGTCACTGTGTATGACCGAGTTACAGATGCGGATGGTACAACCAGAAGTATTGTGAATCCAAAAGAAACGATGTTAGCACAGCAGAAACAGTCATCAATTAAGGAAGCATTTGCAGGGTGGATTTGGAAAGATCCGCAGCGGCGAATGGCATTGGAACAGAAGTATAATGAAAGGTTTAATTGTTTGCGTCCAGCGGAATTTTCCGGTGATCATATTCAGTTTGTTGGAATGAATCCGCTGATTGGATTGCGCACTCATCAGAAAAATGCTATTGCACACATTTTGTATGGTGGAAATACCCTTCTAGCGCATGAGGTTGGTGCAGGAAAAACTTACACAATGGCAGCTGCAGCGATGGAAAGTAAGCGATTAGGTCTTTGCCAGAAAAGTCTTTTTGTTGTTCCCAATCATTTAATATTGCAGTGGGCAAATGAGTTTCAGTATCTATATCCAGCAGCGAATCTTTTAGTTGCAACCAAAAAAGACTTTGAAACAGCCAATCGTAAGAAGTTCTGTGCAAGAATTGCAACTGGAGATTATGATGCAATCATTATTGGTCACAGTCAGTTTGAACGTATTCCTGTATCGGCAGAGCGACAAGAACGATTATTACAGAAGCAAATGGATGAAATTGAGACTGCAATTCAAGAATCAGCAATGGCGCAGGGGCAGTCATTTACAATCAAACAGCTTGAAAAGACTAAAAAATCATTAACACTGAGGTTAGAAAAGTTACGGGCGCAGGAACGCAAAGATGACGTTGTAACTTTCGAGGAGTTGGGTGTGGATCGCTTATTTGTTGACGAGGCACATGCCTATAAGAATCTTTTTTTGTACACGAAAATGCGTAATGTAGCCGGGCTATCTGCAAGCGAAGCGCAAAAATCGTCTGATATGTTCATGAAATGCCAGTACATGGACGAGTTAACAGGTGGAAAAGGGATTGTATTTGCAACGGGAACACCTGTATCGAATTCTATGGTTGAGCTATATACGATGATGCGTTATCTGCAATATGGAGAACTTCAAAAGCGAGGTCTAACTCAGTTTGATGCATGGGCATCGGTCTTCGGAGAGACTGTTACGGCAAGTGAACTTGCCCCTGAGGGAACTGGTTATCGCACAAAAACACGTTTCGCAAAGTTTTTCAATCTACCGGAGTTAATGAATCTCTTTAAACAGGCAGCTGATATCCAAACAGCAGATCAACTTAAATTGCCAGTACCGGAAGCACAAACACATACAGTTGTTGTTCAACCATCGGAGTTACAAAAAGAGATGGTTGCAAACTTGTCAGAGCGAGCAGCACTGGTACATAATGGATCGGTAGATCCATCTCAGGATAACATGTTGAAGATTACGTCAGATGGACGAAAGATCGGACTGGATCAGCGACTGATGAATTCTCTTTTGCCAGATGATCCAAACAGCAAAGTGAATACATGCGTCCAAAATATTTTGCAGATATGGAAAGATGGAGAGGCAAATTATTTAACTCAGCTAGTATTCTGTGATAACAGTACACCAAAATCAGATGGAACCTTTAATGTTTATGATGATGTAAAAAATAAGTTGATTGAGGCTGGCATACCAGAAGAAGAGGTTGCATTCATTCATGATGCAGATACAGAAATCAAAAAGAAAGAACTTTTTTCTAAGGTACGAGGGGGACAAGTACGTGTTTTGATAGGCAGCACACAAAAAATGGGGGCAGGAACCAACGTGCAGACAAAGTTGATTGCTGTACATCATCTGGATGTGGGATGGAGACCCGCCGATATGATACAGCGGAACGGGCGAATCATTCGACAAGGCAATACGAATCCGGTAGTACAAATTTATAATTACGTTACGGAGGGTACTTTCGATGCATACTTATGGCAAACTTTGGAAAACAAGCAGAAGTTTATCAGCCAGATCATGACAAGTAAATCACCAGTTCGCTCATGTGAGGACGTTGATGAGCAAGTATTGAGTTATGCGGAAGTCAAGGCACTTTGTGCTGGTGATGATCGTATTAAGGAAAAAATGGATTTAGAGGTGGAAGTGGCAAGACTGAAAATGCTGAAAGCTGAGCATCAGTCTGCGCAGTACCGTTTGGAAGATAGACTTTTAAAAGTCTTTCCAGAGCAGATCAAAAAGAAACAAGAGCTTATTCAGGCATTGGAAGAGGATATGGAAACAGCTATACAACATCCTGCGTTTACGGAAGATACAATCTCACTAAAGATATTTGGAACTACTTATACAGATCGGAAGGAAGCTGCAAAAGCATTGCTGGAAGCAGGAAGAACATGCAAGGATACAAGGAGCGTACATATTGGATCGTATCGAGGGTTTGAACTGGAAGGATACATTAACGTTGTTACCGCAGAGATTCAGATCAGTATGAATGGTAAGTTGGCACATCCATTTGATTTATCATCTGTGCCAGCATTAAATCTGACACGACTGGATTCTGTGCTTCAGAGGCTTCCTAAGCAGATTGAGTTGGAAAAAGGAAAGTGTGATGCACTGATTCAACAAGAAGCGGATGCCAAAAAGCAGTTGGGCGCAGTATTTCCGCAAGAAGAGGAACTAAAAGAAAAAATGGCACGTTTGGAAGAGTTGACTCAAGAGCTCGATATGGATAGCAAAAGTGAAACAGAAAATTTAGATGTTAAATTGGAAGAAAAGCAGAATACTAGATCAAAAGTAAAGGAAACATTAGAATGGCAGTCAAAATTTTTACGTTTTTGTATGAAGCAGAAAGAGAAGAACATGCAGTGTGAGGAGGAGTTGGAATTTTGAAAAGAAGTTAAAAAGATAAAAACAAAATAAGCTAAAAAATGTTGCCTGTATTAAACGAGAAGCCTATTCGTCAGAACTGGATCAAAAAAGAAAGTTGTTGACAAAATTTTGTGCTATTGTTATAATTAATACAACATAAATGCGCATGATATGTTAGAATTTGAAGATATAAAATAAAACTTAATTTTTAAAATAGAGATATTAACAAATTTTAATCCAGAAAACTAGCTTATTTGTAAAACAAAAGGGATGTTGAATTGGCTTGTTGTAAAAGATCAAATAGCTTTTTAACGTGATATGCTTGGCTACATGTCGCAACAGCAGGGAATGTATGATTATTTTTCTGTACTTGAGTTTTTTGCTATTTTGCGTAATTAAAAGGATTGAAGGTAAAAGAGTTGAGAAAACGGATTGAGGAATTGCTTGATGGAGTAAATCTGATCTAGGCAAGAAATTGAAATCTAGTCGGATTTCTTGGTGGTATGAAGCAACATGTGTTGTTTACGCAGGTATTACTGAATGAATCACAGATTTTGATATTAGATGAGCTTGATATTAGATGGGCCAACGGCAGAACTCAACCTGAAAAACGTATTCGGAAATATATCAGCAGCATTTTCGGGAATAAGATTGTGCTCATTGCAACGCATGTAGTCAGTGATGTAGAGTGTATCGTAAAGGAAATTATGTAGGAAATATGAAAGTATTATCTGAAAGTTTACACATCAAAAACTTAAAAAAATATTAGTAGAAAGAGGTGAAACCGATGGAGTAAATTAAGAAAACCTACTGATATAAATTACATAATACAAGGAGGATTTTAATGATGAAAAAGGTTATTTATTTCTTATTAGCATTCGTTATGTTACTTTCTTTTAGCGCTGTTGTTTTTGCTAGCGAAAGTAGCAAAAATGATGGTTTCCGAGAAGCTGGAACTGTTTATGTTGGAGTGGAGACCCGTTCTGCTGATTCAGCAAATATACCTTTAGGAGCACGTTCTGCCACTGCTAAAGATATAGCAGAATCAAATGCGTTACCGAATAAACCTGTTGTTAGTGAGTTTACTGTTACACCTCGGGCATCTTGGACGTATCTGTCTGGTTATTTTGTATATAATCAAACAACAAGTTATAACTGTGGTCCCGCTGCTGTACAGGCAGCTTTGAGATATCTTAATGGCTCTGCCCCTGCTCAAGATACTATTGCTGTGGGATGTAAGACAACTTCTACAGCAGGCACATATATTTCTGATATGGTGACATATATCAATAGTATGCAGTCAAAAAACAGATATACTTCCAAATATCAGGCAAACTCAACTAATATGAGCAGTTACTTATATTCTGGTATTGTATCTTATGGTGCTCCTCCTATTATTGGTATGGCATTTTCCAGCAGTGATGGCTGGCTGTATTCTTCTGACGGTCATTTTATGTCTGTCTATGGTGCAAAGAGCGATAAGTCTGAGTTTGCATTGGCTGATCCTTGGATTGGTTATTCTAATTCTGGCTTAGCTGGTAACGGTTGGTCATACTCAAAATCTGCAACAGATATTTTTAAGGCATATAACAGAGTAAATATAGGTTTGATGTATTAGAAATATAAATGCTATGTGGGGAGAATGAGCCACTTCTTCTCCCCATGAATAGCATTTATATAAAATATGGAGGCTGGACAATGAAAAAAAATTTAATAGTATTGTTTGTTTGCATGATCTTTTTTACTGGGTGTTCTTCTTTGTGTATTACTTCAAATGCAATGTCTTCTGATGAGAGTATGGTGCAAGCTTACACAATTTCATTGGAAAACTCAAATTTACGAACATATATAGATGTGTATGAAAGTCAACTTTTATATATGGAAATGGGAAGAACTGCGGTTGAATTCTTTATTTATAATTTTCAAACGGGAGAAAACCAAAGCGTTGGTCATGTTTCTGATTTTGCCTTAAAAGGCAGAAGTAATGTAATGATAGATGACATTTTATATTTTTATATCAGCACATATAGTGATAACGATATTAAAAATGTTTTGTATGCTGTAGACTTCTCAGAAATGAAAATGACACCTATATCTGAGAACCTATATTTACAAAAATTAATTCCTGTAGTTGAAATGAATAATCAAGTCATTGCTTTACAGGGGAATGCTCTTTCAGACGGTTCTATAGATACTTTTCTTGAAACGATCACTAAAGATGGTGATTTTAAGCAAATTAGCATGGATTCAAGCAAGATATATTCAACTAGTGCAGAATGTAACATGATCTATATTGACAGCGATAACGAGTATTTATATGTCCTCGAACGAGCTAAAAATAATTCTGACACGCAATATTTTTTAAATAAATATGATCTTGACTTCATTTGTGTTGGGACGATTGACATAACTTCTATTTTTCGTGATTATGAGATAACAGATAATATTGGAGTGTTTTATGCTTTTGACAATTATTTTTGCATAACCGATTATTCAGGCGTTTCCATTGTATGTAAATATATCGACAAAGAAATCGAAATGCTCTTATGTGAAGCTAATTTGGAGTACATTCCTAATTCAAATAATAAAACAGGTTATGAATTGTTCTACTTGAGAAACACAAATGATATTTATCGTCTAAATAAGCAAACAGGTGCTTTGGAAATTCAAAATTATTCTATGGAAAATGAACAATTTGTTATTCGATGTGTGTTGTCGTATGATAATATGCTAATGATTGCAAAATGTTCACTGTCAGAAACTGATACTAAAGATAAACTCTTTTTAGTGCCTTTTACAGATAATTCTTTAAGTAATTGATTTATATTATTATGTAAATAGTTAGTAACAGTCGAAGGCATTTGATAATAATTTATGATGAATGTAAATAGTTTGATAGCTTGATATTCTATATTGGAATTGGTAGGAGTATACCCGTGTGAATGTGTGAGATCAAGATTTTTGGAATGACAGTTGCTTAAAATATCAGGGGTGAGTAGAGAGGACATTGTCAGAAATGACAGTGTTCTCTTTTTTAGAATTTTTGGACAATTTATCTAAGGTTGGATTGGAACACTTTGCATTTGGAACTTCTCCAAAATCAACCTGTGTACATTCAAGATCCACATATAAGTTCCTGAGAACCTTTGGATTGTACATTTATGAGAATTTTTTTCACAAACTTCTGGACAGAGTCATAACTTCGTACGAATGCCATTCCGATAAAGAAAACTGTATTAGCATTTGAAGATGTTGAAGCAATTCTAAAGAACGAATTGAAAGACATTTTGGTTTGATCCCGATGTTTCTATATCAGCTTTGTTGGAATATCGAAATTGGTTACTATGAGCAGAAAATATTTGGTCCCTTTGCAGTTACATGGTAAGAAGCAGCAAGGGGATTGAACTGATGTTGAATCTGATTAACATCAGTTACAGTGCAATGAAGATTCTGCCGTATCAATACCCTGAATTTTCTGAATATCGGAATCAGAGTGTTCAAGACTTTTGATTTACACTCGAAAAGTGAATTCGAGAAGATGTATTTTTATGGACTTTCGAGAAAAAAATCGAAAAGACCGAAAAAAACAGTTGATATATTCAAAGTATTGGATTCATTACTTTCCAAGCAGAATCATCAATCACAAAACTTGTAAAGTAGTGTTTATAAGTATTAGAGAATACTATTTTGAATATTGGTTAGGCTTCTGGACAAATTGTCCAAAAGTTATGAAAAAAGTATTTTTCCAAAATGGCTTCTAATATGTAAGAAAGTAATATTTTATAGATACTACAAGAAAACAATTAGATGATAGCTAAAAAAAAAGAAAATTGAATTGACAAAAATAAACCAATATGATAATTTGAAGATAAAGAACTAGAAATCGTTATTTATTAAGAGAAAGTTGGTGAATAAGATGATTATGTAACTAAAGTATATTGGCTTGAATAAATAGTTACTGGTATGAGAGCACTATAATTTTCAAGGAAAGGTGGATTCTGAAATGAAAAAAAATATGGTCGGCTTAATTGGAGCAATGCTTGTGCTTTGCACTTCAAAGGTTATGGCAGGAAATACTGAAGAGATTAATAATGGAAATACGGGATTAATTTTATCAGATGTGGAATCAGATGAGACGCAGTTAGAAAAATTGCAAGGATATAAGAAATACATAGCACAAGAAAAAATGAAAATGTCATATGAAATTGAAAATGGGCTTTACAATAATTATGCAAGAAGTTCGTGGGCAGAAGTAACTGGATTTACGATTGAAAGGCAATCAAATAGGTATTGCTGTGTGGCTGCATGTTGTTCGGCAATAGTAAATTATTATACCGGGGCATATGTAACAGATTTGGCAATTGCAGAGAGTTTTGGGGGTGCAACTGCTGGAGCAACATTACAACAAGCAGCAAATTATCTTAATTCATTTAATGGAATTGGTACAACATATGTACAAGGATCAGCAGCTACTAATAAAAATACGATGTTAAATATATTTTATTCAGATATTCAAAGATTTCAATCGCCACTTATAATTAGTACAGCATTTAAAAAAGGGACAAATTGGCCATATACTATAGATGCGCATTCTATGTGTGTATATGGGATTAATAGTGAATGTACAGTAGTTGGTGTTGCAGATCCATATGTACAGTATGAGGTACCAGGCCATTCAATGAAATATACTGTATCAGGAGATGAAGCAGCTAGCGCTGTTTCAAGTAGAGGAAATGGATATTTGTATTAAAAGGCTAAGAAAAAATAATAATATTTTTGCTACATAAAAGAAATAATTAGTGTCTAAAACTTTGATTTGTACTTTTTGATATTTCTTTTGATTTTTTATGGAAGATCGATTAGAGAAAAATCATAAATATGGTTCGTGAATTTTCCGACAGGAGATATGTGGTTTGTTTTATGCGAATCTTCCTGTTGGAAAATTTACGAAATAAAAGTCATTCGTAGATAGTAGCAAGAATAATTTTTCCTTGAAATTATGATATGTTGAAGGTGGTGCAATATGAGAAAAAAATATTTTATAATAAATGTTTTTTTAGGACTGGCATTGAGTAACAGTATAGTTGTGTATGCCCAGGAAGAAGAATTTGGAAAATATGAGTGGATAAAAGAAAAATTGGATATAAAACCATTTGATTTTTTGACAATGCGAGAAAATTTTATTTTATATGATCAGAACCAAAGTTCGGTGGATAGTCAACTTAGTGATATGTGTTATTACAAATATAATATAGAAGACAAAACAACAACATTTTTAGGGAAAATTGATGATTGGCATTTGACATCATCAGATTATACGTTTAATCAAAATATGATTTACATATGGTATCAAGTATATACGGAAGAAAGTGGAAGTGATCCATATAATATAATAGAAAATTTATACTGTATTAATTATGACAAAGAATCAGTCAAAATGGTACGTAAAGAAAGCGTGTATCAGCAGTTGATTTTTCAAGATACCATTGATCAGTATCTTGCTTTTATGAAGGGAAATTTTGATGAGAATCAGGGAAGTGCGTCAATTCAATTGATACCTTTTTCAAAAATAGAAGGAGCACAATCAAAGACAGTTGTTGAAAAGAAATATGATCAAAAAAAGAAAAAAGGGGAATGGATTGAGCAGTTTTGCGCTGAAAATGGACAACTTTATATTGTAGTAAGAGAATTTGATGATAATGTGAATGAACAAGAATGTAAAATTGAGGTGTATGATGTAGATGGAACTTATATAAGAGAACTTTATTTTGATGATCATATGGCAGAACTGTTGCAGGAAAAGAATATAATGACGTTTGAAGTTTTGGGAAAGTGTGCATTTTGCCAAATGACAAGTGGCAGCAGTTTGATGTTGGATTTATCTGGAGATCAAGCTCAAATAGTAGTTGAGTGGGATTGGGATGATCTTGTGGATATTAGCATCAGCGAAAATGCTACAGATGCGATATTATTTGGCAGTTCAAGTGGAAAAATCTGGAAATGGGAAGCAAAAACAAATATGTTGTATGAGTTTGATACACCGTTTGAACAAATAGAGAGAGTAGCATATGATGGGAAAAAGAATGCAGTAGTAATAACAGCACAAGAGATGCAGGCAAAAGATGCATACCTTATAGATTTAGAGGAAATGCCGGTAAAAGGCACGATGTATTTGCAATAAAAATAAATAAAGTAAGCTTTTTGTAAAATATTGTATACTATAAGCATTTGATAGGTATTATGAATAATAAAAAAATGGAGGAAATCATATGGAACTAGAATTACCAGATTTGGTAGAGTGGAATGAAAAATGGAAGAAAGAAATTGATGATTTGGTGGGAAAAAGCGACCTATATATTACTCAAGATGATTTATTACTTGATGAATTAGAGAATAAGTTGCAGTATGTGCCAGACAATGAGTTTAATGATAAACTGAGACAAAAAGACACAGACGAAGCGGTGTTGACTTGGGCAAAGACAGGAAGCTATGATAGGGGACAACCATTGTCTTATGCAGAAACTATTCAGGGGCAAGCGCAAAGTGAATTGATTAATTGGATTTGGGCAAATAATCAAGAACTTTTAATGCTTGCTGATTGCCATTTCATTGGAAATGTATGGGATTATTTAGTAATATATCATATTGAGGTATTTAAACCGTATCTTTGTGATATAGTTGATCTTTATACGGAACAAGATTTCATAAAAGCTCGAAAGAAATCTGTTTGATTATACCAATGGGCATAACGAAGAAAAGAATACGCAACAGCAAAAAGGATCATATAGTAAAGATTTGTATGATCCTTTCTGTTGTGAATTATGGTTTAAGCTTAGAAAATACCGAACACAATGGAAAAAATAGTGGTAATAATGGAAGGTACTTAAAAACTGCATTGTAAGAACCTTTTGTAAAAAGATACAAAAATAGCCCTATTTTCTGATAGCTCTGTTTGAGTAGATTTGATTTATTGCTGTATAGACAACGGGCTACGACATTTTACGTTGAGAATAGAAAAAGAGCTGCCACACATTAGTGCGACAGCCTCTTTCTTTTCCCAAAAGGGAATCCCTATAAAACTACAGATCATTCGAATTGATAAGCCAATTTAAGTTTATCTGAGAATAGTATAATATAAATTTTAACTCTTACAAACATCGTCGAAAATATATTCTAAGTGTCAATCTAACCATTTTAGAAAAAAGAAAGACAAAAGCGTCAAAATATCATTGATGAATATTTAAAATGATGATAAGATATAAGTGTTAAATAAACGAACGTTAAAATGATACTTACAGGAGGAAATGCCATGAGCAACTATTTTGCGTATATGAGAATTAGCACTAAAGAAGAAAGAGGAAAACAAAAGTATACACGTCAGGAAAATTCTTTACAAAGGTATGCTAGAACCAAGAATATTGATTATGTATTTGAATTTAAAGAAGATGCTTCAGGAAAATCATTCACGAATAGATCTGAATGGAATCGGTTGGAGAAGATTATTCAACCAAACGACACTATTGTTTTCAAGGATATCACAAGGTTTACACGAGAATCAGAGAACGGATATATAAAATACATGGAGTTGATGGCAAAGGGTATAAATCTTATTTTTCTGGATAATCCAACGCTGAGTACAGATTATATCAAAGAGTTGATTTCAACTGCCAAGAATATGAATTTCCTAGAAAAGACAATTAATGAGATGTTAGTAAAGGTTCTTTTGGCAGCAGAGCTTACTAGAGCTGAACAAGAGAGGCTTACAATCTCACAAAGAACAAAAGATGGAATGGCAGCAAGTCCAAATAAAGCTGGTCGCAAAGTCGGACAGCTTGACAAAATGACAGAAGCGCTGGAAAATGATATCAGAAGATATTTAACAGATAGGAGCATTAAGCAAGTAGACTTGATGAATAAATACAAAATTAGCCGTAATACGTTGAAAAAGTACATTAGCCTGCTCGCAGACACGAATTAATAAAAAGGTGTGTTGCTAGTGCGATAGCTAATCGAATATACATGTCCAAATTGTTAATATGCACGAAAAGACTATTGTTAGAATAGTCTGATAAATCCCTTCAAAAATAGGTTCTGGAAACAACATAAAACCTAGGCTTTTGAAGGGATACCGTAGAAAAGAGATATAAGCCTGAGAGGGCATTAGCGGTACAATAGATTTTATAAGTTATTCCTAATACGTAATTTTTAAATAAAAAGTTGTAAAAACTAGTAATATAGTATCTATAGCGTATAAAACACTATAAATATAGACTGAAAATGTACTACAAACGTGGTATAGTACAAGATGATGACTAATGTAAAAAGAATAGGAGTATTTAATGAAAAAAGAAAATGTTTGTATGATGATATGGAAAATATCTGTTTTGTGTGGAAGCATAATATGTTTGCTAGCATCTCTGGGATTCTCAGATGTGTTGTATATTATGGGCGGAGTATTACTATTTATCGTTCCATTTATATGTATGATTATAGTTAAGAATGATAAAAATAATTGTTACACAGATCTTGATGATGAAGAATCAGAAGCTTATATGAAGAAAATTGAAGAGTTGCTGGAGCAGTTTGAAGACGAGAAAGAATGAGCATTCAACAAAGAAAACTTTGTGAATGCTTTTTTTTTGAATTCTTTTAGAAAATTTCTTCTGAACCCGGACATTTGGCACTTTCGGATTGGCAGATATAGTGAAAGGAGGACAAAACTGAATACTTGCAATGGGAGGAGGTGAAAACAGTGGAATCACCTTTTCCTACAGATGAGGCAAGTGTCAGACACAGATTTGATAGATTATGCCAAATGTCACTAAAAGGGGAGGCGATCAACTACTATAAACATATGGACAATCGAAGAAAGCATGAAATTACGTTTTCAGAGTTATCAGATGATGAACTGAGAAAATTGAAGACTGTTGACAAATATTTTTATGAAAATGAACATTTTACAGTACTTGGGTATGATGTTGAAGTAAAAAATGAGTTGTTGGCAGAAGCATTAAAAGATCTTACAGATCGTCGGAGAAATGTGGTGTTATCGTCCTATTTTCTGGATATGAGTGATGCGGACATAGCAAAGCAGATGCATCTTGTGCGTAGCACAGTAAACGAACATAAGAAAAAGTCAATAAAAATATTAAAGAAAACAATGGAAGGGCTACTAAATGAAAAGAAAAAATAAGAATAAGAGAAAGCTATTAGATTTGAGTGTTATTCAGGCTGCGTCAAATGGCGATGTTGAAGCACTGGGTGTTGTAGTGAAGCATTATGAAGGATACATACGAAAGTTATCTATTCGGAGATTATATGATGAGGAGGGACAGGTTCATTACTGCATAGATGAGACATTACGTGGACGGCTGGAAAATAAGCTGATTGAGAAAGTGCTTAGTTTTAAAATTGCCTAAGTAAAAATGAAAATTATGGTACATTGATAATTAAATAATTTGAATATAGGAGAGCATTGATAATGCAGAGAACATCAAAAGTCGTAAATAAAAAAAGATTGGTTAGATATAAAGAAGGTGCAGAGATGTATAGCGTTGGAATGAATAAATTTCAAACGCTTGCAAAAGATGCAGGAGCTATTCTTAAGATAGATAGAATTGTTTTGGTCGATTTAGACGTACTGGATCAATATCTGGAATCATTTCGCGTAAAGTGAGTGGCATTTCATAACAGGAAAGAGTTAGTTCGTAAAAAAAGTATTGACTTTTGGTTGAACAAAAAGTATAATCAAATGTGAAATGGATGGAGGTGTAGATTATGGCAAAAACAGGTAGACCTAAGCTAGACAATCCCAAAAAGCATGTTATGGGATTGAAACTGACAGAAAAAGAAACCGAAAGACTCAAAAAATATGCGTCCAGACATGATATGACAATAACGCAAGTGCTACAGAGAGGTCTTGACATGCAATATGCTATGGAAAAGGACTCGAGTAACTAATACGAAGGCTCTTTCCTTGAGAAAGGAGATGGAATGACAACATCAAGGAAAGATAACAAAGGAAGAGTTTTACGGAAAGGTGAAACTCAACGAAGTTGTGACGGAAAGTATGTTTATACTTACACTGATCCTGACGGGAAACGCCGGAGCATTTACTCTAAGGATATTGGAGAACTGCGTAGACGAGAAGAAATGTTAACGAAAGATCAATTGGATGGATTGAATGTATATGTGGCTGGTAATGCATCAGTTAATTTTGTTTTTGATAGATACATTTCTACAAAATCAGAACTTAGAGAGACAACCAGACAGAATTATAAGTACATGTATAACCGATTTGTTAGGGAAGGATTTGGAAGAAAAAAAATAGGAAGTGTAAAATACTCAGAAGTGTTACTATTTTACCAAAAACTTCTTGAAGAAAAAGGAATGCAAATAAATACATTAGAGACGATTCATACAATTCTTCATCCTACGTTTCAGCTTGCTGTGCAGGATAATATTATTCGAGTAAATCCTAGCGATGGTGTAATGGCTCAAGTTAAGAAAAAGCAAGGCAAAAACCATGGTATAAGACATGCTTTAACTGTAGAGCAGCAAAGAGCGTTTATAAGCTATGTAGAGAAAAATGTTACATTTAATCACTGGGGTTCCCTTTTTAAATTTTTATTGGGAACTGGCTGTCGTATTGGGGAGGCAATTGGCATCCGGTGGGAAGATGTAGATTTTGCTAAACGAACGATTAATATTAATCATAGTGTGGTCTATTATAGTCGAGAGTATAAGGGACATTCGATATGTTCATTTGGAGTATCGCTTCCCAAAACAGAGGCAGGTATACGAATTATTCCAATGATGGATACTGTATACGAAGCGCTTCAAATGGAATGGAAGGTTCAAGAGGAAAACGGATTTAATGAAACAGAAATAGATGGAATGAAGGGATTTATCTTCACAAATCGTTTTGGAAATGTTCATAATCCGCAAGCAATTAATCGCACAATCAAACGTATATATGAAGCGTATAACGCAGAAGAGATGTTAAATGCTTCAAAAGAGCATCGAGATCCAATATTAATACCACATTTTTCATGTCACCATTTACGACATACCTTTTGTTCAAGATTTTGTGAAAATGAAACAAATTTAAAGGTCATACAATCAATTATGGGACATGCTAATATTGAGACAACGATGGACATTTATGCGGAGGTTAGCGATCAAAAGAAAATTGATGCAATTCAGAAATTAGCGTACAAATTAGATGTATTTTAGGGAAGCGCTTAGCTACACTTAGAATACGACAAAATGTAGGCTATACGACAAAAGTACGACAAAAATTTAATAGTAAAAGCCCAAAACGAAGGTATATGATATTGATATGTAATTAATTTAATGCAATTTAAAGCCTACTAAAGTGCATTAAATTAAAAGAATGTGAATTTCCTACAATGAAGTCACTCGACTCCGATAAGAAGGCTGCAAAGCCGGTTGAGGAGACTCCAAAGGCAGAAGAAAAGGTCGATTTTTCCAACGTAAAGATCGAGCCAATCTTCAAGGAAATGGTTGATTTTGAGACATTTGCAAAATCAGATTTCCGTGCAGTTAAGATCCTGGCATGTGAAGCAGTACCGAAGTCAAAGAAGCTTCTTAAGTTCACATTAGACGATGGAGAACGTAAGGATCGCGTGATTTTAAGCGGTATTCATGAGTATTACGAGCCGGAAGAACTGGTTGGTAAGACAGCAATTGCTATCGTAAATCTGCCGCCGAGAAAGATGATGGGAATCGCTTCCGAGGGTATGCTGATTTCAGCAGTACATGAGGAAGATGGTCATGAAGGACTGAACCTTCTGATGGTAAATAACAGAATCCCGGCAGGTGCAAAACTGTATTAAAAAAGTTGTAAAAAATGTAGAAAAAGTTGTGTACTACAACAAAAGTACAACAAATTTTTGTTGTATAATACGTGATAATAAGTGATATTACGTTTGTTGTACCTAGGAAAAGTGAATTTTTGGTGTGCTACGAGGACATTTTCCCAAAAGAAATTTTGTGAAGGTGTCCTTTTTGTGTTATTGTCGAAAAAATCTAAAAGAAAAAGGAGAGAGTCAATATGAACAGTACAGCGTTAGGTGCAACAAACAAAACAGAAAACGGCATTATGTTTAAAAGTAATGCCCATGAGAAATTCTACTATGAAAAATTAAAGAAGATGCAATATCAGGACGAGTATCATATGGCGCTTTGTTATTGTCTTGGTATCAGCGATGATACAAGAAGAAACATTGATCGCATATATGACTTTGAGACAGGCTGCGTCAAGCCAGCGTGCTTATATGAGGGTTGGCAGACAAGCGGAAGTAAGAAGATAGTGCGAATGGCATTCAACTTATATTGCAACGGAACACCGAGTGTAGACGAAGATACTACAATAGAAGAACAACTGTACGAATGCAGACAGTATAGCGTGGAAGAACTGTTTTGCTGTGCATATGCACCATACTTTTGGCAGGCAGTTCAGATCCGCTATCCTGAGTATACATCCTGCAATCGAAAGCTTAGTGAACTTACAGGAGGATAAAGATAATTGCTTAAAATAAGAATGATGGGTACTAAGAGTGATATTGAATGGTTCCAAAAGCTTATGAAGAATCATCTGCAGATCAGAGTTCTGGAAATCTCTGATCTGTATGCCAACAAAGGAACCGACAAGAACTACAGATGTTATATGGAAATCATAAAGAAAAATACAAGAAAAACTACAGAGTAATAAGAGATAAAGGAGAATTGATCATGGGTGAACAGAATAATTGCCGCGTTATCGCGATTGCAAATCAGAAGGGTGGCGTAGGAAAGACAACGACAACAAGCAACCTTGGAATTGGTTTGTCAAGACAGGGAAAGAGAGTGCTGCTTATTGATGCTGATGCGCAGGGAAGTTTGACGGCAAGTCTTGGTTACAGAGAGCCTGACAAGCTGAATATCACGCTTGCCAATGTAATGGGCAACATTATCAATGAAAAAGAAATGGATGCAGAATATGGCATTCTAAGACATGAGGAAGGCGTTGATTTGATGCCAGGAAACATTGAACTGTCAGGCGTTGAGGTATCATTGGTAAATGTAATGAGTAGAGAGACTGTACTCCGGTCTTATATAGAAGAACAGCGTAACAAATATGATTATATTTTGATTGACTGTATGCCGTCACTTGGAATGCTCACAATTAACGCAGTAGCGGCGGCAGATAGCATTCTGGTTCCTGTACAAGCCGCATATTTGCCAGTGAAAGGCTTAGAACAGCTAATTAAGACAATTGGTAAGGTAAAACGTCAAATCAATCCTAGACTGGAAATAGAGGGCGTTCTGATGACAATGGTTGATAGTCGTACTACTTATGCGAGAGACATCAGCAAGTTGTTAATCGAGAACTATGGTAGCAGAGTGAGAATCTTTGAAAACAGTATTCCGATGTCAGTGAGGGCAGCAGAGATTTCGGCGGAAGGAACCAGTATTTATAAGCATGATCCAAATGGAAAGGTAGCAAAGGCTTATCAGTCTTTAACGGAGGAGGTATTGAGAAATGAGTAAAAACGCAAGTGCATTAAAGGTAAAATTAAGCAGCTATGACGAGTTGTTTGGCGCGGCGAATGCGCCAGCAACGTCTGATAAGAATCAGATTGTAAATGTGGCATTAGGTGAACTGCATACATTTCAGAATCATCCTTTCAAAGTTAATGACGATAAGGAAATGGAAGAACTTGCAGAAAGTATCCGAGAGCATGGAGTGTTAATTCCGGGTATTGTAAGACCAAGAGCTGAGGGCGGCTATGAGTTGATTGCTGGACATCGCAGAAAGCATGGATCAGAGCTTGCTGGAAAGACAGAAATGCCAGTTATTATCCGTGATTATTCGGACGATGAGGCAACGATCATGATGGTTGACTCCAATATTCAGCGAGAAACCATTTTGCCAAGCGAGAAAGCGAAAGCATATGCGCTCAAATATGAGGCGCTGAAGCATCAGGGAAAGCGATCTGGAAAGAGTACACTTGATCAAGTAGGAGAAGTGGCAGGGGAGAATGCCAAGAAAGTGCAGCGTTATCTTTGGCTGTCCAGATTGTCAGATCAGTTGCTCCAGATGGTAGATGAGAAGAGACTGGGACTTTCACAGGGAGTAGATCTGTCGTTTCTTTCTAAGAAATCACAGCAGATTGTGGCAGACGCGATTGAACAAAGTAAGTGCACAGTAAGCATGGGACAGTCAGCAAAGTTGAAAGAATATGAGAAGCAGGATACGCTAACGCCAGCAGTAGTGAGACTGATCTTAGAAGAAACAAAATCTTATAAGAGAAAAGTTACGTTGAAGATGGATAAGCTCAGCCAGTACTTTGATGATCGTTACAGCAGCGAGGAGATGGAAAACATTATTCTTCATCTGTTAGAGGAATGGAAAAAGACACAGGAGGACATACAGTGATGGAAGAAGGATTAAAGTTTGATTATTTTTATGGAGTACAATCGGACCAGTTTTCATTCTATCGGATTCCACGCTTGTTGATTAAAGATCCACATTTTAAGGGGCTATCAAGTGATGCAAAGCTGCTGTATGGACTTATGTTAGACAGAATGGCTCTTTCAATGAAGAATCACTGGTTGGATAATGAGAATAGAGCATATATTATTTATTCCATTAGTAATGTGATGGAAGATATTAATTGTTCAAAACCTACATGTGTGAAAATCATGAAGGAATTGGATTCATTTGGTCTGATTGAACGAAAAAGAAAAGGATTAGGAAAGCCAGACGTTATCTATGTAAAAAATTTTGCGGTGCTTGAAGATAGTCAGGAACAAGAAGAAAGCTCCGATGTTGCGGACACATTTGAAGAAAATGAGTCTGTAGTAAGTAACGAGAATATTACTAGTGAGGGTAAACAAGATGAACTTCCAGAAGTAAAAGATTTTAACTTCAATAATGAAGCATATGATTTAGAGATGGTCGAAACTGAGGGGATTTTTAAAGAAAAAGAGCAAATTTTACCCAATGTAGGCGTTAATTCAGGCATAAGTAAAAAAAGTGAACTCCCAGAAGTAAAAGATTTTAACTTCTGGAATGAAAAAACATTAACTTCTGGTGGAAAAGAATCTTTACCTCTGGAGGTTAAAAACCTTGCCCCTAATTATAACAATAATAACTATAACAATCAGAGTTATAACTATATCAATCAATCTTATCAATCTAATCTATCTAGTCAGGCAGATCAGGCTTGTAAGGACGAGATAGATACGATTGGTAATACTGATGCCTACATACAGCAAATCAAAAAGAATCTGGATTATGACTTCTATATGACTAATGATGTAGCATACATGGATAAAGATCTGCTAAAAGAGTTGTTTGTCATTATCTGCGATGTGGTTTGTACAAAAAGCGAGACTATCAAAATTAGCGGTTATGTATACCCTTGTGACTATGTGAGATCCAAGTTTTTGAAGTTAACAAGTAATCATGTTATGTACGTCATGGATTGCATAAAAAATACAACTACAAAAATAGCAAACATAAAAGCCTATCTGCTTGTTGCACTTTTTAATGCACCAAGCACTATTGATCACTATTATCAGCAGGAAATACGGCATTACGCAGATTCTGATGCGCAAGAAGTATGCTGATAAGAAACGGTTAAGTATAGCTGAAGATTAGGTTATTGATAAACTTCTGGACAAATTGTCCAGAAGTGAAAACTGAATACAAAATCACGAAAAGAGCGGTCAAATCATGTTTGGCGGCTCTTTTTCTGCCCCTATAGGGCAGATCAACAACATGGGAGGCAGCGAATGGAAAATATGAATCAGCTAACAGAGAAAGATGTTACTGAAATATTGAGCCAACGGGAAGAATTGTTGGAAGGATATCACCAGAGATTAGAAATGCTTTCGCGAGAATATGAAGACGCAGACGAATTGATTGGTATGCTGCAAATGAGAAGTCCCGGAGTAGAAAATGAAATTCAAGCAAGCGGAGTAAACAAGGGACTTGATGATATTTATCTGATGTACGAAAGACAAAGAAAAAAATATCAAGAAGAGATCCATCAGAACATGCTTCAGATCATGGACTTAATAGATCGTGTGAAGCATGTCTATTTATATTATCTGCAATTGCCACCGAAGGAGCAGGCAATATTAAAAGAAATCTATATAGAAAAAAAACAGTATAAAGAAATAATAAAAGAAGGAATGTCTGAATCAAGTATAAATAGAATAAGAAAGCGAGCAATCAAGATAATTATTCAGAGATGGGAAAAAGATAATCGGGAGGAGCAGGAAGAGTAAGAGTCAACTTCTGGACAATTTGTCCTGAAGTTATAAAAATAGGTTACATGCGTTTTGATGATTGTGTCAAGAGTTTTGTGTAAACTTCATTGAATTTCTTGCGCAGTGTTCTTGCAGCCTTTTAACCAATTCTATCATACACCGCCTGTAACTGTAAGAGTGCACAAATCTTTTTTAGCACTATTTTATATGAAATTGATTAAAAATTTAAATTTCGTTACTTTTTACAAGAGATTTTACCACCTATGAACAGTAACTATGTGCGAGTTAACTAGAAAAATATAATAAAAATGTGTTGCATTTTATGAAAAATAATGATAATATGAAAGTGAAGTTAAAAAACGTAGGTAATTAAAATAGGTAATTGCGAAACACGTTCACAATCCTAATTAAAAATGTAGTAAGAGTCCTGCAATGCAGGATTCTTAAGATGAAAAGTAGATGGTTTTAAATTTAGACACGACAAAAAGGCTTCCCAGATAAGCTGTGAAGAAAAGAGTGTATGAGTATGGAAGATTAGGCGATCAAAGGCTTTAAGCTTCGAATGTATTGGTGCTGATGAATCTTATCAGCAACGAGCACAGTAACAAGCTGGGTGATTCTTGCAAGGAGTAAATCAGCATGGAGTGTTTTCTCATTCTGGGTTTTACGATTCGCAATGCAAAAACTATCCTTGAAATGATTGATTTTTCCACATTTCCACGGATTTTGTAGGTATCTTCCCATTCCTGCGAGCCGTGTTCTACTCCTAGATAGGCACGAAGGTTTTTTTCAGGATAAATATAGATCATTCGACCACAGGGAGAAGATGTACATGGATTGTCACAATGACATACGCGACGTTTTGACTTGTCAGCAGGATTGTACTAGCATTTCATTTTAGGGCATACAAATTTCATTGTGGGAAGTTTGCTTCGCAAATGAGATTAACTTTCTTCACGATCCATCGGAAGTGATGGACCGGGAGGACAGCATGGAATGCCGTTCTCATTTACTGGATAGTCAGTGCCATCTATAGAAAACTTGTTTTTTGGAGGAATAAACGCCTTTTGAAAGCCGATTTTCTCAAAGAGGGACTTATAGATGGTAACAGAATCAAAGGCTGCATCCCCAAGAAACGTCTTCGGTTCAATAAGTGGATGTTTCTGGAAAAAATCAATCAAAACTGGAAACAGTGCCTTTGAATCCGCAAGAGATTTATCTTTATCAGGGGAACCGATTTCTTTTCAACAACGATATCTGGATGGGATTTGAGAAAATCTTTGTTGTAGAAAGTAATGTCGCGGACAATGCCAAGCCCATTTGTAATGATTCCAAATTTATAAGCATAGCAGAAATACCTATTGATGTACATCTGCTGGATTGCCTGATTGGAAGCAGCATGAGTTGGCATAGAGCTATAAGTAGCTTTGTAAGGATCATAGGAATCGTCAAGGTTATGTGATCGTTTAAAAGCTTTCAATTGTCTAATGATGAATAGATCGTAAGTCCAATAAAAAATCCTGTTTGAAGCGGGTAAATTTGGAGCCATCTGAAACAACATCAAAACCGCAGAAATCACGTGATTCCTGAGAATATTTCAGAAATACAATCAGGAGTGTGTTAGTTGGGATTGAGAAAATACGCTGAATCAGAAGAACTTTGAGCATTGGATAGAGCTGATGTTTGCGAGGTCTTCCAGTACGGGCGTGAAAATGATTCACGAAAGAAACAGGAATAATTTCATCAAGGTTAATAGCTTCATCAAGAAGTGAAAGAAACTGATATTTGTCGTTGTCGAAATTATTTTAGCAATCTTCAAAAATTTCTGCCAAAGTGAGCTGTTTATATTATATCTCCTTTAGGTGGATTGGTTGATAGTTTCTCGACAACTCTATTTTACCATAAACTTTGAGGAGATATTTTATTTTTTGTGAGAAAAAATGCCGTATTTATACGGCTTATGGCGTTTCGCAAACGCCTAAGTAATTAAAAAAAAGAAAGGAGAATTATGAAGAAAAGTTTTGTATTTGGAATATTATTATCTATATGTATGACAATTCCAGCCATGGCGGATACTTCAAATAGTGGTATGGTTATTGAACCAATATCGTCATTGCAGGAACAATTAGAAGAAATGACAGAAGAACAGAAAGTAATTGCAATTGAAAAATATTACAGTGTGGAAGATGAAAAGATCGTTGAAACTAGAGCGTCATGGTATCAGTTGGGAGGATTTTATATGCCTCAACAGTCTGCAAAAAATAATTGTGTGGCAGCATGTTGTTATGCGACAATGCGGTGGTTGACTGGAATAGAAGTACCGATGGGAAGTTTGTTTGGGGGTGGAGCAGCGTCGTTATCACAGGCACAGTCATATTTAAATAGTGCGCAAAGTGCTAATGTATATGTGGCAATGTCATCAACTGTTTCGCTAGATGCGATGAAAGCTAATTTTTATACCGCAATAGCAGGACATAATGCACCACCTATAATTAGTGCAACTATGTCGACAGCAGATGGATGGCCGTATGCGCTTAATGCACATGCAATGTGCATTACAGGGATTACAAGTGACCGTGGAATGGTAATGGTAGCGGATTCATACATTCCCTGGGTAAATGGAAGTGCAAGTACTCAGTATGTAATGCCGTCAACTAGTGTAAAAAGTGCAATTGCAAGGCGTGGAATAGGATACATATTTTAAAAGTTAATAAAAGAGGGCATATTAAATTAAATATGCCTTCTTTCTTCTTAATAATACAGAAAGCGTGATATTATGATAAGAAAAATAATGTGGATTTTAACTGTAATAGTTAACGTTGTAGTACAAAATGATATAAGTTATGTTGAGAGGCAATCTTATTTGCCTAGTATAGAAATATCGGATGTGGCAGAGGAAAGTAAAAATGTAGATGGAAATGAGGCATTTTTATTATATGAAGATCAATGTATACAAGATGCAAATCCGTGGAATGAAGAAAGCAAAGTGAAAAAACTTCCAGTATATTATAATGCATCATTTTATGGTGAAGATGAAAAAGTAAATGATTTCAATGAAGATGAGTTAAAAGAACAGCTAAAAGATATGGCAGAAAAAGTCGGAATTGAATATGAAGATAGTAAATTGAAAAAACAAGGGGGATTAGATCAGGAAATTTTGGAATGGATTCAAGAAAAAGAGGGAAGCATAGCAAATGAGTATTTATATTTTAAGGATTGTTCAATATCAGAGAAAGGTATTCAGGTAATGGTAAAAGATAATAAAGATACTGTAATCATTTTTTCACCATGCTTAGTATTGGAAAAAAGTCAAAAAGAAAACGAGTATGACCAAATAGTTTTGATTGCAAAGCAGTTACAAGAGATGTTTCCAAAAATTTGTGGAGTGGATAAATATCAGTATGATATAAATGGTGGGGATTATACTATAGACGGAAGGCAAAAATGGAGAATTGCTTTTGTGTTAAAAAATGAGCCGGAAGAAGAAAAGAACATAATTAATTATAATTTTCATCGTATAGAGGTTTCTTTAGATGAGAATAATAACGTGTATTCTATAACTGTTCATAATGAAAATTTAAATAATAAAATAGGCGATTATCCCATAATGACAGTTGAGGAAGCGAAAAATCGACTTTTGGAACAACAGTATTGGACTAGTGCTACATACCCGCCAAATCAGGATAATATTTCTAAGATAGAGCTTATTTATAAAACAAGCAATTATCACAAATATTATGCCCCCTATTATCGTTTTTGGGTTTCTAATGGTGAAAAAATGCAAAATGGTTTAGAAATATATTCAGCGTTTTATATATCGGCAATAGAAGAAAAATATTTAAGATAAATAGTATTGAATTTATTGAAAAAAACATTTGATTATATGAAGAGGAGAGTAGAGAAAAATAATGAATAGAAAAAATATTGCAACACTTTTTCTGATAGTATGCATAGTATTTATTAATATAGAAATTAAGGTGCAGGCAGAAGTGATAGATGGAAAAATTGATTGGGAATCAGCTACGATTTTAACAGTATATGATGAAAAGATATTTTTTTCTATATATGATAATATTACAGATAAGACGGTATATTTTCAATATAATGTAGAATCGGATAAATGCAATAAAATTGGGGAAATAGATAATCAGGAGATTTCATCTGGCGATATTGCATATAACAACGATGAAATATTTTTTTGGGTTAGTAAGAAAAAAGAGAAGAATATATATAATGCTATTTTATATAGCCTTGATTTGAAAAGATCAGAGTTAAAACCTATCACAACTATAGAAGTAAATCAACCTTTAATTTATGTGGAATATTTGGATGGCGTAATATCATACATTGGAAAAATTTATGGGAAATATGGAAAAGGAATTTTATATCGTGAAAATGAAAAAAGACAAGCAAATATAGTTAAAAAATACAATAATAAGAATAATAAAGGGGAGTTTATTGAACAATTTACAGTTGATCAGGAGTTGATATATGTATATGTAACAAATTATGACTGTAGACAGAAACAGTCATACATAGAAGTATACAATAAAAAGTTTCAAAAAATAAAACAAATAATGCTAGCAATAAATGAAAAAGATAGTATGATATTATCTATGAAAATTTATGAAAAGTACATATATATGAAATATTGGGACAATTCAGGTTTTTTGGCAAGGATAGAAGATAAAGGTATTACTGTGCTACTTGAATGGGATGCATATTTAGCGCTTGATATTTGTGAAACATTGAATGAGAGTAATAAATTTTTTTTATATTCAAGAAATACTGGAAAGGTGTGGTTAGTAGATAGTAAAAGGGAAGTAATTAATGAATTAGATCTGAGAAGCAGTAATTTACGACATATGCTAGTAGATAATAAAAATGAAAATATTTTATATGAGTTGTATCAACAGAATGGAAGTTGCAAGGTGTATTATCAGCCGATAGGAGAAATTGATATTTTATCAAGTTATTCATTACGATAATTGAGCTACGGGCACATCGCAAAGGACTGGAGTGATAGGGACGGTGGCTCATCAATGCCATTTAGCTAGATGTTCGAGAAAATGTTCGATTTGTAATTGCGCTTTTTCAAAAGTATCAAAAAAGCTATTTATGGGATAAAGCAGTAAAAAAAGAGTATACGAAATAAACGGATTAAAAGAATAAAAATAGTCCGTAACATAGAAAGCCATCCAGTGCCTGTCCGTGCGTATAGCAAAGGATGTACAATCAGACGGGTGGAAATTCCGTCAAATAAGTTGCTAGCCACAGCATTTGAAGCGAGTCTTGAGTGTATTACAGTAATGTATGTAATGGGCTAAGCGTAGACAGCAAGGTTGCAGGGACAACTATCGAGCACCGAAATACCGTAAATCGGAGTGTCGATTCTGTGGACTGAGGGGAAGGCAATATGTGGGTTTATTGTTAAGGCGAGATTTCACACAGCTCCACAAAGAAATTTTTCATATTTGCCATATAGAAACCTCCTGAAAATAAATGCTAACGAGTACCTTTGAGCTTAGTATAGCAGAAGAGTGTTTTTTTGCAAGTTTGGTTGTGATATCAAATTTAACCTGTTTGCGTTAACCGCCCTTGACAATTACCGGTTTCTGAAAATAGTCTAGGAGATTTTGAAAAATATGAGTAGATGATACTTGACATATGGCAATATATATACTACCATATAGATATCTTATAGAAACCGAGGAAGAAAAAATGGATGTTGAATATATGAGTTGTTACTATGAGGATATGATCGAGAAAATTATGAAGGAGGCACTAACAGAAAAATATTGGGAAAAAATGAGGGCATTTTGTGATTACTATGACGTAGTTTTGGAAGATGCGCCTGAAAGTATGAAAGATAAGTTGGAGAATGTGATGGAGCATTATGTGATGATCGAAGCACAGATACTAAAGGAAATGTATTTGCGTGGTGCCTCAGATATGGAAAAATTGCGTACAAAGGGAAAAGATGCATCCAGCAATATGAAGTTGTTAGAGGCAGAATATGGTTTTAAAAAGAATCAGATTTATGAAGAGGTAAGTCAGAAATTGAAAGAAAAAGCTAGTGTTCGCAGTGAATGGGATCAGAAGCATACCGTGGAAAAGCAAATCTATAAAGAAATGTCAGATACGATATGCCGTCGATATGAAAAGCTAATGAAGATGAAAAAGGCGGTTGGCACAGTAGAAAGACGACTCATGTATCTGCAGGGAGCGTTAGATCGCTCAAGGATGCTTGCCTAATATGGTTAATGAATAGGAGAAATGCATGAGTGATTATATTGAAAGAACGAAAAAGCTGATAGAGCGATATACAGAATTGCGAAAAGAATATATGAGTCAGAGAGCGTTAGAAAAAGAGACTGGTGTTACAAGACAAGTAATCAGTCAATATGAAAAGGGTGAAGTATGTCCTACAGTTAAAGCACTGAATCGGTTACTTGATCCATTGGGATATGAGTTGACGATAAAGCCTAAAGATGAAGAGAAGTGATTGTTTTTGATAGTTGGAGATAGTTAATGGAAGTACATGAAAGTTGACATTTCAAATTCGGTATGCTATGTTAAAATCGTGAAAGAGATGAAAAAGGGCATTACCGGAAATGGTAGTGCCTTTTGTGAATATTACATGTACATGGGGAAATGGAGAAATTATGATGGAAAAAGCGTTAATTTATAGCCTGATTGGATTATTTTGGGTATGCACATGGTTTACTGGATGCAGTACGAAGTTGGAAGGTATGCTTACTGTTGTGGAAATAAAAAAGGTGATGCCTGAATTTGACACAGAAAATGAAACAGAAGAAGTGGAGAAAATAGAAAAGTCACAAGAAGGTGAACTGTCAGATGAGAACAATAAAGAAACAAAAGCGTCTGACAGTACCAAATCACAAGAAGATAGCAGTTCAGTATCAGAGACTAAGCCAACTATACCGACTACGGTTGCTCCGACAACAAGCACGCCAACGAAAAGTCCGAGTACGACAGCACCGACCAAAGCACCAGAAACACAGCCGCAGACAACGGCTCATACACACGCTTGGGTGCCAGTGACATCTGTTGTCCATCATGATGCAACGTATAAGACTGTGTGGGTGCAGGACTCTGCAGCATGGGATGAAACAGTGATCACGAAGGCAGCATGGGATGAGCAGGTACTTGTGCAGGAAGCATGGGATGAAAATGTACTGGTACAAGATGCTTATGATGAGCCGGTGTATGGTTGGGGACAAGAGATCTGCAATGTGTGTGGATATCGTTTTCCAGTTGGAACAACAGGAGATGATATTGACTATCATGCTTTAATTGATCCTGGCTGTGGAGGGGGTTGGCATAGCAACTGGGAACAAATTGGAACTACTCATCATGATGCTGTTTACCAGACAGTTCATCATGAGGCAACCTATCAAACAGTCCATCACGAGGCAGAGACAACAATTGTCCATCATGATGCGACAGGTCACAACGAACAGGCAGTTGAAAAGGCAGCATGGGATGAAACGGTAATTACAAGTTATAAGTGTTCCGACTGCGGTGTGACTAAAGAAAAATAAATAAAGATGAAAGAAGGTTATGGTAGATGCCATGGCCTTTTTTTATGCGCAAAATAAATTATGAAGCGAGGAAAATATATGATGCGTCTTAGAGATCCTCCGATTATGAATATGAAGAGAGCGAAAAAAGATTTTGGAAAGTTACCAAAATTGACAGTAAGAAAGGATATGACGATGAATCCTAGAAATAAAAAAGGAAAGAGACTGACTTCTACACTGATGGCAGTACTGATGAGCGTATCAACAACGCTGACACCAGTAAACACTATGGCATCAGAATTGGAAACATCATATGCAGCAGTCGAAAGTACTATTGAGGAAACAACTGCCGAGACACAGGTGCAGACTGGATCAGAAACAGCAGCAAGCGAAACGCAGACATCGACAGTAGAAACACAGATAGTGCCTGAAACAACAGAAGAAGCAGTTTGTACAGAAGAAGTCCAGACCTCTGGAGAGAGCGCAGAAGAAACATCTGCAAATGAAACACGTGGACCGGATGAAACACAGGAAAACGAAACAACAGCTGAATCTGAAAGTGAAACAGAAGCGCAGACTGATGCTGCATCTGAAGAAGAGACAGAAGCTTCCACAGAAGAAGCTTTGATCGATCTGTCCACAGCAACAAAGGACGAGATCCTTGCCTATATAGAAGCTATCGGTGGAGCCGAAAGCGATGCCTACTATGGATTTTTGAGTGGACTGGGCGAGGACGAGTATCAGCTCGTGTGGATTGCCCAGTTTGGATCAGAAGAGGATGTTATTGCATCTACTTTTGATTTTGACTATGACAATGCAAGTGACCTTGAGATTGCAAAGTATGTTCACAAGCTGACTGAGGATGAGTTATATAATCTTATTGAGTCCATGACATTTGAGCAGTACAGAAGATATCTTTCCATCAAAGAAATGATGGCAGAGATGGATGAAAAAGATTTTGCGGATGTTGTTGATGAAGAAGAGTTTACAGCTGACCGTACATGGGACTACGAAAGTTATGATGCATTTGCAGAGGCAATGACTGGTGTATCACTGCAGCGTACCGAGCAGGTAATGCAGTTTTACAACACCTATGTGGAACCGTCAAAGGTTCAGGCAGGTGTGACAACAATTGACGGTTTGTTGGATTCCGGTGCGGACTGGTATTCAAACGACTACATTTTAAGCTTGAATCCAGAGATGGCAAAAGAAACAGTGCCGATCTACCATGGATCAGATGGAAATTTTTATGTTGTTTCCACAGTGCCAATGTTAAACGGAACAGAAGCAGCTGACTATCAGTCTGCAACCAGTTTTTACAATGGTTCTATCGAAGCGCAGGCATTTACCGATATTGAGTATCTTGGAAATGGTGTATACCGCATTCCGGATGAACGCTATAAATACTGCTTTACAGAACAGTATTTATCAGATATGGGAACTCTTTACGGCATTACCTTCGGTCTTCGTATTCAGGTACTTTATGGTTATACACCATCAGGGACAGTTAAGATTGCAGCTGATGTAGTATACCCGGATATGACCGAGAGATTTCTTCCGGCAACACTGGATCTGTTGTCAGGGGTTGCAACCGTTCGAATCTTCAACGATGATTATGATGATTCAGTTGACAATTATCTGGTATCCGCATCCGTTAACCGCGGTGCAAGCCTGCCGGAAAGCATGAGCAGCCTGGATGGGGGAAAGACGGTTCAGTTTGCAATAGGCGATGCTTCAGCAGTTGGAAGCCTTGATGTGCTTATCGGCTACAATGCGACATCAAAGTATTCCATGAATGCAGAAGTAACTACCACAGATCTGTATCCGGTGGAACAATCAGATTCTAATATCAGTCTGACGGCTGAATTGTACAATAATATGTATGTGAAGGTTGATAGAAGCTGTGTACCGAAGGATTTGGCAGTCGGTGATAAATTTGTCTACCCATATACAACAGTGACGGTTGTCGGTAACGAAACAGTTAAAGATCAAAATGGTGGAGAACATCTAAGTGCATCTGCTGTTCCGACTCATGATGCACAATCTTTCTGTTTTTATACAAATAAGGGTGTAGATGCTGTCGTAAGTTCTTGGTTTAAGACTCAGCTGACAACCAATTCACCAGATCCGGGCGTTTGTATGGTTCAAATGACAGCTGAAAATATTGCAGCTCGTACAAACGTAAATGGTATATCAGGTTATCTAGCTGGAAGACGAATCTTTGGCTATTTGTCTAATGCGCTTTATTCGTCAACAAACGCAGCTGGAAAGACACTGAATCTTGATGGAACAAGAATCTTGTTGGCATGTATGCACGCATGGGCAAATGAAGGTTCAACAGCACCAACAGATGTAGTTAATTCTGTCAGTGCTTTTACAGAACGTACTCAGAAGGATTGGGCTGCACCTAACAATCAGGGACAGTATACTCCAAATATTGCGCTTCAGTGTACTGATGTTCACGATGGTGGAGATGGATTTACCTATGCGACATTCAAAGTAGCAACTTCTATGCTGCAGGTTGGTGGTGTTTACCAGACTAATAGAGAGAACTACCAGTGTTCATTTGCAACATTGCGTATTATTTATCCGTCTGCACCACAGACTGGATTTTTGCAAATTCATAAATCTTCAGCAGATCCGGCAATCACCAATGGTAACAGCTGCTATAACTTTGAAGGTATTCCGTATGGTATCTTCACTGACGCTGAGTGTAGAAATCCGGTAACTGTTGTTAAACTGGATGCAAACGGCTACAGCCAGCCATATGAACTGACAGCAGGCACTTACTATGTAAGAGAAGCAGAAGCAAAACCAGGATCAGGCTTTCAGACAAACAGTACCGTTTATACAATCGAGGTATCAGCAGGAACAACAGCAACAGCTCCGGTAATGTGCGAAACAACAGATGTGCCATTAAATGACCCACTTGGTATTGTAATCAATAAGATCAATGCTGATGGAACAACTACATCGGATTTATCTGGTGCTGAGTATACGATTAAGTATTATCCAAAGCAGTATAATACAGTAGCTGAGATTCAAGCAGATTCAGAAGCAAAAGCTACTACTTGGGTGATAAAAACTGTTAAGAGTGCAAGTGGATATTTTGCATCTCTGGATGATGCTCATATTGTTTCTGATGTTTCTGATAGTGCAAAGTTTGGAAAAACCAATGCAGGACGATATATTATTCCACTTGGTACTATAACAGTTGAGGAAACAAAGGCTCCGACTGGATTTACTAAAGAAGGCGCAGTTGTTAGCAGTGCTGCAACAGGTGCAACACTGACTGGAACTAATAATGTTTATCTTTTTAACCTAGTTGATAAAGATTCAGCCATCTATTTAAAGAGTGGCAATGTATTAGATACTGCAGCAACTGATGAAACAGCAATCACTCTCCAGTATGCCGAGCGCCAGATCAACGGCACTCCGAAGATGGAAAAGCATGATCTTGAGCTTAATA
>ERZ857922.746-NODE-746-length-45796-cov-15.426357_pt1 | contig 45796 bp, 37 predicted proteins | sample MGYA00519579_ERZ857922 | MGnify/ENA primary metagenome ERZ857922 (study PRJEB31778, sample SAMEA3449375) | human gut metagenome | biome: human gut; feature: human-associated habitat; material: faeces | place: United Kingdom | collected 2010/2012 ... | reverse complement strand
GCGCCCCCGCCGCCGTGCCGATGATGCGCATCACCCGCCAGCACGTTTCCCGCCGCAGGAGGCGCAGCAAGACCGCTGACAGCAGCCGTCCGCCGTCCAGCGGCAGCGCGGGCAGCAGGTTCACCAGCAGAATCCCCGCGTTGCTGAGGAAGATCAGCCGCCCCGCTTCCCGCGGAATCACGCCGTTTTGCGTCAGCCGCAGCGACAGAGCGCACAAAATCAGCGTCATCAGCGGCCCGGCGAGTATCACGCTGATTCGCGCCGTCAGCGGCAGACGTTCCTCATCCTCCAAGCGCATCATTGCGCCCAGCGGCGTGATTTCAATCTCCTGCGGCGGATGATGCCACAGCGCGCTGACCGCCGCGTGCGCCGTTTCGTGCAGGAGGATGCTCGCGTAAGTGCAAATCAGCAGCGCCCGCCAGCGCGTCAGGAGTCCAAAGAGCAGGAGGATGCCCGCCGCCGGATGCACCGTGATGTCCGTTTCTCCCAGCGTCACGATTTTTCGCTTCATTGCCGCATCATCACCGCCGGGTCAACGCTCCGCCCGTCCTGCCGCACCTCCATCACGCACGGCTGACCGTCCAGCAGCGTCCCCAGCGGGTCGCCCGTCTGCACCATGTCGCCCGTGCTGACCGTCACACTCGCGAGATTCCCGTACAGGCAGCTCAGCCCGTCCGCGCCTAACACCTGCACCAGCCGTTCGTCCTCATTGCCGTGGTACACGCCGATGACCTCGCCCGCCATTGCGGACGTGACAATTTTCGTCTGCGCGTCCCATGAGATGAACGGCTCACTCTGCGACCACGCGTGCACGACACTTTGCGCTTCCACCGGCATGGTCAGCTTGCCGCCCGATTCACCGAAAACGAGCGATGCTTCCGGGAAAATGCTGCTGACAAAGGACAGCTTGCCCAAATCGCCGTTCAGGAGCGAATCATCCGTTGCGGCGCTCATGACTGACTGCACAGCGTCCGTCAGCGGCGGAATCGCCCCGGTTTTCAGCGCAACCGCGCAGAGCATCAGCGCCGACGCAATGGCGAGATTTGGCAGCAGCCGCTCCTGCCAAGGCTTTTTCGGTGTTTTCACCCACTCGATGTCCGGCTTGCTGGCTGCGAGTTCTGTACGCCTTGGGCGCACGCGGAGTTCCGTCTGTTTCGTTTCGTTCATAGCAAAAAGCCCTGCCTTTCCAGCACATCGTATGCCGGGAAAAGCAGGGGTATGATCTAAATTTATCGTGCTAAATTCATAATTACTTCAGCGTCAGCGCGCCCTGTTCCACCATGCGGTTCAGCGCCATTTGCAGCGCGATTCGCCCGTGCGTGTAGGTCAGCCCGCCCTGCATGTAGGCGGTGTACGGCTCGCGCATGGGGGCATCCGCCGACAGCTCAATCGACGCGCCCGCGACAAACGTGCCCGCCGCCATGACGACTTGGTCATTGTAGCCGGGCATATCCCACGGTTCAGGCAGTGCCATCGAGTCAATCGGGGACGCCATCTGAATCCCCTGGCAGAACGCGACGAGGCGCTCCGGCGTGCGCATTTGAATCGCCTGAATGATGTCGGCGCGGGGCTCATCCGCCGCGGGCGTCGTCGTCATGCCAAGGATTTCAAACACGCGTGCTGCCAGACACGCCGTCTTAATCGCCTGCGCAACGGTGTGCGGCGCCATGAACAAGCCCTGATAGAACGGCTGGTAGCTTGCGGCATACGAACCAACTTCCAGCCCGATGCCCGGTGCAGTCAGGCGGTAGGCGATGCGCTCGACGGCCTCCTGCGTGCCGACGATGTAGCCGCCCGTGGGGGCAAGTCCGCCGCCCGGATTCTTGATGAGGCTACCAACGCACACGTCCGCCCCGTAGTGGCTCGGCTCCTTCTCGCACACAAACTCGCCGTAGCAGTTGTCCACCATCAGTCGAACGCCGGGATGCTTCTCGTGCAGCATCTTCGCCAAAGGCGCGAACTCCTCCGGCATCAGCGACGGCCGCCAGTCATAGCCGCGGCTGCGCTGGGCGATGACGAGCTTCGTCTTCGGGGTGATGGCGTTTTCCACCGCGTCAAGGTCGATTTTGCCGTCACGCAGCGCCACGGGATGGAAGCTCACGCCCATTTCCCGCAGTGAGCCGACCGGCGCGTCGCCCTCGCCCCAGCCGATGATGTCCTGCAAGGTGTCGTAGGGCATCCCCGTCGCAGACACGATGTCGTCCCCCGGCAGCACCAGACCGAACAGGCACAGGCTGATGGCGTGCGTGCCGCTGGCAATCTGCGGGCGGACAATCGCCGCCTGCGTGCCGAACAGCTCTGCAAAAATCTTTTCGAGCGTATCACGCCCCACGTCGTCATAGCCGTAGCCCGTCGTCGGCGCGAAATGCCGGTACGCCACCTGATGCTCCCGGAAGGCGTCCAGCACGCGGCGCGTCCCAATTTCCTCCATGCGGTCAATGCGGGTGAACTGCGCCGTCAAGCCGCTTTCCGCCTGTGCAATCAATTCTTCAATGGTCATTTTGCTTCTCCTTGCGTGTAATACGCTTCCAATTTATCATACGCATCCGGTTCGAGCGCGTCCACCCACAGGACGTCCTCCTCCCGGCGCATCCACGTCAGCTGGCGCTTGGCGTAGTGCCGCGTGTTGAGCTTCAGCGCGTAAACCGCCTCATCCAGCGTCGTTTCGCCCAAAGCATATGGTATCATTTCCTTGTAGCCGATGGCTTTCATCGCCTTCGCGTCGCGCGGAACGCCGCTTTTCAGCAGTCGGCTGACTTCCTCCGCCAGCCCGTCCGCCAGCATCTGGTCGATTCGCTGCTCAATCCGCGCATAGAGGATGTCGCGCGGCATCGTCAGCGATGCAACGCGGTAAGAAAACCGACTGTCGGTTTTTATTTGCGGCTGCTGCGAGAACGGACGGCCTGTCAGGCGGTAGACCTCCAAGGCGCGAATCACGCGGCGGACGTCGTTCAAGTGCAGGCGCTGCGCCGTGTCCGGGTCAACCGCCGCCAATTGCTGATGAAGCTGCTCTTTGCCGCCGGGCGCGTCCGCAATCTGCTGCAATTCCTGCCGGATGCTTTCATCCGCCGCCGCTTCGCCCATCGCCATCGGCTGCCGCAGCGCCCGGAGATACAGCCCCGTGCCGCCGACGAGCAGCGCCCGGTGCCCGCGCGCTTGAATGTCCGCGATGCAGCTTTCCGCCATCTCCTGATAGCGCGCGACGGAAAAATCCTCCGTCGGGTCGGCGACGTCTACCATGTGATGCATCGCCTGCGCGCGTTCATCCGCCGTCGGTTTCGCCGTGCCGATGTCCATGCCGCGATAAATCTGCATCGAATCCATGCAGACAATCTCGCAGTCATGCGTCCGTGCCAGTCGGAGCGACAGCGCGGTTTTGCCGCTCGCGGTCGGGCCTGTTAGCACCCAGCACGTTTCCTTCATGATATTGTCACCTCACTGCATCCGCCGGAATCGCCGGTCGATGTCCGTTTTGTTCAGCGCAACGACCAGCGGCGTACCGCGCGGGCTCGCCGGGATGACGCGCTTATCCGCCACGCGGCTGACCAGTTCGCGGATGTCGGCGTCGTTCAGGCGCTCGCCGGAGCGGACGCTGCGCTTGCACGCCAGCGCCAAAATCGCCGCGCGCCGCTTTTCCAGCGACACCACACCGCGCTCATTCTCCAGCTGGTCGATGATGTCGCGCAGCAGTCCCGCCGCCTGCGGCTGACCCAATATCATCGGAATTGAGCGAATCGACACCTCGTTCTCCCCGAACGGCTCGACCACCAGCCCGATGTCCGCCAATTCCTGCGCGTGCTCATCGAGCAGCTGCTGCTCCCGGCGCGTCAGGCTGACAATCATCGGCACGAGCATTTCCTGCCCGCAGCGGTGCTGGTCGAGCGCCTTCATCATGCGGTCAAACATCACGCGTTCATGCACCGCCTGCTGGTCAATCAGCATCAAATTGTCCGCATATTCCACCAGAATGTAGCTGTCAAACAGCGTGCCGATAATGCGCATGTTCGTCTGTTCATTCGGCAGAATCGTCTGCTGCACCGGCATCGGCGAGACCAGACTTGCGGTCGGTTTTAGCGGATTCGTAGGCGGCGGTACGGCGGGTTCGGCGTTGTAATGCTGCGCCAGTGCCGACGGGCTGCGCATCACCAGCGGCTGCTTCCACGCGGGAATGGCATCATCCGGCGCGGGTTTCGGCGGCTCGGACGGCTTTTCCGCTGGGGTGCTTGGTGTCGGAATCGGCGGGTTTTTCGCGGGGATTGCCGCCTTTTGCGGAATTTCCGTACCGACGGTCGGTTTTTTCTCAGTCTTTGGCGGAACAGCCGAGCGAACAGCAACTTCCGGCTGCGCAGTCTCACTCGCCGTCACAGGCTGCCGAACGACCGTCACTGGCACCGTCGGCGGCGGTTCAGGCGTCAGGCGCAGCACATCTGGCTGCTCAACGGGCGCTTTGTCCGCCAGCGCATCCGCCACAATCGCCTCGACTGCTTCTGCGATCGCCGCTTCGTTCTGGAAGCGGACTTCGAGCTTGTTCGGATGTACGTTGACATCCACCGTGTCATACGGCATGGTCAGATGCAGCACGCACGTCGGGTATTTGCCGGACAATACGCGCTCCCGGCACGCCGCTTCCACCGCCGCGGACAAAATCGACGACTTCATATATCGCCCATTGATGAAGAACGACTGGTGGTTTCGGCTGCCGCGCCCACTTTCGCCCACGCCGACGAAGCCCTTCAATATCAGCCCCGCCTGATGCCCGTCCACCTCGTGCATGGAGTGGAGCATTTCGCGCCCGTAGATGCTGAACACGGCGGAGGACAGCTTGCCATCGCCCGCGGAGTGGTAGAGCGTTTTGCCCTGACTGACGTAGCGGAAGGACACGTCCGGGCGGGACAAAATCAGCCGCATCATCAGGTCGGACACATAGCCTGCCTCCGTGACCGGCTTTTTGAGGAATTTCAGGCGCACTGGGGTGTTAAAAAAGAGGTCGCGGACGACAAACGTCGTGCCTTCGGGGCAGGCGGCTTCTTCGATGGACTCAATCGTTCCGCCGTTGTTCTGCACCTTGACGCCGCTTGGGTCTGCCTTCGTGCGTGTTGTGCAGGTGACATGCGCCACCGCCGCGATGGACGCCAGCGCTTCGCCGCGGAAGCCCAGCGTCTGGATGCTGAACAAATCATCCGTGCGGCGGATTTTGCTCGTCGCGTGGCGCTCAAACGCCATGCGGATGTCCTCGCCGCGGATGCCGCTGCCGTTGTCCGTCACGCGGAAATAGCTGATGCCGCCGTCGCGGATTTCCACCGTAACCGCGCTGGCCCCCGCGTCCAGCGAGTTCTCCACCAATTCCTTGATGGCGGCGGCAGGACGCTCCACCACTTCGCCTGCCGCGATTTTGCCAATGACCTCATCGGACAGGAGCTGAATCTTTCCTGCCATTTGCTTCCCTTTCTGTCTGTTTTTCCGACTTTCGGTCGGTTTTTATGAGATTTCGGTCGGTTTTTGCCGACTCTTGGTCTGTTTTTACAACTTTCTTGCCTTCTCACGCAGCAGGAACAGCTTGTTAATCGCGTCCATCGGCGTCAGCGCCATCACATCCAGCGTTTGCAGTTCGTTGATAATCTCTGTCTTTCGGTAATCGAACAGGTTGACCTGTTCGTCCTTGCGCTTCTCGGCATCGCCCAGGATGTTCTGTCCAATGCCGTGCTGGTTGATGTCGCTGACTTCCAAACGCGCCTGAATTTCGTGCGCGCGCACCAGCACCGGGTGCGGCACGCCTGCCAGCCGCGCAACGTGGATGCCGAAGGACTTGTCCGCCCCGCCGCGAATGATTTTGCGCAGGAAAATGACGTCCTCGCCATGTTCCTTGACGGAAATGCAGTAGTTCTGCACGCCGTCGATATGCCCTTCCAGCTCGGACAGCTCGTGGTAGTGCGTCGCGAAAAGCGTCTTTGCGCCGGATTTTTGCTTGTCGCACAGGTACTCCACCACCGCCCACGCAATCGCCAAGCCGTCGAACGTGCTGGTGCCGCGTCCGATTTCGTCCAGTATGACGAGGGATTTTGCGGTCGCGTTGCGCAGGATGTACGCCGTTTCGCTCATCTCCACCATGAATGTGGACTGCCCGCTGGCGAGGTCATCCGACGCGCCGACGCGGGTGAAAATGCGGTCGGTGACGGGGATTTTCGCTTCCTTCGCCGGAACGAACGACCCGATGTGCGCCATCAGCGCAATCAGCGCCACCTGCCGCATGTAGGTGCTTTTGCCCGCCATGTTCGGCCCAGTGATGATGCACATGCGGCAGTCGTCAGCATTCATGTGCGTGTCGTTGGGCACGAATCCGCCCTCGCTCATCGTTTGCTCGACGACCGGGTGGCGCCCCTCGACGATATCCAGCGTGCCGTCCTGCGTCATTTCCGGGCGGACGTAGTGGTACTCTATCGCAGATTTCGCCAGCGACAGCAGCGCGTCCAGCGATTTGAGCGCCATCGCCGTCTTTTGGATGCGCGCAATCTGCTCCGCGATTTTCTCGCGCACCTCGGTGAACAGCTGCAATTCCAAGCGTGTGGACTGCTCCTGCGCGCCGACGATTTTCTGCTCGATTTCCTTCAGCTCCGGCGTCATGTAGCGCTCGCAGTTCGCCAGCGTCTGCTTTCTGGTGTAGCGCGCCGGCACCATTTCGTAATACGACTTGCTGACCTCGATGTAGTAGCCAAACACGCGGTTGTACTGGATGCGCAGGTTGCGGATGCCCGTCTCCTCGCGTTCCTTCTGCTCCAGTTCCAGAATCCACTGCTTGCCGCTCGTGGACGCGGCGCGGTATTCATCCAGCATCTGGGAATAGCCATCGCGGATGATGCCGCCCTCGGTGATGAGAATCGGCGCGTCGGGGTGAATCGCGCGGGTCAGCAGGTCGGTCAGCTCCGGCAGGGTGTCCAGCGAATCGCGGATTTCCTCCACCGCCTGACTTTTCGCCTCGCGCAGCAGCTCACGGATTTTCGGCACTTTTTGCAGCGACGCGCACAGCGACAAGCAATCCCGCGCGTTCATCGACTTATAGGCGACCTTCGACAACAGGCGCTCAATGTCGTACACGCCCTGCAATTCCTCCGCGAGCGTCATCGTCAGCACATGCTCCTGCGCAAACTCGCCCACCGCGTCCAGACGGCGGTTGATTTTCGCCTCGTCCACCAGCGGCTGCTCAATCCACGAGCGCAGCAGGCGGCCGCCCATCGCCGTGCTGGTTTTGTCCAGCAGCCAGAGCAGGCTCCCCTTGCGGCTTCTCCCGCGGATGGATTCCGTCAATTCCAGATTTCGCCGCGTGTTGCGGTCAAGCAGCATCGTTTCGCTGCCCTGATAAATGCGCAGGCTGGTCATGTGCTCCAAGGCGTTCTTCTGCGTCTCGGACAGATAACGCATCAGCGCGCCCGCGGCACTCGCGCCCGCCTTGTACTCGTCGCTGAGTCCCAGCGGAGACAGGTCATTGAGCGCGAAATGGCGGCAGAGCGCTTCCGTTGCGTTCGCCAGCTGAAACCACGCGCTCGGCTGCTCCGAAGCATTCTGCATCTCCCGCTGCAGGCACGCGCGCAGCTTCACTTGGTCATTGCAGATGATTTCCATCGGGGAAATGCGCGCCACCTCGTCCGAGAGCGTCGTTTCCGGCTGGGTGATTTCATGCACATAAAACTCGCCCGTGGAGACATCGGCGAACGCCAGCCCCGCGCGGTCGGCGACAAAGCAGATGCTTAACAGGAAGTTATTCGCCTTCTCGTCCAGCATCGCCGGTTCAATGACCGTGCCGGGGGTGATGATGCGCGTGACAGCGCGCTTGACCAGCCCCTTCGCCAGCGCCGGATCTTCCATCTGCTCACAGATAGCAACCTTATAGCCGCGCTCGATGAGCTTCTCGACATAGGTATCCACCGCGTGGTACGGCACGCCGCACATCGGGGCGCGTTCACTGAGTCCGCAGTCCTTGCCCGTCAGCGTCAGTTCCAGCTCGCGCGAAGCAGTCCTCGCGTCATCGAAGAACATCTCATAAAAGTCACCGAGGCGGAAGAAAAGAATGCAGTCCTTATATTCCGCCTTGGTATCAAGGTACTGCTGCATCATCGGTGTGACGCTCGCCATGTCTGTTCCCCGCTTTCGTTCTTGTTTCTGTTTAACTTGCTGTTTTTATGAAACATGCTTTACTTTGGCTTGATTGGGTTGAAAACCAAGCTGTTTTCTTCTGCTGCTCCCGTCGCGTCTGCGGACGCGAAGTTGTTCCTTTCTGGCGCGCCAGAAAGTAACCAAAGAGCGCCCAGAGGGGGCTGAAGAGGGTGCAAGTCTGGACTTCAGCCCCCTCTGGACTCCCCCCGCCATCAAAGTTTCTTGCGGGCGGGAGGAGCTTTTCGGCTGGCTTGCTTGATTTCTAACCCAGAAGGGCATGTTTCCAGAGATAATCTTCCTGTTTATTCCGAATTAGTGGCAGCCGCCGCAAGAGGCGCAGTTGCCGGTGCAGCCGGAGGTGGGCTGACCGCCTTTGTCGTCTTCCGTTTCGCCGGTGACAACAAGGCGCAGGATGCGGTTCACGTTGTCCATCATGTCCTGATACTTCTTCTGCGCGTCCCGCATGTCGCGGATGATGGGGCAGTCGTTCATCGCCTGCTGCACGTCTTCCAGTTCCTGCGCGGCTTCGGCAAGCTGCGACGGGTCGATGTCCGGCTTGCGCATCGCCTGCTCGACCGCCGTGCGCTTTTCCATGTAGGCGGCAATCGCCTTCGTCGCGTCTTCGTCCTGCGTCACCTGCTCTTCCAGCGTGTGCATGTGCTGGTAAACGTCGCTGTTCAGAATGGCTTCCGCCAGCTTCTGCGCGCACATCATAACTTCTTTCATGTTGATTGTCCTTTCTGATTGCAGCCGGGTTAGATTTGATTTTCCTTTCTGATTACAGCCGAGTTAGATTCTTTCGCCCGTGAGCGTGTTGTTCTTCGCGCCTACAATCTTCACGCGGACGATTTCGCCCACGTCGCTTTCCGTGCCGGGGAACGTGACGGACAGCCCGTGCAGCCCGTGGCCGGACACATCCGTGTCGCTGCGGCGGCTGAGTCCCTCCACCAGCACCTCTTCTTCTGTGCCGATGAACCGCTTGAGCGCCTTCTTCTGGCATTCCTCCTGCACCTTCAGCAGTTCCTGAATGCGGCGGGAGGACACGTCTTCCGGCACTTGGTTCGGCATTTTCGCCGCGCCCGTACCCGTCCGGGGCGAATAGATGAAGGTGAACGCGCTGTCATAGCCGACCTCGCGCACGAGCGACAGTGTGTCCTGAAACTGCTCCTCCGTCTCGCCGGGGAAGCCGACGATAATATCCGTCGTCAGGCCGATAGCCGGAATCGCCTCGCGCAGCTTGCGCACGCGGTCAAGGTACTGCGCGCGGTTGTAGTGGCGGTTCATCCGGCGGAGGATTTCATCGTTACCGTGCTGAACCGGCAGGTGGAACTGCGGCAGGATGTGCTTGGAATGTGCCATCACATCAATCAGCTCGTCGGACAAGTCCTTCGGATGGCTGGTCATGAAGCGGATGCGCGGGATGCCAACATCATCCAGTGCCTTGAGCAGCTGGGCGAACGTGACGGGCGTTTGGAGTCCCTTGCCGTAGCTGTTCACATTCTGCCCCAGCAGCATGATTTCCTTCACGCCGCTGTCACGCAGCGCTTCCGCTTCCGCCACAATCGCGCTCATTTCGCGCGAACGCTCCCGCCCGCGCACATACGGCACGATGCAGTAGGTGCAGTAGTTGTCGCAGCCGTACATAATCGTGATATACGCCGCGTCATGGCGCAGGCGCTGCACGGGCAGACCCTCGGCAATCGTGTTCTGCTCCTCCACCTCCACCACCGCGTGGTCGCTTTCCAGCGCTTTGAGCATCAGTTCCGGCAGGCGGTACAGGTTCGCCGTGCCGAACGCCAAATCCACAAAGCGGTACTGCTTCAAAATTTTCTCCGCCATGCCCGGCTGCTGAATCATGCAGCCGCACACGCCAATCATCAGGCGCGGATTCTTCTTGCGTACTTCCTTGAGCCACGTCACGTTGCCCAAGGCGCGGCGCTCGGCGTTGTCGCGCACGCAGCAGGTGTTAAACAGCACAAAATCCGCCGATTCGCGGTCGGCGGCTTCCTCCATGCCCATGTCGCGCAGCATTCCGGCAAGGATTTCGCTGTCGTGCGCGTTCATCTGGCAGCCATAGGTCACAACGTGGTAGCTCTTGGGGGCATCCGGCATCAGGCGAATCTGCTGAATGTACTGCCGCTGCTCTTCCAGCTGTTCTTCTGAAATGATGACAGGCTTTCTGTCACTCATGGGCTTCCTCCTGTTTTGCAAGCATTTCCCGCAGCGGCGGACGTGACCGTTTGCGCGTCATTTCCACCAAACCGAGGGAGGTCAAGCCGTGAATCACCGTCTTTACGCGGTCGGACGCGAACGCTTCTTCCAGCGCGTCCAGCACCATTTGCCGGTGTTCCGGGGTCTTCATGTCAATCATATCAATGATGATGATGCCGCTCAAATTCCGCAGGCGCACCTGCCGCGCAATCTCGCCGCACGCTTCCAGATTCAGCCGCAGCACGGTGTCCTCTAACTCGCGCTTGCCGGTGAATTTTGCGGTGTTGACGTCAATCACCGTCATCGCCTCGCACGGGTCGATAACCAGCGTACCGCCGCTGCTGAGCCACACGCGGCGCTCCTGCGCTTTTTTTAGCTGTGACTCGATTTTATAAATGGTCAGCAGGTTTTCAGGAATCACCTGAACCGGCGCAATGCCCGCGGCTTTTTCCGCCACCGCCGGGTCGTCCGTCACAATTTGGTCAATCCCGCGCGGGCGGTAATCATCCAGCACGGCTTCGAGCGTGCTTCGCGGCTGCATCAAGACGGACGGCACATGCGCGGTCGGCGCGGCGCGGCGAATCTGCTCCCACTGCTGGAACAGGCGCTCCGCTTCCGCCGCGAGTTCTTCCTCCGGCGCATTCTCCGCCGCCGTGCGCATCACTAAGCCGAAGCGCTCCTGCGCAATCGCCCTGCCCGTCTCCTTCAGTGCCTTCCGCTTGCCATCCTCCGTGATTTTGGACGACACGCCAATCATGCGGCTCATGGGCGTGAGCAGCATCGTCTCCCCGCACAGGCTGATGTCGCGCGTGAGGAACGCGCCCTTGACGCCCTGTGCTTCCTTGCGAATCTGCACAATGACCGCGTCGCCCGTTTTCGGGTAGGACAGCCCCGTGTTCTTCTCTTCCAGCGGCAGGAAGCCATTTTTCTCCTGCCCAATATCGACGAACGCCGCCTTCATCCCCGGCACAATGCGCTCCACGCGCCCCAGCAGCACCGCTTCCGCCGTGTCGCCCTCCTGCGGGAAAAAGACTTCCGCCAGTTGTCCGTCTTCCAATATGCCAATCAGCGGCTTTTCGCCCTGATGCACAAGCAATGTTCTCATAGGTTCTCCAAGGGCGTCAGTTCGCCGTTTTCATCCCGACCCAGCAAGCCGTTTCGGATAATCAGCGCATCCGGGGCGTTTTCCAGCCCGCAGAAGGTGCTAAGCGCACTTAACAGCATATCCGGCTTGCACGCCAGCGTCTCCGTCAGCGCCATGACGGCATGAATCGCCGTGCCATCGCCGGAGAGCGACACCAGCAGCGGGCGGATGTCCGTCTCCTTCATGCCGGATTTCGTGCGGCGCATAGCAAGAATACTCGTCTGCTGGAGAAAATCAGGAATCACCGCAATCATCTTGTTCGCCGCGTCCGCATCCTCGATTTGCAGCGTGTAGTCCGCCGCCTGCACGAGCGCCATCATCGCCGGATGCTTGTCATCCAGCGCACGGGCGAAAGAAAGCTGCAAATCCGGCGGCAGGGCGCGGTTCATCTGCTGGAGGAAATCATCCGGCGACACCTCGCGCGCCATCGTCACATCCAGAATTTCCTTTTTTCCCGCCGCCCCGGTGGACAGCGCCGACGCGAACGTCAGCAGAATATGCGGATTATACCCATTGGAATACGCCACGGGCAGCCCCGAACGGCGCAGCGCCCGCATCATCGCCCGCTGAATGTCCAGATGCCCGATATGGCGCAGGCGGATGCCCTTTTCAAACACAGCCATTATCCGCAATATTTGCACACCCCTTTGAAGCGCTGCAGGCCGCAGCCGTTGCAGCCCTTGCGACAGTCTTTGGTCGTCTGCGCCTTTTCCGCCTTTTCCTTCTCGCGCCACAGGAACTCCTTTGTCACGCCGCAGTCAATCACATCCCACGGCATGATTTCGTCCTTCTCGCGGCGGCGGTAGGCATAGAACGCCGGGTCAATGCCCAGCTCGGCAAAGGCTTCGCGCCACATGTCGTACTTGAACAGCTCCGTCCAGCCGTCGAGCATACAGCCCTTCTGGTACGCGCGGAGAAGCACCTGCCCCATTCGGCGGTCGCCGCGGGCAAAGCACGCTTCCAGATAGCTCAAATCCGACTCATGATAATTGAACGTAACGCCCTTGATGCGCAGCTTCTCGCGCAGGTGGCTCTGCTTCTCGCGCACCATCTCCTGCGTGTCCTGCGGCTCCCACTGGAAGGGCGTGAAGGGCTTGGGCACAAACACGGACGCGCTGCACACCACGCGCAGTCCCTTCGCGCGCTCGCCCCTCGGCACGGCAAAGTACGCATCAACGACCTTTTTCGCCAAATCCGCAATGCCGTCCAAGTCCTCGGTCGTCTCTGTCGGCAGCCCCATCATGAAGTACAGCTTGACGCTGCTCCATCCGCCGTGGAAGGCGTCGGAGACTTTGCTCATCAGGTCTTCTTCGGTCACGCCCTTGTTGATGACGTCGCGCAGGCGCTGCGTTCCGGCTTCGGGCGCGAACGTCAGGCTGGTTTTCTTCTCCTTCTGCGTCGCCTCCAGCGAATCCTTCAGCACGCTGTCCAGGCGCAGCGACGGCAGCGAAATCGACACATGCTTCTCGTCTAAGCGCCGAATCAGCTCGCGAATCAATTCCGCCAGACAGGTATAGTCGCCGGAAGAGAGGCTCGACAGGCTGATTTCCTCATACCCGGTCGTGTTCTCCAGCTGCTGCGCCAGCTCCACCAGATGCTCCAGACTCCGCTCGCGCACCGGACGATACAGGATGCCCGCCTGACAGAAGCGGCAGCCGCGCGTGCAGCCGCGCATGATTTCCAGCATGATGCGGTCGTGGATAATCTCCATATACGGCACGGGGATTTCCGTGGGATAGAACGCCTTGTCCAAATCGGGGATAATCGCTTTCAAGACCTTTTCGGGCGCTTCGGGGCAGTTCGGCTTCATGGACGCAATCGTGCCGTCCGCGTTATACTTCACGTCATAGAGCGCCGGAACGTACACGCCGCGGATGGCACACAGGCGCTTGAGGATCGTCATGCGGCTCGCGCCCTCTTCGCGCCCCTGCATGATGACGCGGTTGAGGTCGAGAATCTGCTCTTCGCCGTCGCCGACCATGAACGCGTCAATAAAATCCGCCAGCGGTTCGGGATTGAACGCGCACGGCCCGCCCGCAACGACAATCGGGTCTTCCTCCCGGCGATTTTCCCGCAAAAGCGGAATGCCGCCAAGCTCCAGCATCGCCAGAATGTTGGAGTAGCTCATTTCATATTGCAGCGTAAAGCCCACGACGTCAAAGGCGCTGAGCGGGCTGCGGCTTTCGAGCGTGAACAGCGGGACATTTTCCTGCTTCATCAGGTCCATCATGTCCACCCACGGCATAAACGCGCGCTCGCAGAGCATATCAGGCTGCTGATTCATCGCGGCATAGAGAATCTTCATGCCCAGATGGGACATGCCGACCTCATAGGTATCCGGAAAGCAGAACGCAAAATGCAGCTTCGCGCTGTCCCACGGCTTAAGCTGCGTATTCATTTCCCCGCCGGTATAGCGCGTCGGCTTCTGCACCTGATCGAGCATCCGGGCGATGGCTTCTTGGTTGATTTCGGGTTGCAAAGTGGAAGTACCTCCTTAACTGTACAGCGCAGAATTCGCGCTCATTATAATGTATCATTTTTCGCGGTCAAGGTCAACTATTTGGCGGATGAAAATTTTGCCGCCGCCTGATTTTTGGCAAAAAACAGCCGTTTTTTGGACTTGACAAGGCATGTTGCATGGCATATAATGGTTTTACAAAATCTGCACAGGAGGTCGTTTTCCATGCGCAACAAACGGATTCTGTCGTTTTTGGTGGCACTCATTTCTCTGCTGACGCTGCTGCCCGCTGCTTCGGCGGCAAATGACGTGTACGTCGGGCAGACGTTCTACTTCGGCAGCTACGAGCAGGATGGCAACCTGCGCAACGGCGACGAGCCGATTCTCTGGCGCGTGTACAGCGTTGATTACGGCAGCCGGACAGTCCGCGCGGTGAGTGAGTACGGGCTGGATTCGATGGTCTACAACCGCTCGACCAGCACCACCTCGTGGCACAACAGCACCATCCGCTCGTGGCTGAACAGCACGTTCCTGTCCTCCGCGTTCACGTCGGCGGAACAGGGGCAGCTGAACAGCGTGTACGTCAGCAATTCGTCGGACTATGTGTACATCCTCAGCCAGTGGGAAATCCAGCAGTATTTGGACACGGAACTGCTCTACGCCACGGAATACGCCCGGCAGTGCGGCGCGTACACCGCCAGCGACACAGGCACCTCCTCCTACTGGGCGCGCGTGGACAGCACGTCGACCTTCGGCGTGTTCGTCGGCGCACACGGCAGCTTCTACGACCACGGCAACAAGGTGACGGAGTTTGACAACGCTGTCCGCCCCGCCATCTGCGTCTCATTTGACGTGGCGCTTGGCCGCTGGACGCCTTCTTCCTCCGACAGCAGCAGCGGACTGCTTGCCATGTCCAACCGCCCGATTTCGACGCGCTCCGGCCCTTCGACGAAGTACGATGAGCTTGGCACTTACTGGAACGACGGCGGCCACACGGTGACGGTGCTGTCCCGCGCGTCCGGCAACGATATCTGGTGGCTGCAGGTCGAATTTGAGTACGGCGGCAAGACTGTGCGCGTTTACACGGGCGAACAGCGCATCGACATTGATGTCAGCCGCGTGCCGATTGAAGGCGGCGCGATTGGTTCGGGGCGCGTGACCTCCACCACAACGGCGTACTACGGGCCGGGCACGAACTACAAGCAGCATCAGCAGAAGATTTCCTCCGGCACGACCGGCGCGGTCATGGCGTGGGAGAACGGCTATGTGTGCCTGGAGTTCCAGCCGTCCGGCTCGTACCAGATTCGCCGCGTATGGCTGCCGGAGAACGTCGTCTCCATCACCTACTATTGAGCCACGGCGGGCATCATCACCATACGCACCTGAAAAAAGGCGGTTCAGCTTCATCGGCTGAATCGCCTTTTGGGTTATGTTTTCTTCCCGTGCCTGCGTCCGCCGGTCAGCAGCAAGCCGTAACCGACCACGCCCGCCAGCAGCAGACCGCCGGCGAAAATCAAGCCTGTCACGGCACTGTGCTCCGGCACGTCCTCGCTGCCGGAAATGCCGCCAGCCGTGTCGCGGGGCGCCAAGGCGTTTGAAATCACCTGCGCCAGCGGCAAAATCGTGTTTTGCAGGCGGATTGGCTCGGTCTCCCGCGCGCCCCAGAGCATCCGGAGCGGCTCTTGCGCGTTCGCGGCAAAGTACACGTCCCGAATGAGCGTCGGGGCGGTATGGTCAAGCCCCGCCTTGACGGAGAGCGCGAAATTCTTCATCAGCGCTTCATTATCGCCGCCGCGGCGGACAATCAGGCGGATTTTCGCCGCTTTCTCGCCGCTTAAAAGCGTATCATATTCCGCGGAATTGCTGATTTCGTCCCGCGCGACGGTCAGCGGAAAATCCGCCTGTTCGGGATTCACGGACACGAGCGCCGCGCCCTGATTCGCAAGCCCTTCCCGCAAATCCCGCACCAGCGCCGCGTCGCCCATCAGCCCGATGGTGCGCACGGCACTGGTCACGGGCTGCGCCGTCTCGCGGGCAGACCACGGCACATCGGGCAGCGTCTCCGTGCCATCCTCGCGCAAGACCGCCTGCTGCCCCTGCACCGCAATCACCCGGTGGCGCGTGCCATCCGCCGTCAGCAGCACATCCCCGACGGCGGGGGGAACATCCAGCCACGCCAGCAGCGTCCCCTGTTCATCCGCCAAGCGATATGCCGATTTCTCCGCCGCCATGGCGGAACTGGTGAGCATCAGCAGCAGCAGCAAAAGCAGCGTCAGAAGCTTTCTCATCCGCGGTGTCCCCCTTTCACGCCCGGCGGGGTCAGCAGGAAAATGGCGGTTCGGCGCACAATTTCCGCCAGCGCGGTGGATACGCTTGCGCACAGCAGCGCCGCGTCCGTCCACGGCTGCACATCCGCGCGGAGAACCCCCGACACGCCCGCTGCGCCCTGCGCGACGAGCATCCCCATCAAGCTGCACAGGAGCATCCCGCGCCGGCTGACCCCCAGAAAGCACGCCGCCGCCCCGATGAGCATCGCGCACGCCCAGAGTGCATCCGCCTGCCCGTCCGACAAAATCAGCACAAGCAGCCCCATCGCCCCGGCAATCACGCTGCCCAGCAGCACACGCACCAGCTCCCGGCGCGGGCGGATGGTCATCATCAGGCGCACGGAAGCCGCCGCTGTCACCGCCAGCCCCGCTGGATTCACCCGCGCCGCACCAAGCCGGACATCCGGCATCAGCAGCGCCGCGAGCATTGCCAGCAGCCACGCGCCCGCCGTCCGCGGGCGAATCCCCAGCCGCTCCCACGCGCCGGAAAGCACGCCGGAGAACGTGAGCACAAGCAGAATGGTTGCCAGCAGCATCCCCACCGTCATGTTTTTCGCCTCCCTTTTCGGGTTCATTATGCGCGCTTTCGGCGGTTTCATGCGCGGCGGAAAAAGATAGCGTCTTTTTGCGGAAAAACCCTGTCGAAACCCTTGACGATTCGCACTTTATTTGATAAAATTTTCATAGGGAGTGTTCTTTTATTTTATTACCTATTATTTATGGAGGCAATTATGAGCATCGACAATCAGCTTCTCTTCTGTTATCTGGAGGAGGACAATATCCAGCAGGCGTATTTTCGCGTCCGCCCTCTGCTGACCCCGGACGCTGACATCCGTCAAGAGGCGATGAACCAGTTTCCGGTGGAAGGCTGCCTGCGCATCGTCCCTGACCGCAACGAGCAGCACACCTTCAAGAGCCGGATGCGCGACCTTGGGCATTATTGTCTGGTTGACTTGGCGAACCTGCCCGCCGAAGCTACAAAAATCCGCACAAACAAGAATTTCCGCCCTGACAAGGGGGAGCCGAACCAGTTTATCCTCTATTCCGACACCGTGCATGAATTGCCCGCGCACAGCTTTTATGAGGTGATTTCCGCCCCGGCGGATGATGCCGCGGTGGTGGCGGAAACGGCGATTACGCCCCTGTTCTATCTGCGCGCGGACAACGTGCTGTACGGGCCTGTGTGCAAAAATGACCCGGAAAAGCCGCAAAAGAGCAGTGGGATGGCGGGAATGCTGTTCACGCTGCCCTGCCCGGACGGCGTGGAGCGCACGATTCTCTGCCTGAAGGATGCGCCCACAGCGGTGCGTCCCGCGCCAATTCAGCGGCAGATGCGCCCCAAACCCGTCCGCTTTGACCGCCCGTTGGATGCGGCAGCGGTTCCGGCGGCTGCACCGAGTGCCGCGGCTGCCCCGGCAGACCCGATTGCCCCGGCAGACCCGGTCGTCCCGGCAGACCAGACCGTCCCGGCAGACCAGACTGTCCCCGAAGCACCCGTTGCGGAAAAGGCGGACGCGGCGGATGAATCCCTGCCCATCGGCGAAACGCTGAACATTCTGGACGAAACGAAGGATTTTGAAGAGACGCTGCAAAGCCTGAACACCGGCGTATCCGACAGTGCGAACCTTCTGCATCAGCAGCAGACGCGCCCGGTGAAAATGCCGCCGAGCATGATGAAAACCGGCCCGCTGACCGGCACGCCGCTCGTCCGCACACCACTGCGCACCTCCCCCCAGCCGAGCAAAAACCGCGTGCAGGAGACGGTGAGCAGCCAGTGGTACGTTGGCAAATACGAGCCGCCGGCGCAAAACCTGCCCAACGGCACATCCATGCGCCCCATTGACAACCCCGTGGCGGACGCGGTGAACGCCTTCCGCGCCGCGTGGCGGATGCCCGAAGCGCGCGAGCAGCTGATGGACTTCATGCTCTCGCTGGACGGGCTGCGCTCCAAGCTGGAGCCCCGCATTTGCAAGGACCGCAACATCACCGCGCTCCAGCGCGTACTGCGCGACCGCCTGCAGGATTTGGAGGCGGAGCGCCTGACTGCCCTGTGCCAGCTGGACAAGGCGCGCCGCGACATGGACGGCTTCAAGCAGGAAATTATTGCCGGCATGGCGAACCGCCTGCAGAAGGAAACGGGCAAGCTGGAGAGCGACCGCGACGCGTGCGAAGCGCAGGTGGCGTCGCTCAAGACAGAGCTGAACAGCCTGACCGTGCAGCGCGATTCCCTGCTCAAGCACATTGACACGCTGCAGAACGATGCGCTCCCCGCGACCATCTCGAAGCTGCTGGGCGACTTGCAGCTGAACATCCCGCTGACGGGTCAGCCGCTGCGCATGAGCCCTGTGAGCGGGCAGCAGGCGACGCTGGACGAACTGCTGGCACGCCTGACGGCTGTGTGCGGCAAGTGCGGGCTGACGCTGACAAAGAATCAGGGGATTGCGCTGCTGCTCCTGCTGGCGATGAGCGACCGCATCGGTATTGTGTCGTCCACCCCCGCGCCCGCCGCGACGCTGATCCGCAACATCGCCGCCGCAATGGGCTGGGAACGCAGCTTTGCGCACCAGATTTCCGCTGAACAGCGCCCGATGGTTGCCCTGCGCCCCGTGGACGCAACGCCTGTGCTGCTTTTGACGAGCTTGCCGAACTATGCGCCGATTTCCGGAATGCACAAGCTGCTTTTGTCGCGCAGCAGCATCGGTTTGACCCGCAACGCCGCCTACGACGCCGGGCAATGGCCGATTCTGCCGCTCCCCGCGCTGCCGTTCATCCCGGAACTGCCGGCGGATGACGCCGCGCCGATCAGCCAAGCCGCGCTGACCGCCCTGCTGGACGCCACGAGTGTCGCCAAGACGTCGGACGAGGAAATCACCGCCGTGCTCTCCCCGATTTTTGCGATGGTATCGCCGCTTTCGGGCGCCGCGCGGGCGGAAATGTACCGCTTCATCCGCATTGCCGCCGCCTTGATGGAGGGCGGGCTGCCCGTCGCGCTGGACTTCGCGATTCTGCTGTGGGTTGTGCCGATGGTCGACCGCACGAGCCGGAATTTTGCGGATTTCAAGGCGCTGCTGGATGAATATCCGCTGTCGCAGGCGAAGCTGTAAGCGATAATCAAAACGCAGTCTGACGAACGTGTCAGGCTGCGTTTTTTGATTGCTTTATTTCCGATGCTGTTTCTTCATAGCGTTGCGCTGTCATGCAGAGATTTCGCCTCTGCGGAGGCGAGGAGGGGGCTTTCCGCTCGCCCCCTCCACCCCTTCGGCGCCGCAGCTTTTGGGATAATCCATAGAATGAACATCCGTAACAATTTTCTATAGCAAATCGTGTTTGGCGTTCTCCCCTGAAAAATCTTTTGTGGAGGACGATTCGCGCCCGCCACGCTTGATTCCGCATTCCGAATTGCTCATTCCACATTGTTAATTGCTGCCTCCGCCTCCAGCGCATCAAGCGTCTCCGCAATCGCCTGCGCAAGGTACGGGATGCCGCAGAGGACTTCCTCCAGCGTGTTCTCGTTCGTGCCGCACTCAATCAGGATGCAGCGCGGCGCGATATGCTGGTTGAAGCGTCCCGTGCGCACCTTCACGTCGCGCGAAAGACCCTCGCACTGGGCTTCGAGCTTGTCCGTCAGCAGCTCCGCAATGTGCAGGTTCGCGGCAAAATCCGGCATTTCATGATAGCCGCCGGTCGTCCCCTTGCCAACAAGCACCATGAAGCGTGCCGCGTCCTCGCCGCCGATGTTGACGGTGCGGCGGATGGTGGAGGTGGACGAAATCGCGTCGCGGTGCAGGTCGATATAGAGGTCATAGGTTTCGCCAGATGCCGTTCGCTGCTCCAGCATTGTCAGGGAACGCGCGTAAGCATCCGCCAATTTGGGCGGCTCAAACGCCGTCGTGTCATGCACGACCGTATAGCCCTGCGCCGTCAGCGCACGGGTCAGCGCCTCGCCCACCGCAACGACGTTGTAGTGTTCGTCCTTCGTGCGCCACTTTTCCGTCTCCTGGTATCGTTCGTCGGTCTGCCGGTACGCCTCCCAAGTGTGCGTGTGGTAGATGAGAATCGCGCCGTGGTGCTGCTGCGCTGCCGGGCGGATGACCGTCATCTCGAAAGCGGGCGACAGTGTGATAGTCGGCGCGGGATTTTCCGTAGGCGCGGCGGTTTCGGGAACATCCGGCATCCCGTCGGTAAAGTCAAACGACGCTTCGCCCGCGGCACGCCCAAACAGCAGCGCCGCGCACACAAGTCCCGCCATCATCCGCCGAAGCGCCTTCATGTCCTCCACCGCCTTTCATCCATCGGTGGATTGTATGCGACACAAATGCCAATTATGCCCGTCAGTGCAGACAGTGCGACAGCTCTTCCATCTCCAGATTCGTTTGCAGCGCGCTGTTGATTGCCAGCGCGAGCAAGTCCGCCAGCCCCGCCACCAGCTCGTCGATGTTGCGCGGCGTAACCACGAAGTCGCGCGGATAGCCGCTGGTTAGCTGCTCCGCAAGTGCCTGTGCGTCGCCTGATTCGCGCTGCATCATATCCGCCAGCGCATCGCGGACGATGGTGGAGGCGTACACGACGAGCGGGATACCGACCGCAATCACCGGAACGTGCATCGTCTCGGCGGTGATGCCCTTGCGGTGGTTGCCCACGCCGCTGCCGGGGCGAATGCCGGTGTCGGTCAGCTGAATCGTCGTGCCGATGTGCGCCGTTTCCATCGCCGCGAGCGCATCCACCACAATCACGGCGGATGGCTTCACGCGCTCCGCAAGCCCCAGCGCCAGCTCCGCCGTCTCCACGCCTGTGATGCCCAGCACCCCCGGTGCAACGGCGCACACGCTCCGCAGGCGTTCCTCCTGCATGTGCCGCGTGACGAGGATTCCGCTGACCACCCGGTCGCCCAGCGCGTCCGCCGTCATCCGTCGATTGCCCAGCCCCAGCACCAGCACGTCGCCCTGCGGCGGCAGCATCATCCGCAGCATCTGCGCCACCTCGCGGGCGATGTCCATCCGCTCCTCCGGCAGCATGTGCGGCAATTTCGGGTGTGTCAGCGTCCAGTACAGCCCCTGCGCCTTGCCGAGCCGCTCCGCCGCCTTCTCCGACGACACGCGCACCCACGTCACCTCCGCGCCCGCCTGCTGCTGCGTGTGCACCGACACGCCCTCGCCCATGCCGCCGGGGCGGACAGTGCGCTCCATCGCCAAGTCTGTTCTGTAATCCATACGCATTCCTCCTTTTTGAGGAAGGATGCGCCGGATTTTCATTTTGTATACACGAAAAAAAAGCGGCGCCCGCTGCATCACGAACGCCGCCGAACAAGGAACAATTCTCTTCTGAAACCACTGCTTGACAGATGCGATTTACCCGATGATTTCGCCCTTCGCGTTGAACACCGGCAGCTTTTCGAGGTAGATGAGGTCCGTGCGCTCCTGCGCGTCGCCCTCCGCCAGAATCGCCATGCGACCCACGATTTCGCCGCCCGCCTGATTGACCAGCGCTTCCAGTGCGTGGAGGGATTCGCCCGTGGAAATCACGTCGTCCACAATCAGCACACGCTTGCCCTTCATCAGCGCCGCATCCGCGCCGTCGAGGTAGAGCTTCTGCACCGCCGCGGTCGTAATGGACTTCACTTCCACGCCGACGACATTCTGCATGTACAGCTTCGCGCCCTTGCGCGCCAGCAGCCACTTCTTGTCGCCATGCTGACGAGCCATTTCATATGCCAGCGGAATGCCCTTCGACTCCGCCGTGATAAGGTAGTCATATTCCGGCGCTTTCTTGAGCAGCTCCGTCGCGCACGCCATCGTCAGCTCACAGTCGCCGAAGATGACAAACGCGCCAATATACAGGTTGTCGTTCACGCGGCAAATCGGCAGCGCGCGCTTCAGCCCCGCGATGGTCATTTCATGCGTCAACATAATTTCGTATCCCCTTCGTTATTTCCAAATTGTAGCGGCGCATTCTCGTGCGCTTTTTACAATCTATTGTACCGCGAAATTCCGCTTCTGTCAATTGATTTCCCAACATTTTTGGACAAACTGGCGCGTTTGTACGGATTCATCATACGAATTCGATTCTAAAACATAGCATCGAGCATAGCAGATTTTTCGTTCTGGCAAAGCTGAGTGAAGCGAGGCGTACTGGAGGTACGCGTGAGCGGAACGATGCAAAGCCAGGGCGGAAAAGATGCTGTGCGAATGACATGGTTTAGATGAGAATTCGTATCAGAGCAGGATGCAAATCATGCCGCCGTCGCCATCGTTGATGATGCGTGTCAGCGTCTCCTGCACCTTCTCCTGCGCGTCGGCAGGCATCCGCATCAGCTTGCCGTTCAGCCCCTCGCGCACCATGTCGCTCAGCGGCTTGCCGAAGAAGGACATCGCCCACATCTTCTGTGGGTCGCTCTCCAGCTCGCTGCTCATCTGCCGCGCCAGCTCCTCGGACTGCTCCTCCGTGCCGACAGTCGGGGTGACTTCCGTCTCGATATCCACGCGAATCAGATGCAGCGACGGGGCGTGTGCTTTCAGGCGGATGCCGAACTGCCCGCCCTGCCGCACGATTTCCGGCGCTTCCATCGTCATCTCCGCCATCGTCGGCGATACCAGCCCGTAGCCCGTCTCGCGCACGGATTTCAGCGCCCCGGCGATCTGGTCGTACTCCATTTTCGCCGCGACCAACTCCTTCATCAGGCGCAGCAGGTGCTTATCGCCGTGGATTTCTGTGCCGCATTCCTCGCCCAGAATGCGGTTGAACATCCCGTCCTTCATCGTCAGCGACAGGTCGATTCGCCCCTCGCCGGGCCGAAGCTGTTCCAGCTGCACGCCGTCCAACTCGCTGCACGACGCGAACGCAGGCGTCAGCAGGTTCGTCTCGCGCATCCGGTGCGTCTCCTGCCCCGCCTTCTTCAGCCCCGTCAGCACTTCCTGCACGAGATAATGCCCCTCATCCAGCGCTTCCAGCCACTTCGGGACGCTCAAGCGCACCTGCCGCACGGGAAATTCCAGCAGCACGGATTCCAGCACCTTCTGCACGTCCGCGCTCTGCATGTCCTTCACGCTCATCAGCATGACCGGCACGCCATACGCCTCCTGCAAATCAGTACGCAGCGTCTGCGCATCGGGGCTGTTCGGCACAGCGGAATTGAGGATGATGACGAACGGCTTGCCCAGCGCTTTCAGCTCGCTGACGACGCGGTTCTCCGCCTCGATATAGGCGCTGCGTGGCAACTCGGCGATTGTGCCGTCCGTCGTCACGACGACGCCGATGGTCGCGTGGTCGGTCATCACCTTGCGCGTACCGACTTCCGCCGCCTGTTCAAAGGGAATATCATGGTCATACCACGGCGTATGCACCATGCGGCTGCCGGTTTTGTCCACCGAACCGAGTGCGCCGCGCACCATGTAGCCCACGCTGTCCACCAGCCGGACGCGCACAGGGGCGTTGTCGCTCAGGCTGACCGTGACGGCCTCGCTGGGCACAAACTGCGGCTGCGTCGTCATGATGGTTCTGCCCGACCCGCTCTGCGGCAACTCATCCGCAATGCGCTCTTTGCGCGCGCCTTCGGGGATTTTGGGCATCACCAGCAATTCCATCAGGCGGGTGATAAAGGTGCTTTTGCCCGTCCGCACCGGCCCTACAACGCCCAGATACACGTCGCCGTCGGTGCGCTCGGCAATATCGCGATACAAATCAAACGTCGCGCTTTCCATTTCTGTCCCTCCTCTGCTTCGCTTGCTCCACCATATGAGAGAGGGGTGAAGTTTAGACTTGCCAGCGTGGGAAAATGCAAAATCCGCACGCACGCAAAAAGGGAAAGCAGATTGCTCCGCTTTCCCTTCTGTGTTCTGTTTCCGAGTTCAGGGCTGTGGGCTGTGACGTCCCGCATCCCCGTACCGTACTCAGACGCGCTTGACTTCCTTGATCTTCGCAGCACGACCCTGCAGAGAACGCAGGTAGTACAGCTTGGCGCGACGCACCTTGCCGTGACGGATGATGGTGATGCTGCCCAGACGGGGAGAATGCACGGGGAACGTGCGCTCCACACCGATGCCGTAGGACACGCGGCGCACCGTGAAGGTTTCACGAATGCCACCATTGCGCTTCGCAATCACAACGCCCTCAAAAGCCTGAAGACGCTCCGTCTTGCCTTCCACAACCTTCACCATCACCTTGACGGTATCGCCAACGGCAATCGCGGGGATGTCGGTACGCAGCTGCTTCGCTTCGATAGAACGGATAATTTCGCTCATGTTGGTTCCTCCTTCCTTCATAGACGTTCGTATCCGGCTCCGCATGAGGTCAGAGTTTTCCGGAAAGAGGACCGCCCGTATGTCACGCCGATTATTATACCACACTGCATAGGCATTTGGCAAGGGGGTTTTTGCATTTTCTCCGGCATTTTTCGGGGAAAATTTGCGGATTTGCCCCGCTTATACTATTTTCAGATAGGAATGCGCAAGCAGCTGGCGCAGTTGAATCTGGAAATCGTATTACACCCGCCCGTTGACCTCTTCCGGCGTTTTGAAGGACGGAAGCAGCTTGTGCATACACGCCTTGATATCACCGTGATTGTCGAGGCATTCGTGCAGCGTGCGCAGCATGTTTTCCACGTCCGCCCACGCCACCTGCTCCGGCTTGGCGATGAAAATCTTTTCCTTGCTCGTCGCGGTGTCGGTTTCCTCGTCACGCAGAAGCTCCTCGTAGAGCTTTTCGCCCGGACGCAAGCCGGTATAGACGATTTCCACCGGTGGCTTCAAGGGGTCGGAATACAGCTGAATCATCCGCTCCGCCAGTTCGCGGATTTTGACGGGCTTGCCCATGTCCAGCACGAACAGCTCGCCGCCGCGGGCAATCGACGCGGCTTGCAGCACAAGGCTCGCCGCCTCCGGGATGGTCATGAAGTAGCGGATGATGTCCGGGTGCGTCAGCGTGACCGGGCCGCCCGCGCGAATCTGCCGCTCGAACAGCGGGACGACGCTGCCGTTCGACCCCAGCACATTGCCGAAGCGGACAGCGGTGAACTGCGTCGTGCTGCTCTGCTTCTGCATGGCTTCGATGATGATTTCCGCCATGCGCTTCGAGGCGCCCATGACGTTGGTGGGATTGACCGCCTTGTCGGTGGAGATCATCACGAACCGCTTTGCGCCGTGTTCCTTGGCGCACTTGGCGACGTTATATGTGCCGAAAACGTTGTTGCGCACCGCCTGTTCGGGGCTGTCCTCCATCAGCGGGACGTGCTTATGCGCCGCCGCGTGGATGACGATTTCCGGCTTAAACTCATCAAACACCTGATTCAGCGTCGCTTCATCGCGAATCGAACCGACGCGCAGGACGACCGTGTTCTTGACAATCTCGCCATACTTGTTTTTCAGCTCGGCGAACAGGTCATACATGTAGTTTTCGCTGATGTCGTACAGCACCAGCTTTTCGGGGATGAACGCCATCATCTGCCGGCACATTTCCGACCCGATTGACCCGCCGCCGCCCGTGACCAGCACGCGCCGCCCGGCAATCACCTGTTCCACCTCGGACATATCGAGGTGCTTCTCGTCGCGCCCCAGCAAGTCCGCGATGTTGATGTCGCGCATCTGCCCCTGCCCGCCGTTCATCTCCTGCATCACGGTATAGCGGCGGACGTGGCAGCCGGTGTCCACACAGGTGTGCATCAGCTCCGTCAGGTCGGATTTCGGCGTGGCAATGGCGATGATGATGTCGTCAATCGCGTACTGCTTGACGTAGTCAGCAATTTTCCCCGTATCCATCACCACGCGGACACGCCCGATGCGGGTGTTGCGCCGGCTCTCGTCGTCATCCACCACAATCACCGGCACGCAGTCGCCATAGCGCCCTGCCTGCATATCGCGGATGACCTGCGCGCCGCCCCAGCCGCCGCCGACGACCATCACGCGCCGTGCCTTGGCGCTGCCGCCGGTGAAGAAGTGCGTCCATCCGCCACCCTGCGCGACCTTGATGACGAACCGGCTTGCCGCAAGCATCACCATCAGCAGCAGCCACTGCACAAGGTAGACCGGGCGCGGCATGAGGAAGATGTTCGGTTCGCGGCGAATCGAATAGCACAGGAACGACACGAGGTACGTTATCCCCGTGCCGCCGAGCGTACCGCAGGCGATTTGCAGCAGCAGATCCACGCCCGCGTATTTGAGGATGCCGCGGTAGAAGCCCATCATATGCAAAAGCGCGACGGTGGAGACAATCAGCAGCGGCAGACTGCGCCAGACGTGGAGGATATGCGCTGCCGGGGCGTGCATGTCATAATACACCTGCAAGCCCATCAGCAGCGAAGCCGAAATCAGCAGCGCGTCCAGGAGCATGAGCAGCCCAATGCGCATGGTCTGATTGGCGAAAACGGATTTTTTCTTCAAAGTGGAAGCAGCTCCTTTGCCTTTTTCCCGAACGCAGCGAAAATAGACGTGTTTCGCGCGTCCTCTTCATTATAGGACACTTGCGCGGCAAATGCAAGCGGCTGAGGGTTTTTTCGTCGGTTGCTGACGGAATATGGGATGGAATTGGGGATGTGTCTTGCGTGACTTCAATAGCAGACTTGACTTTTTTCGCGGCTTCAGTCGCTTCTGCGGAAGCGATTCTGTTACTTTCTGTTGCGACAGAAAGTAACCAAAGAACGCCCAGAGGGGGCTGTCGAATGTCCAAGTCTGAGCGACAGCCCCCTCTGGACTCCCCCCGCCGTGAAAGTTTCCGGTTGTAATGAGCATCTGTTTCGCCAGCAGACAATACGCCTTCTCCATGCGCTGTTTTGGCGGAAGTTTTGACGATACAGATGGCGCGTGGGCAGCATGTTCCGCAAAAAGGCTGCTTGCACAGGACTTCCCTGCCCAATTGCTTTCTTAATAATGGCTTATGGCGTTTGCAGGCTGCTGGTCAGCCCCAAGCGAATCATGCGGTCGCTGAGGACTGCCATGTCGTCGGCTTTCTCCACGCAGTCGCGCTCCAGCCACGTCCGCAGCAGACCCACAAAGCCCAGCGCGCCGAACGCATAGCTGTAATCGAACGTCACTTCGTCCTTCTTCATCATCAGCCATTCGCGGCGGAAGGCCTCCTGCACCACGTCGGACAGCTTTTTCAGGAACTTCATATCGCCGTTCTGCCCCAGCAGCACTTGGCACAGTTCCTTGTTCTCCTCCACCAAATGGAACAGCTCCTTCAGCACGGGCAGTGTATGCGTAAGCACGGTTTCACCCTTATGCGCGGCAATCAGCTGGTTCACCTGATTGAACAGCTCCTGCTCGATGCTGTCCAGCATGTCGAATATATCGCGGTAGTACAGGTAGAACGTGCCGCGGTTGACGTCCACCAAATCCGCCAGCTCGCGCACGGTAATGTCCTGCACCTGCTTTTCCTTCATCAGCTGAATCAGCCCGTGGGTAAGCAGCTTCTTCGTCCGGCGCACCCGGCGGTCTTCCTTCTTCTCCGGCTTAACCTGCATCGTATCCTTTTCTGTCATCATGGCGACCCCCTTGTTTTTCAACTCTTTTGCCAATTTTGTTGATTGTTTCCGCAATCGTCGTTCATTTTGTTGCTTAATCAGCGTCCGAAACCGAATCTGATGATTGATTTTCGGTACACATGCTATTATACTATCCATCGTTGAGAAAGTCAACACATTGTTCACTAAAAGTTATGGATTTCAGAAAAGGAGGAACTGTTGTGAACCGATTCGCAAGGTGGATTGTCAAGCACCGTGTTGCCGTCGTCATCATCTGTCTGCTGATGCTGATTCCGTCGGTGCTGGGCATGAACGCCACAAAGGTCAAGTATGACCTGCTGTATTATCTGCCGGAAGACCTTGACACGGTCAAGGGGCAGAACATCCTGATGGAAGAGTTCGGCAAGGGCGCGTTCTCCCTGTGCATCACGGAAGGGATGAGCGAAACCGACCAGCAGGCGCTGGAGGACGCCATCCGCGACGTGCCGCATGTGGATACGGTCATCGGCTATGCGTCCATCACCAAGGGCACGATTCCTTCCGAGATTCTGCCGGACGAATACCGGGACATCTTCGAGAAGGGCGACGCGCGGCTGATGGCGGTGTTCTTCGATGACACGTCGTCGGCGGAAGGGACGATGGAAGCCATTGCGCAGATCCGCAAAATTGCGGGGCAGCAGTGCTTCGTGTCCGGTCTGTCGGCGGTTGTGACCGATACCAAGCAGCTGGTGGAGGATCAGGAAGCCATCTACGTCGCCATTGCCGTTGCGCTGTGCTGCGTCGTGCTGATGCTGACGATGGACTCCATCCTCCTGCCGTTTATCTTCCTGCTGTGCATCGGCGTGAGCATCCTGTGGAACATGGGCACGAACTACTTCCTCGGTGAGATTTCCTACATCACCAAAGCAGTCGCCGCTGTGCTGCAATTGGGCGTGACGCTGGACTACTCCATCTTTCTGTGGCACAGCTACAAGGAAGAGCAGCAGTCCTGTTCGGACAAGGACGAAGCGATGGCAAGCGCCATCTGCAAGACCATTTCCTCCATCGTCGGCAGCAGCCTGACGACGGTCGCGGGCTTCGTCGCCATCTGCTTCATGAGCTTCACGCTCGGCCGTGACCTCGGCATCGTGATGAGCAAGGGCGTTATCCTCGGCGTACTGGGCACGGTCATCCTGCTGCCCTGCGTCATCCGCCTCCTTGACCGCGCGCTGGAAAAGACGTCGCACAAGCCGCTGCTGCCCAGCGTTGCGGGCATCAGCAAGTTCGTCACGAAGCACTACAAGGTGCTGTTCGTCATCCTGATTGTGCTGTGCATCCCGGCATTCTACGGCTACAATAACGTCGGCAAGTATTACGACATGTCCGCCTGCCTGCCGCAGGAGCTGGAAAGCGTGAAGGCGAACACGAAGCTGTCCGAAACCTTTGACTTGTCCACGAACCATCTTGTGCTGGTCGATGCGGACGTGCCGCAGAAGGACGTTGTCGCGATGACGGACGAAATGGCGGAAGTCGACGGTGTGAAGCAGGTGCTGTCGATTGACTCGCTGCTGGGCGCGGGCATCCCCGAAAGCATCGTGCCGGACGAAATCCTCAGCGAACTCAAGAGCGACGAATACCAGCTGATGCTGATTTCCTCAGAATACATTATTTCCTCCGACGCGGTGAATCGGCAGATTGATGAGCTGAACGAAATCCTCAAAAAGTACGACGAGGGCGGGATGCTCATCGGCGAAGCGCCCTGCACGAAAGACCTCATTTCCTGCACCGACCACGACTTCGAGGTCGTCAGCCTGATTTCCATTATCGCCATTTTCCTGATTATCGCGCTGGTGCTGCGCTCGATTTCCCTGCCGGTGATTCTGGTCGCCGTCATTGAAACCGCGATTGCCGCAAACCTGTGCATCCCCTACTACACGAACGTGACGCTGCCGTTCGTCGCGCCGATTCTGATTTCGACCATTCAGCTGGGTTCGACGGTGGACTACGCCATCCTGATGACGACGCGCTACTTGCAGAACCGCCGTGCGGGATCTGACAAGCGCGAGGCCGTCAGCAAGGCGGTCGCGTCCTCCGCGCAGTCGATTCTCGTCAGCGGCATCGGCTTCTTCGCCGCGACGTTCGGCGTGGGGCTGTACTCCAATGTCGATATTATTTCCTCCATGTGCTCCCTGATGGCGCGCGGCGCGCTGTGCTCGGTGGTGGTCGTGCTGTTCCTGCTTCCGGCGGTGCTGCTGGTGCTGGACAAGGTGATTATCCACACGACGCTGAAAATGAACGTGAAGAACTGACTTTGTTGGTAGAAAGGATGGAAAAATCCGATGAAAAAGCGTGCTTTTGCTCTTATCACTGCGCTTTGCATGATGCTGACCTGCTTTGCCAGCGCGGAAACCGTGAAACACGAGCGTGTTTATGCCGTGACGAATGCCGACGGCGACGCGCTGACCGTCATTGACAACGTTCGCCTTGAAAACGGCGACGCTTTGACGGAAATCGACGACCGGACGCTGCTGACCGCGCTGGAAAACGTCGGCGGCACGGAAAAATTCACCCAGAGCGGCGAAACCGTGACGTGGAACGCCGGCGGAAACAGCATCATCTATCAGGGCACGTCGGACAAGGCGCTGAACGTGACCCCCGTCGTCCGCATGACGCTGGACGGCATCGAAATCACCGCCGCGGACGTGAAGAACGCATCCGGTGAGCTGGTGATGACCGTCTCCTACCGCGCCGAATCCCCCTTCCTCGCCGTGACGGTGATGCCGCTATCTGACGACGTGACCAGCGTGACCGTGGACAACGGCGCGGTGCTGACCGACGGCGCGCACAGCTTCCTGATGGGCTTCGGCGTTCCCGGCGCGGATGCGGATTTGGAACTGCCCGATTCCTTCACCATGACGGCGCATGTGGACCATGCCGACCTGAACTGGATGATGACGATTGCGACAGCGCAGCCCGTGAAGGTGCTGACCGACGCGCTCTCCGACCACGCGGCGGACGCGCACACCCTCGTCAGCGACCTGACGGCGGGGCTGAACGCGCTGGCGGGCGGCTCGGAAATTCCCGAAAGCAACGAAGACATTCACGAACTGCTGACCGCGCTGAACACGCTCTTTGACGGCGCGGCACAGCTCAAAGACGGCTCCATCACCCTGCTGGACGGCGTGAAGACGCTCAAGGACGGCTTGGATACGCTAAGCAGCAACAGCACTGCGCTCAACGACGGCGCGGCGCAGCTGTTTGCCGCTGTGCTGGATACCGCGAACACGCAGCTGTCCGCCGCGGGGCTGGATGCGCTGAGCATCGAAGTGCCGACGCTGACCGTCAGCAACTACGCAGCCGTGCTGGACGACCTGATTGCCCAGCTTGACCCCGCCGTCATCGACAAGACCATCGAGGATTTGGCGAAGGCACAGGTTCGCGAGGCGGTCATGGCGCAGGAGGACAAGGTTCGCGAGGCCGTGACCGAAGTGGTTCGCGGTCAGGTGCGGGACGCGGTTCAATCGCAGGAAGAAACCATCCGCGCCGCTGTGACCGACGTAGTGAAGGAACAGGTGCGTCAGGCAGTTGCGGCACAGGAAGATACCATTCGCGCGGCAGTGACGCAGGCGGTTCAGGCGCAGGTGCAGGACGCGGTTCAAGCGCAGGAGGATACCATCCTCGCCGGCGTGACGCAGGCGGTTCAGGCGCAAGTGCTGGAGGGCGTGCTGGCGCAGGCGGGTCTCAATATGACGGCGCAGCAGTATCAGGACGCGGTTGCGGCGGGCAAAGTCACCGCGGCGCAGGAGAAGCAGATCAGCGCGGCGGTTGACCAGATGATGGCGTCCGATGACATCAAGGCGAAAATCGAAGCGTCTGTGACCGAGCAGGAAAATCAGCTGCTCGCGCAGAACATGGCGTCAGGCGACATCAAGGCGAAGATTGAATCCGCCGTCACCGAGCAGGAAAATCAGCTGATTGCCCAGAACATGGCATCAGGCGACATCAAGGCGAAGATTGAATCCGCCGTCACCGAACAGGAAGACAAGCTGGTGGAAGAAAACTTCGCATCCGCCGATGTGCAGGCGAAGCTGGAAGCCGCTGTGACCGAGCAGATTGACAAGCTGGTGGAAGAGAACTACGCCAGCGAGGACGTGCAGAACACCGTCCGCGAAAAGAAGGCGACCATTGCCGCGGCGGTGGATTCGCTCAAGCGCCTGAAGGAGCAGCTGGCATCCGTGGAGACGTTCGTGAACGGCCTGAAGGCGTACACCGACGGCGTGGCGCAGGCGGGCGACGGCGCGTCCCAGCTCTATGATGGCGCAAACACGCTGTCGGGCGGCATGACGGAGCTTTCCGACGGCTTGGCGGAACTCAAGGCGAAGCTGACCAAAGAAGGGCTCGACCTGCTGAGCGGCGACGTGCAGAAGGCGCTTGACCTCTTCGACAACCTCGAAAGCCAGATGGCGAATGTGCCGAACTTCGACCTTGTGGCGGACGGCATGGCGCATGACATGCTGCTGATTATCCGCACGGACTTGCAGAAATAAGCGCAAAGAAAAGGAACCCGTTTCCCCTGCTGAAAAGCGAGGATTCGGGTTCCCTTTTTATGCGTCTTTCTTGCTTTCCGTGTTTGCGCGAATCGCGTGGGTGTCCTCCACCAGCTGACCAAAGCCGTAGAGCAGGAACGAGCCAATCCACGAGACCAGCACACCGACGATGATGGTCATGATGCCCACGACAACGCCTGCGCCGCTATTAGCCCGCACAAACTCGCCGTTCAGCCGATACGTCATGGATGAGCCGCCAGCCATGAGGGCAAGCCCCGTGATGACCCAGCAGATGATGCCAATCCAGCAGAGCACCTTCGCCAGCACCTGAATCTTGTGACCGATGTTATTGAACATGAAAAAAGCCTCCTTTTTCGCGCCCTTTCGTCGCAATTTTAGTATATGCATCTGTCTGTTTTTTGTCAAGCACAAAGCACAAAAAACGCGTCCACAGGTGCAGGCTGTGGACGCAGGAAGGGAGAGTAAGTTGTGTATCAGGCTTTTGTGCAGTAATCCTTGTACCACAGGAACGCGGGCTGGTAGGTGATGGCGGATTCCTCGCAGTCCATGCAGAAGCGGCGAATCGCCTTCTTCTGCGCCGCCGTGAGGGGCAGCGTCTGCGCCGTCCGCGCGCCTTGAATCAACCACCGTGCCTCCGCCGCATCCGACGCTTCCAGCAGCATCTTCATGCCGACTTTCCCCAGCGGAATCGCCATCGTTTCCAGAAAGCCGCCGTCCGTGTCGCCGCGCTTGGTGTACTGCTGCACGTTGTCGGGCAGAATCGCGTACGTCGTATCCCCCGTGCGCAGCTCCATCCGGCGCACCTGAAACATCATTCCCTCGCTGTACACGGACAGCATCACCCGCGGAAGCGCCTCGATTTCGCCGCCGCGCGGACGAATGCGCACGTCCAGCGACAGCACCACGCTGCCGTCGTCGCTCGTCACCTCGCACTGTTCCGCTTCATAGCAGCGCTCATTGCAGCGGAAGTTTTCGGCATAGGTGTAGCCCGTGTGGTCGAAAGCGGACAGGTTCAGCGGCGGCGCTTCGTTCGGGAAGTGCTGGTAGAAGGATACGATGGTGGGCATGGTGAGAGCCTCCTTGGGGAGGTCTGTTGGGGGATTTTGTTATTTGTTCAGCAGGGTAATCGCAGAAAAATCGTCCTGAAGCGCGTAAAGCGCGTCCTGTTCAAAAATTCCCGCTTCTTCACAGGCGTTGTAGAACTTCTTTAGCGCCGCTATATTAGAAGAACTAAGCGTAATATCTTTTCCGCCATAATAGTCAAATCTTACATGGATGGAATTGTCACTGTTTGCAATGTCTTTCAGCACGGCGATACCATTGCCGCATAAAATTTCCACGGAACTATCTGTGGCAGTCCCGCCGCCATATTTATCACTCTTGCTGTAACGAGAGCAGCCGCTCACATCAACTTGATAGCGATTTTCGCCATTGCGAATATACACATTTTCCATACGGTTATCATAATATGTGTACGTTCCCTCTCTGGTAAAAATCAAGCGAGGGTATAGCGTGCAGCTCTTTCCAGAATAGACAGCCTTAATGTCCATTTGAATGGTGTATGTGTCGTAAGAATCCGCATAACGAATCGTGTCTATCGACGGCTGCAATTCCGCCGTAAAAGCAAAATCGTCGTAGCTCTTCGTTGTAAACCCGTACTTCTCCAGCACGTCCATCTTCACATCGGTGTACGGCTGGAACTTTTTCATCGTCCCATCCGCCTGTGCCGTGCAGCAGCAAAGCGCCATCACCAGCAGCATGACCAGCGCCGTCAGTTTCTTCATCATAATTGTTTTCCCCTTTCCTTATCCGTCGATTTCTTCCTCCACGCCCAGACAGACGTCGTATCTGTTGAAGCGCAGGGCAATTTGGTAACGTCCGCTCACCCAGCGGCGGATGGTGTCCTCCCCGCACGGGGTGATGCTCGTCGGTGCGGCCTTCGCAATCTGTTGAACCTCCCAGTACGTCAAGCCGCGGTAAACAGGTACGCTTCTCATCCGCTGGCAGAGGCTTGTCTGCGTTCCGCTCAGCGCGGTCAGCAGCAGCGCGATGCCTAGCAGCAACCATCCCCGGTACGTCATGTTCCTCCCTTCTTTGTCGCTTGGTTCTGTCTGCATTGTAGCGCCGCACCCCCCAAATGTCACGCTCACGATGTTTACATTCGCCCGATATCGCGCTCAAAACGTGTACATTTGCCTTTTATCGCGCTTTTTTCCGCCAAAACGCAAAAAAATCGCCCCCGAAGGGACGATTCTTGCGAACAAGTGTTCAGTTTTCTGATTCTGGCGGAAACTCGTGAATCAGGTCAATGCTGATAGAAAATTTCAGCTCGTGACCGTTCGCATCCGTTCCGGAGATGATAAACACGCCGCGATCAACGTTCAGCTTGTCCGTACCGCAGTACAAATCCAGCGGCATTTCGCCCTTGACGAGCGCGTCGCTCTCCATCCAGTTGCGCATGTATTCGTAATCAACAGCAGGCGACGAACCGTTTAGTTTGTCACCCTCATACCATTTCGCCTGCGCATAGGTCGGCGTGAACGGCACGTCGCTGACATTCGTGCTGTAAAAGTGAATCATCCAGCCGACAAACCCGTCGTCTTCTTTCATCATGTACGCATTTTCCGGCGGATACGACAGTTCGATTTGCGCCTGCGCCTTGGGCAGCATCGGCAGCACAATGGCGATAACCGTCGCCACGATGATGACGACCGCCGCGCAGATGACCGCGATTCGCTTGCGCTGATTGGGCTGCTTCGGCTGCTCCGGCTGCTCCGGCGGATTAACAAACCGACCGTCGGTTTGTTCCTGCGTTTCCTGTACCGGCTCCTGCACCGTCGGTACGGCTTCAGGCGACTGGACTGCCGCGTCTTCCGCCGCTTCATCCGCCAGAAAGTTCACACCCAGCACCTTCGACAGCTGCGCCGCCGTCGCCACGTCCGGCATGGCGCGCCCGTTCTCCCAGTGCGATACCGTCTGCCGCGACACGTTGACCAGCTGCGCCAGTGTGTCCTGCGTCATGCCTTTTGTCTTGCGTGCCTGCATGATTTTTTCGCCTATGTTTTCCATATTTTGCCCCCCACAAAAACAAGCAACATATCTACTATTATAACGATAATTGTCGCCTTTGTCAACAAAAAAAGACCCGATTTCCGCAGAAATCAAGCCTTGCAAACGATTTTTTTATCGCGGCAGACGGGCAGAAATACAGTTTTTATTCGCCCATCATCCTGTGCAGCAAATCCTGATACGCCTGTTCAACGCCGCCCAAATCACGGCGGAAGCGGTCGAGGTCCATCGGCTCATGCGTCCGGGCATCCCAGAAGCGCGCGGAATCAGGGCTGATTTCATCCGCAACGAGCAGTTGACCGTGGTAGCGCCCGAACTCCAGCTTAAAATCCACCAGCTCTACGCCGATTTCCGACGTGAAATCCGACAAAATTTGATTGATTTTCCGTGCCGTCTCGATGACGTAGTTCATTTCCTCGCGCGTCGCAAGATGCAGCGCCTCAACATGCGTGATGTTGATGAGCGGGTAGTCCATCTCGCTGCCCTTCAGTTCCAGCTCGATGACGGTCGTGTCCAGCTTCGTGCCCGTCGGCAGACCGATGCGCTTCGCCAGCGACCCCGCCACGCGGTTGCGCACCTTCACGGATACCGGCAAAATCTGACATCGCTTGACAAGGCTCTGCCGCGCGTCCAGCCGTCGCAGGTAGTGCGTCGGGATGCCGTTTTCTTCCAGCATTTTGAAGAACTGTTCGCTAATCGCGTTGTTGACTTCGCCCTTGCCCAGAATCCGCCCGCGCTTCAGCCCATGAAACGCCATTGCCTCATCCTTGAAGTACACGATTGCCTGATCCGGATCGTCGGTTGCGTAAACGCGTTTTCCTTTTCCTTCCGTCAGCAGCTTGCCCAGTTCCATCGCGCCAGCGCCCCTTTCATTGCGTACAGATTCCTCTGCGGGTAGGGTTTATTGTACCATTTTTCGCCCCGCAGGACAAGGGAATTTCCGCAGCTTGCAAAAGTTTGTCGGTTTTTCACGAAAGTCAAGGATTTTTATCCGCACTAAAACACACCATCAGCAGCCCTTCGCGGAAGGTGACCTCCGCCATGTCCGCCGTGAACTCGTTGCTGCACCCCAGCGGATAGCGGTACGTCAGCGTCGCGCGGGTGAGCGTCCACTTTGCGCCCGTCAGCGTCACATCCCGCACCTCCGGCGAATACGCCAGCAGCGACAGCTTTCGCCCCGGCATTTTCGGCAGATGATGCGTGCCTGGCGCAAGAATCGTCGCGCGATTCTGCCCGTCCACCAGCCACGCGCGTTCGCCGCGCAGGGCGCAGTCCGCCGCGCATTGCAGGCAAGATAGCGTGTGGTCGAAGCGCCCGCCAATCGCCCCCGCGAGGATAAACTCAGTGTACCCGCGTTTGCGCCCTTCATGCAGGCAGACGACCAAATCCGTATCATCTTTTTCCGTCGGCAAGGTCAGCGTGGGCACATCCGGGCGCATTGCAGCCGGCATGGAGTCAAAATCCCCGACAACCAGCTGCGGCGTCAGCCCGAACTGCCGCGCGCGCGCCCAGCCGCCATCCGCGCAAATCAGGAAATCCCCCGGCTGCGGCGCAATCCACGGCAGCTCTTCGCCCGCATACAGCGGCGTCAGGATGATGCAGCGCGGCATAGCAGTTCTCCTCGCTTTGATGATGGTTTTCATTGCCCCCTCGTCGCTTCGAGAAGCCAAAAATCCCCTTCAATATAATAAGAAAGCAGGAGACAAGCAGTATCCCACTTGCCTCCTGCTGCGGGGCGAAATCAGAAATTCCGCAATTACTCCTGCACGGGCGCTTCTTCCGCGTCCACGGGAGCTTCCTCGCCCATCGCCTCGTCGTCGAAGGAGAATTCGTCTTCGGCGGCCTGACGGATGGACAGGGAGATGCGCTTCTTCTCGGTGTCAACGCTCAGCACCTTCACGCGGACAATCTGACCTTCCTGCACGGCGTCAGTGACCTTCGCGACGCGGTTCTGCGCGCACTGGGAGATGTGCACCAGGCCATCCAGACCGGGCTGGAGTTCAACGAACGCGCCGAAGTCCGCAATACGGACAACCTTGCCTTCGACGATGCAGCCTTCCGGATAGCGCTCGGCGGCGTTATCCCACGGACGGGGCTGGAGCTGCTTGTAGCCAAGCTGGATGCGTTCACGTTCGCGGTCGAGGGACAGAATCTTCACGTCAACTTCCTGACCGGGCTTGACGACCTCGGACGGATGGTTGATGTGGCCCCAGGACAGATCCGTGATGTGAATCAGGCCGTCCACACCGCCGACATCAACGAACGCGCCGAACTGGGTCAGGCGGCGAACGACGCCGTGGATGATAGCGCCCTCTTCAAGGTTCTCCCAAGCAGCCTTCTTGCGGGCAGCGGTCTGCTCAGCAATGACAGCCTTGCGGGAAGCCACGATGCGCTTCTTCTGCTTGTCCACTTCGATGATCTTGAGTTCCATTTCCTTGCCAACGAACTCTTCAATCTTGTCAACATAGTGCTGCGCGAGCTGGGAGGCGGGCACGAAAGCACGCACGCCCTCAACATCAGCAATCAGGCCGCCCTTGACGGCTTCCTTGCCAACGCCCTTGACATACTCGCCCGCGTCGTACTTGGCGACGAGCGCTTCCCACGCCTTGCGGTTGACGATGTTGCGCTGGGACAGAACGACATTGCCTTCGCCGTCGTTCACTTTGACGATCTCAGCTTCCAGTTCGTCACCTTCTTTGACGTCCTGCTGGGTCAGGTCGGAGCGCTTGATGATGCCATCGGCCTTGTAGCCAATGTTCACATACACTTCGTCCGGGGTCACCTGCACAACTTTGCCGGTCACCGTCTGTCCAGCCTTGATGCGCGTCATCGTGGCCACGATGGCGTCCATGGTGAAGTCAGAGGACTGAGCCATGTTTTCGTTGTCGGTCATATGGGTTGCAACCTCCTCTAATGAGCCATCCGGTGTGGAAGCACCGGCGGTTATTCCAATTTTATCGGAATGAATATTTGCAAAGGCAGGCGGAATTTCCGCCGCGCACTCTACCAAAATTGTTCGGGGGCAAAGCGCCTTGCACGCCTCAAAGAGCTTGTGCGTATTCGCACTGGTGCGGCCGCCGACGACAATCATAGCGTCGGACGCTGCAGCAAGCTTCTTGGCTTCCCGCTGGCGCACCGCGGTGGCGTTGCAGATGGTGTTATGCTCCTTCAAATGCTGGACACGCCCGCGCAGAACGGCGACAATCGCCTCCCAGCGCTCCGGGGGGAAGGTCGTCTGCACGGCAGCTGCCGCCTGATCCATTTCGGGCAGCTGCGCCGCTTCCTCCGCCGTCGCCACGACGTAGACCTTGCCGCGCGCCCAGCCGCATGTTCCCTTGACCTCCGGGTGTTCCCGCTCGCCCACCATAATCAGCGGGCAATCCTCGCCCGTGTCCTCCGCGACGACGCGGTGGAGCTTGTTGACGAAGGGGCAGGTCAGGTCAACCACCTTGCAGCCGGCATTTTCCAGCTGCTTGATGACCTCCGGCGTGACGCCGTGACTGCGGATGAGCACCTGCCGACCCGCTGCTTCCTCGGCGGAAGCGACCGGCGGAATCCCGAGCTGACGAAGCATGTCCACGACCGTCGGGTTGTGGATCAGTTCCCCCAGCGTACAAGAGGGCACGCCGCTGTCCGCCACCTGCACGGCGCTTTCGACCGCGCGGCGGACGCCCATGCAGAACCCCGCATGAGCCGCGATTTCAATCGGCATTTCCCGTTTGCATCCTTTCCAGCATGGTCAGACCATTTTCTGACCTCTATATTGATTCTACATATCTTCTGATTTTCCTGCTTCCTTCGCAATTTTTTTTGAAAAAATTTTTTGTTCGCGAAAAAAGCGCGCAAAATCAGGATTTTCCGCGGGTTGTACTATTTCCAAATGAGAATGCGCCAAGATGCGCGGCGAATTTTTCGCGTTGGCTAACGGGAGTGAAATGCAGCGTAGCAGCGCTACGCTAAATGGAACGACCGGACGCCAGCGCGGAAAAAGCGCAAGCAGATGGTGCAGGCGAATGCAGGAAATAGTATGCTACTCACGCCTCCGGGTGTGCCGTCAGCGCGCGGTAGGTTTCGGTGATGCGGGCGAGCAGCTCCTCGCAGGTTTCGCGGTTCACGCCGCGCGCACGCAGGTCGTCCATCGCAATCGGGTCGCCGACGCGCACGTCCAGACGGCGGAACAGGCGCGGTTTGCCGCCGATGTACAGGGGAATCATCGGCACGCCGCTGCGCAGGGCAATCAGCGCCACGCCGGACTCAACGTGCTCCATAATCCCCTCTTTATGGCGCGTGCCTTCAGGGAAAATGCCCAGCACGCCGCCCGCCTTCGTCACCCGCAAACAGGCGCGCATCGCCTCCATGTCGCTGTGGTGGCGGTCAACGGGAATCATGTGCAGGTGCATCAGCAGTTTTCCGACCACGGGCGCTTTCGCCAGCTCGATTTTCCCCAGGAAGTTCACTTCGTAGCGGCGAATCAGCATCGCGGCAATAATCGGGTCTGCGAAGGACGTGTGATTCGCGATGACGATGTATGGCGCGTCGAGATTCAGCTTCTCCCTGCCCATGCAGTGCATAAAGCAGAACAGGTGGAAGTAAATCCAGAAAATTCCGCGCGCAATCGTATAGATGATGCCCTTTTTGCCCGGAACAGCCATGTGATGCTGGAAATTCTTCTTCTTTTCCGGCTGATTCTGCTCGCTCATGCCCATGCGCCCCCCGTCTTGTCCGCGACGATGCGCAGAATCGCCTCGACCACCTCGTCAAACGTCAGGTGCGTCGAATCAACCGTCACGGCGTCCTCTGCCGCGCGGAGCGGGTCAACAGCGCGGTGCGTGTCCTGCTCGTCGCGGGCGCGCAGATCGCGCAGAACATCGTCGAAATTCGCGTCCATGCCCTTATTGCGCATCTCCTGATAGCGGCGGCGGGCGCGTTCCTCGGCGCTGGCAGTCAGGAAGATTTTGACGGGCGCGTTCATCAGCACACGCGTGCCAATATCGCGGCCATCCACCAGCATGGGCGTTTCCTGCGCAAGGCGGCGCTGGAGCGCAACCATTGCCGCGCGCACGCCCGCGTACTTGGCGACGGTGGACGCCGCCATGCTGACCTCCGGCGTGCGGATGAAGCCCGTCACGTCGCGGCCATCCACGAGGGTATGCTGACCATCCGCCGCGTGACCGACCGTCATTGACAGGGCCTGGCACAGCGCCGTGACCGCCTGTTCGTCCTGCACGGGAACGCCCTTCTCCAGCGCGGTCAGACCGATGGCGCGGTACATCGCGCCGGTGTCGAGGTGGAGGATGCCCAGCCGCTTGGCGACGGCGTCCGCAATGCTTGATTTTCCTGCGCCGACAGGGCCGTCCATGGCAATATTCAGCACCATGAGGAATGTCTCCTTTTGTTTGCTTTCTATATAATACCTTTTATGTGAATCTGCTGCTTGCAGGGGATTTCGCTCCTGCGGGAGCGCAAGGGAACTTTGCGGTCGCTCCCTTAAACCCATTCGGTCAAATCGCCCGGTGTCCCATGCCGACGACGACCTCGTTGAGGTGCACCAAGCCCACGGTAAAGAACACCGCGACCGCCACATGCTCGCCGGAGCGGGCGACGCCGATTTTGCCGCCGACGGAAAAGCCCATCGCCTTCTCGCTGACTTGGCACACCGCGTCGTGTGCTGCCCCAGCAACTGCACCTTCCTCTCGGTGCGTATCACTGATGACGCCCTCGCGCTTGGCGGCGACCACGGCACGCTCAATCATCTTCATCATCGAATCCACGAATGTGCCGCCGAAGTCCGATGCCGCGCCGACAATATCCTTTTCGGTCAGCGACGCCTTCAGCTCGGTTTCTTCCTCGCGTGTCGCCGTCATTGCCAGCTGAATCGCCGCACGAGCCACCGCGCGGCTGTCCCCGATGATTTCCAGCATTTCCTTCGCTCCTTTCATCCGGCATACCTGTTTATTATACATGATTTTCCCCTTTCCTGCAAGCGATTTTCCTGATTTTTCAGCAGATTAGCCCGCAAACCCACGCGCACGTCAGGTAGGACAGCAGCGACACGCCCAGCGCGCCCGGCAGCTTTTTCACGCCCGCCGCGCCGAGGTAGACGCTCATCGTGTAGAAAATCGTCTCGCTTGACCCCATCAGCACCGACGCGATTCGCCCAACGCGGCTGTCCGCGCCGTACTGCGCGAAAATCTCCTGCAGCGCCGCCAAACTGCCCGACCCGGTCATCGGGCGGAGGATGAGCATCGGCGCGACCTCCTGCGGCAGGTTCAGTATTGCCGTCAGGGGCGACAGCAGGCGTACAAGAAGCGCCGTCAGCCCGGAGGCGTTCATCAAGGAAAGCATGAGCAGCATCCCCGTCAGCGCGGGCAGAAGCTGCCACGCGGCGTCCATGCCCTTCTTCGCGCCGGAGAGGAACGCGCCGTAGACCTCAACGCCCGCGCATTTTCCGCGCAGAAGAATCAGCAGAACGGTCAGGATGAGGGTGACGGCGGCGGCTTTCTCCATGCGGATTCGCTCCTTTTTGGCGGATTTTGTCGTACACGCCCAGCAGAATGACCCCGGCTGCTGTCGCGGCGGCGGACGAAATCAGCATAGCGCCCCAAATGTCCGCCGGATGCTGTGCGCCTGCCGCCTGACGAAGCGTCAGCACCGTCGTCGGCAGCACCTGCAGGCCGGAATTGTTGAGCACCAGCAGCAGCGCCAGCACGCGCAGTCCCGGCTCGCCGTGCACCGCCAATTGCTTCGCTGCGGACACACCCGGCGGCGTGGCGGCATTCCCCAGACCGAGGACGTTCGCCGCCAGATTCATGCCGACTGCCTCCCAGCAATCAGCGTCCGGAAGCGCGTGGCTGTGTCTTCCGAATAATTTTCGGATAAGCAGCCCAAGTTTCGCCACGTCGCCCGTGCGCAGAAGCACTTCCATCAAGCCACTCCAGAGCGTCATCGTTCCCAGCAGCGTCAACATCAGCGAAACGCCGCTTTCCGCCGAGTTCAGCAGCGCCGACGCCGCTGAAGGCGCACGGTTTGTGAGCAGTGCCAGCATCAGCGACAGCGTTGTCAGGATGAAAAATACCCTGCCCATAATACTTCTCCTTTCAGAAGCAATTTAGCACGGATGTTATCATTTTGCGCATATTTGTATATTGTCTGCGCGCCAAACTACGGAACTTTTCAAGCGTATCTCGAAATTTTTTTCTTGAATATAGCAAGAAAAAACTTATAATTCATGAAAACCCCTTGACAAACGTTAGAAAAAAATGTAGAATGACAATGCAATATGTGGAATCGTCCTGCGCTGTGCAGGAGTGCCGGACAATCCCTCATGGCAACATTACCGCTACCGAACGGAAGGGAGAAATTACTATGAAGTCTACCGGTGTTGTGCGTCAGTTGGATACCCTTGGTCGGATCGTCCTGCCCATCGAGCTTCGTCGCACGATGGACATTGGCGTGAAGGACATGCTGGAAATTTTCGTCGAAGGTGACGAAATCATCCTCAAGAAGTATCATCCGAGCTGCATTTTCTGCTCTGATGCCCGTGACGTCGTTCCCTACAAGGGCAAGCTCGTCTGCAAGAGCTGCCTGGCAGAACTGCGGAACGCGCAGGACTAATCAGCAGAAGCAGGATGGGCGGAAGCGTGGCAACGCGCCCATCCACCAGCGGACTGCACTAAGTGGTGCAGCCCGTTTTTTCTATGCGGATTTTTCTCCGCTCATGCGAAAAGCACTTGCCATTTTCCTGCTAATGGCGTATAATATTCTTGCAGCCTTTTCTATATTGGTTGCTTTTATCAACAAAATGACCAAAGGAAGGATACCCATTATGCTCAAAATCTACAAGGAGGATTTCACTGTTCGCTCCTACCAGACCGATTTGAACGCCCGCATGAAGCCCAGCGCAATTCTGGAAGTGATGCAGGAAGCCGCCGGACAGCACTCCGAGCGCCTTGGTCTGGGGCGCAGTGCCCTGCTGGCAAAGAACACCGCGTGGGTGCTCACGCGCGTGGAGGTCGATATGGATCGCTATCCGGCGTTCGAGGAGACGTTCTCCGTCGAGACGTTCCCGATGCCCGTGCGCCGCTGCTTCTTCCCGCGTTACTTTATTTTCCGCGACAGCAATGGCATCGAAATCGGACGCGCCGCGACGCTGTGGGTGCTGCTTGACCTCGGCACACGCAGCATGACGAAGCTCGACGTGGTGAAGGCGCTGATGCCCGACAACTCCGACCTGCTCGCGCCGCTGGGTCTGCCCGCCGCCGTGACCGAGGTGTCCGGCACGCTGCAAACCGAAATGCGCCAGCCGCGCTACACCGATTTGGATTTCAACGGTCACGTCAACAACACGCGCTATCTGGACTGGTGCTGCGACGCGCTGGGGATTGACACCATGCGCGGCGCGTACCTGAAGCACTTCGCGGTCAATTTCGACGCGGAAGTGATGCCGATGCAGCAGATTCGGACGGAGCTGCGCCGGCTGGGCGACGATTTCTCCTACTGCGGCTTCGAGGGCGACAAGCGGCACTTTGATGTCGGCGGGCTGCTCGCGCGGCAGAATTAAGCTGCGTTTCCCCGGTTTCGCGAATTTCCCCACACTTTCCCATCTTGAAAAGAAGGCGTCGGTTTTCATGATCGGCTCCTTCTTTTTTGATATGGATTTTTGCGTGTGCTCCCCTATTGCTTATTCCGCATTAAAAAAGCCGCCGCCCCCCCGCAAAAAGGGGCAGCGACGGCGAAAAAAATCATACTATTTCCAAATGAAAATGCGCCAAGATGCGCCGCGAATTTTTCGTTCTGGCTAACGGGAACGAAATGCAGCGTAGCAGCGCTACGCTAAATGGAGTGAGCGGACGCCAGAGCGAAAAAGGCGCAAGCAGATGGCGCAGTTGAATCTGGAAATAGTATCAGGTTGTGGGCGTGGTAAAAGGATTCACCTGAACCGGGGTCGAAGGCTGCACGAGCGTCTCCACCGTGTGGGTTTCCTCCGGGTGAATGACAAACGGCGCGGGCTGCGGCGCCGCGTCCGCCATCGTCAGGCCGTATCGACCCGCGCGCAGCCAGTGGCTGTTGTTGCGCAGCGCGACGCAGGCAATGCCGTGCGCCTTGGCCAGCTCGATGGCGCGCGCCGTCATCTGCTCCGCAATCAGCGGGCCGACGCCGAAATGCGCGTCATAGACCTCCAGCGCGCCGAAGCCGCCGGCCTTCTCGGCCTTCGTCACCTTCGGGTCGCAAAGCCCGCTCTCCATATCGCTGATGTATCGCGGATAGCGGTTCATGCCGTGGCTGTAAATGCCGTCCAGCGAGTTGCCCGCGAAGATTTCGGCAAAATGCCTCGCGTCTTCCTCGCCCATGAATCGGGTCAGCCCCTTCGCCATTTCGCGAACGGCCTCGTCGTATTGAACGTAAATCATGCGGATAGTTCCCCCTTATCGGCTGTGATTCCCTCGTTTTTCGCGGCGCGCCTTCTTTTTTCCTGCCAACCGGCGCTGTCAATTTCTGTCGGAGCGATTTCTTTTCGGCACAATCCGCCGCACAAGCCCGAGCAGCGCTTCCTCGATCTGCGCGCTGTATTTCATGGCGAACACAAAAATCAGCAGCCCCGCGCCGCCGATGACCGCCCACGCCCAAACCGGCAGGCTGAGCGACCCGCTGCCCAGCAGCGCCGCGACGATCAGCCCCCACGGCCTGGCCAGCGCCATGATCGCGACAAACCGCCCGAGCGGAATCTTCGTCAGCCCCGCCAGCATGCAGAGCGCGTCATCCGGGAAAAACGGAAAGAGCATCGTCTACGATTGTTTCATTCATAATAGAATTGAGCAGGCTGATGACTCCGGTTGTTCCTCCTTCGGGACGAATAACCGGAGCAGAGAGGGAACGGAGTGAAACAGCATTCCATTCCGAGTAGAGTTCAGACTCGTCAAAACCTATATTGGATACGATTCCTCCGGATTTGGAGGCTTGTGTGATGTTCATCTTACCTATTCGGTTGTAGACACCATCGGAGACGGTGACACGGGCGTCCGGGGCAGGGGAGTAGGTACTATCCGGACGATGGACATGGGTGATCAGTGAAAGGTTGTTTCGGGAGGCAGGAAGCGTGGCCGGTACGGATTGTGAGCCACGTTCGTTGTAAATAGGGGAGGTGTCTTCGATCTCGATGCTGAAATCGTTTTGAAGATCGAATATTCCTAATTGATTTTTATCTTGAGTGACATGTGTTATTGTTTTTTACGGGTGAATGGTTCCTTTGATTTATCTGCTAATTCTTGTGCTTCGTTGAGCTCGCGAAGCACGATGTATGCTTTGAGGTATTTAAGTTTCTCAATCAGTGCATGTAACTCTTTGATCAGTTGAGCCAAGTTTGCTTCCTTATCAGTCGGTGAAGAAGTTGTCTGAGAGATACGGGAAGTACTGTTACGGATCGGATCGTAATTGCCTTCAGCA